>OGNF01000403.1_pt1 | contig 48587 bp, 58 predicted proteins | sample 1573321 | NCBI WGS metagenome assembly OGNF01 (sample SAMEA2581911, study PRJEB24529) | metagenome | biome: Human gut stool | place: China | collected 2011 | reverse complement strand
TTGATTATCTTTTGCTTTACACTTTTTTATACCTCTGTTTTTTATCCCCGGAAATTCTCTGGAGAGGGCGGGGATTTTCATGCAGGAACGGCCGCAGGCACACCGACCGGACCGAAGCCGACAGCATTACATAACCGCATCGTTACACGGAACGGACAGACGTGCAACCGCGTAATGGGTCGCAGAGCGCGACCAGACGAGGCGGTGCGAAACGGGCCGGAGATGGAGTGAGCCGGATCGGAATATGGGTGAATCCGAGCAAGAGCCAACCGGAACCGCAGCGTGCGGCCGGGAAAAGCCGGAAACGGAAAGCGAAAGACAGAGGGAGGGCCGAAAGCGGGAAAACGAGAACGGAGAGCAAACCGGGATGGGCCGGAAGCGGGGAACCGCCGGGAAGGGCGGATCAGGCTTTTCCGGGCAAAAGCGATTCGGACCGCCCTTCCGCACAGGCCGCGCGCAGGCGGTCGGCCAGTTCGGGAACTCCCTCGGCGGCACGTTTGCGGATCACTTCCAGCGGATTGCGCACGCCGCGAATCGCCGGCCGTCCCGGATCGACCACGTAAACCGGAATGTCGGGACGCACGCAGCGCACCAGCGACGCCGCAGGATAGACCGCCAGCGACGTTCCGACCACCATCAGGATGTCGGCCCCGGCGGCAAGTTCCGCCGCACGGTCGAATTCGGGAACCGGCTCGCCGAAGAAGACGATGTGCGGACGCAGCAGCGAACCGTCGGGAGCGCGGTCGTCGAAACCCTGCTCGACGCCGTCGAACGGCAGGATGAGCGACGGATCGTCCGTCGAACGAAGTTTGGTAAGCTCCCCGTGCAGGTGGAGAATATGCGTCGAACCCGCCCTTTCGTGCAGATTGTCGACATTCTGGGTGATGACCCGGACGTCGAAATCGCGTTCCAGACCGGCAATCGCCCGGTGGGCGGCGTTCGGCTCGGCCTTGAGCATTTCGGCACGCCGCTCGTTGTAGAAACGGATGACGCCCCGACGATTGAAATCAAGCGCTTCGGGAATGCAGACCTCCTCGATCCGGTAATTCCCCCATGTTCCGTCGGAGTCGCGGAACGTCGCCAAACCGCTGTCGGCGCTGACGCCGGCGCCGGTGAAGACAACAAGTTTTTTCATTGCATGATGTAGTTTCGCCCGGTAAAGGTAACAAATTTATGGCATAGTTCGTGCAAGATCGGTCCGATGTAAACCAAATAAATATTTTTACGCTATGGATCAACAGAAACACACCACCGAAGACACCCTGACCGACATTTTCGGCTCGAAAGAGATGCGTTCGCCCGCTCCCACGGAATTCATTCCCAAGAACAAGACAGCACCCGAAATCGCCTATCAGCTGGTCAAGGACGAGACCTATCCCCAGACCCAGCCGAGGCTCAACCTGGCGACGTTCGTGACCACCTACATGGACGACTACGCCACACGGCTGATGAACGAAGCCATCAACATCAACTACATCGACGAGACGGAGTATCCGCGCGTCGCGGTGATGTGCGGCCGCTGCCTCAATATCGTGGCCAACATGTGGAACTCGCCCGAAAAGGCCGAGTGGAAAACCGGCGCGCTGGGCATCGGATCGTCCGAAGCATGCATGCTGGGCGGAGTGGCCGCATGGCTGCGCTGGCGGGCGCGCCGCAAGGCCGCAGGCAAACCCTTCGACAAACCCAACCTGGTGATGAGCACCGGATTCCAGGTCGTGTGGGAGAAGTTCTGCCAGCTGTGGCAGATCGAGATGCGCACCGTGCCCCTGACGCTCGACCACCCGACGCTCGACATCGGCGAGGCGCTGAAGGCCTGCGACGAGAACACCATCTGCATCGTGCCCATCGCCGGCGTGACGTGGACGGGTCTCGACGACGACATCGAGGGTCTCGACAAGGCGCTCGACGCCTACAACGCCAAGACGGGCTACGAAATCCCGATCCACGTCGACGCGGCTTCCGGCGGTTTCATCCTGCCGTTCCTGCACCCCGAGAAGAAGTGGGACTTCCGCCTCAAATGGGTGCTGTCGATCTCCACGTCGGGCCACAAGTACGGACTGGTGTACCCCGGACTGGGATGGGTCGTATGGAAGGACAAGAAGTACCTGCCCGACGAAATGTCGTTCTCGGTCAACTACCTCGGCGCGAACATCACGCAGGTGGGCCTGAACTTCTCGCGGCCGGCGGCGCAGATTCTCGGCCAGTACTACAACTTCATCCGGCTGGGATTCGAGGGGTACAAGGAGGTGCAGCAGAACTCGATGGACATCGCCAAATACTGCCACGAGCAGATCGGCAAGATGCCGTGCTTCCGGAACTACGCCAAAGAGGTCGTCAACCCGCTGTTCATCTGGATGATGGACCCCGAATACGACAAGAAGGCCAAATGGACGCTGTTCGACCTGCAGGCCGCCTTGCAGCAGAGCGGCTGGATGGTCCCGGCATACACCATGCCCAAGAACATCGACGAGATGATCGTCATGCGCATCGTGGTTCGCCAGGGCATGTCGCGCGACATGGCCGACATGCTTCTGGGAGACATCCGCAACGCCGTGGCCGAGTTCGAGAAACTCCGGTACCCCACGCCCTCGCGCATCAAGTACGAGAACAAGGAGCACCAGAAAGGCAAGGTCTACACGCATTGATGCGGCCGGAGATCACCGGACCTCCGACTGCCGGAACGCTGGCGGGAAAAGCGGCCTTCGGACCGCAATTTCGGCCATAGCATCCAAAAGAGGCTTCTCAAGCCGCCCCTGAAGGGCGCTTTCTCGCGGCCGGCAACGGCTGACCGAACATTCAGGGACCTTCCCCGCGACACGCGCCCCCTCCGGGCGGCAGAACGCCGGACGGCTCACGCTTCACCCCCGAAGCGGAGCCGTCTTTTTCGTTTGCGGCGGGAGGCTCTTCCGGACCTTCGGCGGCGGCCTACGCAAGCCCGGCGCTGCCGCCACGGACCGGAAAAACGCCCCCGCAGCGACACGACGCAACGAACAAAACATAGGGCGCAAAGGACTTGCCGGGACCGGAAAAAATACGTATCTTTCGTGCGTTTTATCCCCAACGTCTATGAAAGAGAATTTCGACATTTTCCTGATCGTCATGGCCCTTCTGGCCGCCGTGGTCTACGCCGCGCTGCACTTCTTCGAGGCGGGTTACGGCTATCTCTTCGACCGCCGCTACGGGCCACCCGTGCCCAACCGCGTGGGCTGGATGGTGATGGAATCTCCGGTTTTCATCCTCATGTGCGTGCTGTGGGCCTCGTCCGAAAGGATGTGGCAGGCCGGGCCGCTGGCGCTGTTCTGCCTGTTTCAGGCCCACTACCTCCAGCGGGCCTTCATCTTCCCGCTGCTGATCCGCGGCAAGGGCCGCATGCCCCTCGGCATCGTCGTGATGGGCATGGTCTTCAACACGCTCAACGCCCTGATGCAGGGAGGCTGGATTTTCTACGTCTCGCCCGCTGACTACTACGCCGGATGGTTCGCACAGCCCTATATCTATATCGGCGGGGCGTTGTTCGCGGCCGGAATGGCCGTAAACCTCCATTCGGACCACATCATCCGCCACCTCCGCCGCCCGGGCGACACGCGCCACTACATCCCCCGCGGGGGCATGTTCCGCTACGTCTCGTCGGCCAACTACTTCGGCGAACTGCTCGAATGGGTGGGATTCGCCGTAGCCTCGTGGTCGTGGGCCGGAACGGTCTTCGCATGGTGGACCTTCGCCAACCTCGCACCGCGCGCCGCATCGCTGCGCCGCCGCTACGAGCAGGAGTTCGGCGAAGAGTTTTCGCGCCTTCGCCGCAAACGGATCATCCCCTTCATCTATTGACCCGCCTAAAAGGCGGGGTTCAGGTTGCGGATGGTCCGTTACAACGTTTTTCACCCAGTTCTGCGCCCGCCGGATTAAGAAGGCGGCTTCAGGGACGACGCAAGAATTTCACGTTTCGGAACGAGGTCTGCGCATCCGACTTTCAACCCTCAACCTCTAACTCTCAACTTTCAATTCAATGTCCTCTACACTTTTCACCCCTTATAAATTAGGCCCCGTCACGCTGCGCAACCGCACGATCCGTTCGGCGGCCTTCGAATCCATGGGCAAGGACTTCGGTCCCACCCGGCAGCTCAAGGACTACCACGTCGCCGTAGCCCGCGGCGGCGTGGGCATGACCACGCTGGCCTATGCCGCCGTGTGCCGCAGCGGACTGTCGTTCAACAAGCAGCTGTGGCTGCGTCCCGAGATCGTTCCCGGACTGCGCGAAATCACCGACGCCGTGCACCGCGAAGGGGCCGCCGCGGCCATCCAGATCGGACATTGCGGCAACATGACCCACTGGACCACCGCCGGGCAGATGCCCATCGGCGCCTCGACGGGATTCAACCTCTACGCCTACACGCCCGTGCGGGGCATGAAGAGACGCGAGATCGAACAGGTGGCCCGCGACTTCGGCACGGCGGTGCGCACGGCCCGCGACGCCGGATTCGACTCGGTGGAGGTGCACGCCGGGCACGGCTACCTCATTTCGCAGTTCCTGTCGCCCTACACCAACCACCGGCACGACGAATACGGCGGCTCGCTCGAAAACCGCATGCGCTTCATGCGCATGTGTCTGGGCGAGGCCGTGGAGGCGGCCCGGGCGTGCGGCATGGCGATCACCGTGAAGCACAACATGTACGACGGCTTCAAAGGGGGCATTGAAATCCCCGAGAGCATCGAGATCGCCAAAGTCATCGAATCGTTCGGCGTGGACGGCATCGTCCTCTCGGGCGGATTCGTCTCGAAGGCCCCGATGGCCGTCATGCGGGGGCTGATCCCGATCTACACCATGAGCTACTACTCGCCGCTGTGGCTGCGCTACTTCATCCGCTGGTGCGGTCCCTTTATGATAAAACAGTTCCCCTTCGAGGAGTGCTATTTCCTCGAAGACGCCAAGAAATTCCGGGCCGCCCTGAAAGGTCCGCTGATCTACGTCGGGGGACTCGTCAGCCGCGAGGGCATCGACCGGGCGCTGGACTCGGGATTCGAGCTGGTTCAGATGGCCCGGGCGCTCGTCAACGACCCGGCGTTCGTCGCAAAGCTCCGCGAGGGCGACGCGGCGACGCGAAGCGCCTGCGACCACCGCAACTACTGCATCGCGCGGATGTACTCCGTGGACATGAAGTGCTGCAAGCATTGCGACAACCTCCCGCGACGGATCGTCGAAGAACTCAAACGCCTGCCGTGATGAAACGCGAAGCAATCACACCGTGCGGGGAGCACACCGCAGCCGTTTCCGGAAGCGGCCGCAGCGTCGGCCGGCGGGGAGCCGTCGCCCCGGGAAGCGCCTGGGCGCTGGTCACGGGCGCCGGGTCGGGCATCGGACGCTGTTACGCCCTGCGGCTGGCGGCGTTGGGCTACAACCTGGTGCTGGCGGGCAACCGCCGCGAACCGCTGGAGACGGTATGCGGCGAGATACTCGCCGCCGGAGCGGGTCCGGACGGCGGCGTCCGGAAAGCGGCATCCCCCGCCGCCGGGTTCCGGCCCGAGGTGCGGATCGTGGAGATCGACCTGGCGCGCATCGAAGCCGCTGCGGAGCTGTGGGAGGCCGTGCGACGCGAAGGAGCCGCCATCGACGTACTGGTGAACAACGCCGGGATATTCTCGTTCCGCGACATCCTGCAAACCCCCGCCGAGCGCATCGAGCGCATCATCTTGCTGCATGACCTGACGAACACCCAACTGTGCCGGATGGCGGCGGCCGACATGGTGCGCCGCGGCTGCCGGGGGCACATTCTCAACATGTCCTCCTACTCGCTGTGGATGCCCTTTCCGGGACTGGCCCTGTACAGCGCGTCGAAGGCCTACCTGCGGTCGTTCTCGGTGGCCTTCGCGAAGGAGGTCCGCGAGCACGGCATCCGCGTCACGGCGGTCTGCCCGGCGGGTGTGGCGACCGACCTCTACGGACTGACTCCCCGCTGGCAGCGCATCGGCACGCGCCTCGGGGTGCTTATCACGGCCGACTCGTGCGCCCGGCGCGGACTGCGCGCCCTGTGGCGGGGACGCCGGTGCATCGTCCCCGACTGGTGGAACCGCGTGTGGATTCCCCTCTGCAAGATACTGCCGATGTGGGTGCTGCGTCCGGTCCGCAAGTTCACGATGAAGTTTCAGAAATAGGCTCTTCGAGCACGAAAAAACAATAAATTATGAACACAATCAAAACCGTCGTCTTCGACCTCGGAGGCGTGCTGGTCGATCTGGACATAGACCGCTGCACCGGAGCCTTCCGGAGCCTCGGAATGGATGCCGTGGCCGATCTGATCAACCCCTACTACCCCGCCGAGATGATCGGACGGCTGGAACACGGCGTCATTTCGTTCCACGAAGCCTGCGACGAAATGCGCCGCCTGTCGGGCACGCCCGAGGTAACCGACGCGCAGATCGCCTGGGCCTACGGCCAATTTCTCGTGCGCATCCCGGTCGCGAAACTCCGCCAGATAGACGCCCTGCGCGAGCGCGGAATCCGGACCTGCGTGCTCTCGAACAACAATCCCGCGTCGATGAAATACATCCGACGGATGTTCACGGCCGACGGCAAGACGATGGACGACTATTTCGATGCCGTTTTCCTCTCCTACGAACTGCACGAGCTGAAGCCCTCGGAGGCGATTTTCCGCAAGATGATCGCCGCAGGCGGCATGCGCCCCGAAGAGACGCTTTTCATCGACGACGGACAGAAGAACGTCGACGCCGCGCAGAGACTCGGATTCGCGGTCTACATGCCCGGTCCGGGGGAGGATTTCGGCCACATACTCGACAATCTCAACCGTTACGAAGAGATCCTGTAAAATCGCGCAGGCCGACTGATGCCGCCCGTCGCCGCGGCCGTGTCGCCCGTGAGGAAAAGCCGCGTCGAAAAACACGGCCGCGAACTTGCCGTGGGCGGCTCGGTCGGCCGCCGACGGCACGGGTCCGTCGCCGGACGCAACGGAAACCGCGCCGTCGGCAGGGAGCGCATCATCCGCGTCATACGCAGAAACCGCGCCGCCAGCCGAAAGCCCGCCGATCCGGCAAAGACAGGAACAAAACAAAGCAACCCCTCCGGTCGCAGGACCGGAGGGGTTGCCTCATTTCATACATCGTCTGTCGGAGTGACAGGATTCGAACCTGCGACCCTCTGGTCCCAAACCAGATACGCTACCGGACTGCGCTACACTCCGAACGCCGCGGCTTCCGCCGGAATTTCAATAAAAAAGCAGACCACCCTATCGAGCAGTCTGCCGATTTGTCGGGGAGACTGGATTCGAACCAGCGACCTCCAACTCCCGAAGCTGGCGCGCTAACCGGACTGCGCTACACCCCGAACAAGTGCCCTTATCGTTTTAAGAGCGCACAAAGATAAGTTTAAAATCCGAAAAGACAAAATTATTTCCGAAAAAACATTCTTCAAAAATAACGGACCGGACTCAAAAGCCCCGCAGCGGACGATCGCGGCCGCCTCGCAGCGCCCGGTCCGCCCCGGCGGCGGCGGCGGAGGAGGAGGAGGAGGCGGCGGAGGCGGCGGAGGCGGCGGAAAATCCCGGCTTCCGGAACAAGCGACCGATTTTTTTCGTATATTGATGCCGCAACGACGCTTTCACGGGCCAGGAGGCGCAACCGCCCCGGATGCAATCCGGTTTTGCGGCCGCCCGTTTTTTCATGTTTACAGACAATGACCGCCAAACTGCTGCTCATACTCCGCTTCTACCGCTCGGCGATGCTCCTCTTCTGCGGAGCGGCGAGCCTCGCCCTGGCATGGGTCGCCAAGGTCCACGGAACGCCGATCGTCCCGGCCCTGCTGTTGGGAAAGGCTTTGATTTACCCGCTTTTCCTCTACGTGTGGATCATCCCGCGCTATTCCGATGAATTCTACTATTACCGCAACCTCGGCATCCGCCGCCGAACACTGCTGGGCGTAAGCTGCGCGGTGGATTTCGGGTTATGCTGTCTTTTGCTGAACTATTCCGCCGCCCTGCTGCATACCGCCCGCTGAAAAACATATTCTCGAAATCGACTCCGCAGAGCTGGCGTTCGGCGAACGGCGCATTCTCTCGGGTGTTTACCTGCTCGTCGAAACAGGCGGCGTGACGGCTGTGCTCGGGCGCAACGGATGCGGAAAAAGCTGTCTGATGAAGATTCTGTCGGGGTCGCTGAAAGCGGGATTCTGCTCGATGCGCATCGACGGGAAATGGCACAGACGGTTTACCGAAAAGGAGATTCGCTACCTTCCGCAGCATCCGTTCATTCCCGGATGGTTGCGGCTGGAACGCGCGCTCGGCGATTTCGGGCTGCAAAGGGAAGACCTGGAACGGTGGTTTCCGGAGTTCATTCCCCTGCGCGGAACCCGCATCGGGGAGCTGTCGGGCGGGGAACAGCGGATTCTGGAATGTTTCATCATCCTGCGCAGCCCGGCCCGGTTCATCCTGCTCGACGAGCCGTTCTCGCAGATTGCACCCCTGCACGTTGCAACGCTCCAAACACTCATCCGGTAGGAAAAGGCCACGAAAGGGATTTTGCTCACCGACCACATGTACCGCCACGTGACCGGCATTGCCGACCGGCTGTACGTAATGGCCGACGGGCAGGCCTATCCGTGCGAAAACGACGAAGACCTGGTCCGGCGGGGCTATCTGAACCATCTCTGAACGGTCACAGCCGGCGGTAGTGGCAGTAGAGCAATTCGCCGTCGTCGCCCCGCAGGTGCATGCCGCCGCCCTGGCAGTATCGGAACATCGAGCAATCGGCGCATTCGCCCCTGCGCGCCCATTCGCGGTCGCGGAACGGCTCGAAGCGGTTCTGCCACACGTCCCAGAACCGATCCCGGTAGATGTTTCCCTGATGGTAGTTGGCGCGGATCGACGTGCACCCCGAAATGGCCCCGTCGACACGGATCGAAGCCACCGAAACACCCGCGGCGCATTGGTAGAAATGGTCGCGGACCTCGGCCTCGTAACCGCCCAGGAAGCCTTCGCAGGCATAGCTGACCTCGATCCGGCCCTCCTGCCGCGTGCGGCGGATGAACTCCAGCATCTCCCGGAACTGGGCGTCGGTCATCCGCAGCGTCGGGTCGTTCTTGGCACGCCCCATCGGGAAAATCGAGAAGAGCCGCCAGTGGCGCACCCCCTCCGAAAGGAGCATGTCGCGGAAGGCCTCCAGCTGCGGGACCATCGCCCCCGTGACGCAGGTGACCACGTCGTACGACAGCGAGGGTTCGCGCACGATCATCCGCACGGCCTCCAGCGCGCGGTCGTAACTGCGGGGATTGCCGCGGATATAGTTGTGTTCGCGCTCGAAACCGTCGAGGCTCACCGAAACCGATTTCAGCCCCGCGTCGAGCAGACGGCCGAAACGTTCCGGGGTCAGGGCCATGCCGTTGGTCACCATGCCCCACGGGTAGCCGCGGCGCGTGACCTCGGCGCCCGCCTCCTCCAGGTCCGCGCGAACGAGCACCTCGCCGCCCGAGAAGATGACCAGCACGTCGGCCGGATCGACGTGGGGCGTCACCTCCTCGTCGAGCACCTTCAGAAAATCAGCCAGCGGCATGTCCGCCACGCCGGGGTCCACCCGACAGTCGCTGCCGCAATGGCGGCACGAGAGGTTGCAGCGCAGCGTGCACTCCCAGAATAGCGTATCGAGACGGTGTTCGCGCACCGTCGAAGCATAGAGTTCGGAAAAAATATTGAGGGCCAGTCGTTTGCGAAGCCCCAGCCGGCGGCGTGACATGGCTTATTTCCTGCCGACGGAAGGGTCCTCCTCCTGCGGACGTTCGGCCACGGGAGGCAGCGAATCGGGACGTTCGCGTTCCAGGCGTTTGAGCCGCTCGTTGCGGACGCTGTCCTGCCGGGGCGTCCGCACGCCGTACATGACCACCACGCGGCGGGGAAATTCGGGGTATCCCTTTACGGCCGTCGTATCGGCGCCCTGTGTCTTCGCGGTGTCCTCCTTGGGAGCGTTTTTCACCGACGTACAGGCTGCGGAGAAGCCCAGAAGGGCTGCCAGCGCGAGTTTCAGATTTCTGTTCATAACGCCATGAGGTTTAACATTCTCAATGCAAAGATAAGAATTTTCCGCACAAGACGAAAAAACATGCCAAAAAGTTTTGAAAGCCAATGTTTTTTATTTTACTTTGCCGAACACATTAACACTTTAATTCTCTATTTTTATGACAGGTAAGGTAAAATGGTTCGATGGCAAGAAAGGCTACGGATTCATTACGGCGGAGAACGGAAAAGAGATTTTCGTACACTTCTCGGGCATCGCAAAGGACGGCTTCAAGTCGCTCAACGAAGGTCAGGCAGTCGAGTTCGAAGTTGGCTCCGGTGCCAAGGGAGAACAGGCTATTAACGTAACTGTAGTTGAGTAATCGCGCAAACTATAATTACAGAGAGCAAAAAAGGAGGTCCCCTCGAACCGGAGGCCTCCTTTTTTCTTGCCCGTTTGAAAAAAAAGCAGTACTTTTGGGCGTCCGAAACCGAAAAAAAGGTTCTCAAAACATAAAAACCCTATCAAAACCATGAAAGAAGCAATCGCAATTCTGACCGGCGGCGGACCGGCTCCCGGCATGAATACCGTAGTGGGCAGTGTCGCCAAAACGTTCCTGCGCCAGGGCTATCGCGTCATCGGCCTGCACGAAGGCTACACGGGCCTGTTCAACCCCTCGCCCCGCACCGTAGACATCGACTACCCGATGGCCGACGGCATCTTCAACCAGGGAGGTTCGTTCCTGCAGATGAGCCGTTTCAAACCCAAGGACTCGGATTTCGAGAACAACTTCAACCTCAAGTTCTTCACCGACAACAACATCAAACTGCTGGTGACCGTCGGCGGCGACGACACGGCTTCGACCGCCAACCGTATCGCCAAGTTCCTCGAGGCCAAGAAATACCCCATCGCCAACATCCACGTGCCGAAGACCATCGACAACGACCTGCCGCTTCCGAAGGGCACGCCGACGTTCGGCTACGAGTCGGCCAAGGACAAGGGCGCCGTCATCGCCCGCGCCGTCTACGTCGACGCACGCACGAGCGGCAACTGGTTCGTGCTGGCTGCCATGGGCCGTTCGGCCGGCCACCTGGCATTCGGCATCGGCGAGGCCTGCCACTACCCGATGATCGTCATTCCCGAGATGTTCGACAAGACGGAAATCACCGTCGAGAAGATCGTCAACCTGGTGATTTCGTCGATCATCAAGCGTAAGATCATGGGCATGGACTACGGCGCAGCGGTGATTTCCGAAGGTGTGTTCCACGCGCTGTCGGACGAGGAGATCCGCAAGAGCGGCATCCACTTCACCTACGACGAGCACGGACATCCCGAGCTGGGCAAGGTGTCGAAGGCGCACATCTTCAACGAGATGATCGAGATGAAGCTCAAGGAGCTGGGTCTCAAGGTCAAGAGCCGTCCGGTGGAGCTGGGCTACGAAATCCGCTGCCAGACCCCGATCGCCTACGACCTGACCTACTGCTCGGAGCTGGGTATCGGCGTGCACAAGCTCTTCGCCGAGGGCAAGACGGGCTGCATGGTTTACGTCGATTCGGAGGGCAACGTCTCGCCGCTCTACCTCAAGGACTTGCAGGACCCCACGACGGGCAAGATTCCGCCCCGTCTGGTGGACATCAAGTCGGACAAGTTCACGTCGGTGGTGGAGACCATTCTCAACGCCATCACCCCGGCCGACTACGAAGCCGCCAAGGCTTACGTTCCCAATCCCGAGGAGTACGACTTCCACAAGATCCTGAACTGGAAATAATCCGGTCGCAATCCCATACTCTGATCCCCGCCCATCGCGGGCGGGGATTTTTTTCGCAAAATATTTGCTCGGGGGGGGGATTTCGTATATTTGCATCCCAGAATAACCCAATTCATCATGGAAAAGACCGAAAAACCGGTGTTCGAGCCGATGCCCGAAACACCTGCGGAGCCGGCATCCACGGTCTCCGAATCCGCCGGACAGCCGGCGGCATCGCTCGCCGAAGCGAAAAAGAACATCCTCGTCGGACTGCTGTGGTGCGTCGGCGGACTGGCTTTCAGTTTCATCTCCTACTATCTCACCGAAGCCGGAGGCCGTTACGTCATCGCCACGGGAGCCATCCTCTGGGGTGTCTGGCAGGCAATCATGGGATTATACGTCTGGCTGAAAATCAAGCATGGAGCCGGCGAATACGCCGCCTTTTGGCGCATGCTCGCAACAGCCGTCTGCACCGCCCTGCTCATCGGATACCTCACGGTGCTCTCCACGCAGCTGGTGGACGAAGGCGGCGAGCTGCCGCTGCTCGACACCGAACAGACCTATGATTGCACGGACCTCGGGCTGCGAATCCGGATTCCGGCCGGATACTCCGCCCTCGAAGAGAGCATTGAACCCGAAACCGACTCAACCTACGCCCGCTACACGATGTACGTCCTCGACGGCGAATGGGAATTCAACATCGACGCCCTGCAAGATGTCTTCGATCCCGAGGCGAAGAGCATCGCCGACCTCTCGGACTACTGCGCGAGCCGCGATTCGGCCTACTACGACGGCGGGATCATCAAGGCCTCGCGCCCCCTCGTATCGAACGGCACCGACATGCTGTACAGCGAAGGCCGCCGGACCGAATATCCGGGATTCGTATTCACGGCCTACGACCTCAAACAGGGGCAGTCGCTCATCACCGTCGGCATCAGCTACCCCTCGAAGGAATACGGCAAGACGAGGACCCTCCGACGCGTCGAAGAACTGCTCCGAGGCATTGAGCTGACGCAGCCGGAGGAGACGGCAGGAACGGCAGAATAAAAATGATTCGCACGACAGAGAAGGGCAGCCTCCGGGCCATGAGTGGTCAAAAGATCGCAATCAACAGATATTCAGAATAATCCGACAGAGGGGTTGTTATTTTTTCTTGCAATGCAAGTCCGGCAGCCCGAACCGACGCAGCGACAGAGGGTAAAACAGCTCGCTGATTTTACCGAGGTGCAAGGAGGAAGCCGAAGGCAAGCCCCCGGCTGCGGAGGGCTGCAACATACATGTTTTGCCACTCCGCTGGCTTCGGGTTGAAAAACAGAGCGATTATTCAAGAGTAAAACTCAATGTAACAGCTTGTCACAATCTGCCGACCACGCGAGGCCTCCGGGCCGCTTTTTTATCCGAAGAGCGTCGGTTCGGGGGCGGGCGGCACGGGAGCCGCCGGACAGAGGTTGACGACCTCCAGTCCCCGGCCGAGGGCGCGGCGGACGGTGTAGCGGGTGCCGCCGGGCGAACCGTCGTACCACGCCACCAGGACGCGGGCGTTGTCCACCAGAAAATCGTTGCGCACGGCATAGCAGCCCCGGTGGTAGGCCGGCGCAAGCACTTCGACGGAATCGGCCTCGGCCAGCACGCACCGGAAGCGTTCGCGGTCGGCCGGGGAGAAGCGCATCTCCTGCCCCCGGAACGGAACCGCAGCGACGAGCCGCACGCCGGGCGCACGCTCCCGGAGTTCCAGCACCGCCTCGGCGGCGGCCAAATCGAAACCCACGGCCATGCCGCTCAAAAAGTTCCGGAAACCCAGCGCGTACAACTCCCCCACCGTCCGGCGCAGGGCGTCCGCAGCCGCGCCGCGATAGGTGCGGTGACCGGTAAAGGCGACGGATGTGCGGGGATCGGCGATCATGCGTCCAAAGGTAAGGCTTTGGCCCGGACTTTGCAAGCCCCATTGCTGAATTAAAACTTTCAGCAACTATGAAAAACACAGGAATTGCCATCGTATCGCTCGTGGGCGGCATGATCATCGGTTCGGCCCTCACAATGCTCTTCACGCCCCAGTCCGGTCCGGAACTGCGCCAGAAAATCAAGGATTCGATCGACGACGAGATCGACAAGGTGAAAGACAAACTCGGCAAAGTCGAGAGGGAGATCGAGGAAGCCCGCTGCAAATGCGACGAAAAATGACCCTCCCGGCACGACGCAACAATGGAGAATAAACCTTCCGGCGGCCGTTTCATAGCCGCGCTGCTGTTTTTCGCAACGACTGCGGGCATTGCCATCCTGCTGCTGCTCACGGCGCTGGTTATCTGGCTTTCGTCCGTTACGGGTTCGTTCATCGCCTCGGCGCTGATCGCAGGCGGCTTTTTCGCCGTCCTCGCACTCCTCGTCTACCTGTTCGCGATCCGCGACGCCGTGGAACAGATCCGCAGGCAGGCCGAAACGGTTTACGAGGTGGCCCATGCAGCGCAAACGGGCTACGAATGGCTCGCCGGAAAGGTTTCTCTGTTTCTGAAGCTCCGCGAGGAGTTGCAGAAAAAATGAAAAGCCGGAGCAGCATGCTGCTCCGGCTTTTTCGATAACGCCACTGCCGAGTGCGTCACAACGGAACGTCCGCTTCGACATATACCCGCGTATAGCTCTCATTGATACGCAGAAAGAGTTCGAAGCGATTGCTGAACCAGTCGCCGAGCCGGAATACCAGCTTCCCGCCGCGCCGCTCGCATTCGATAGCATAGCCGTCGTCGTCGAAAACGTGTTCGACATCGCCGGCCGGCAGCGACAGCGACACCTCCTGTTCGAGATGGTCGTAGTTGGAACGGTCGATCCGCAACACCGTACTCCCGTATTCGGGCAGTTTATAGGGCTTGGGCAGGTCGGTAACGTACCGGATCGCTGCGCCGACGGTCCTGGACTCCTCCGTAAGCGGCGACACCACGTAGATCTTCAGGTAATTCATCTTCTGCCCCCCGATGGGCATGGCATGCTTTCCGGAGGGAAACGACATCAACACCCCTGGACGCACGGCCACGTAACCATGACCGGCCTGCACGGCAGCTGCCGACGCTCCCGTCACCAGCGACTTGGGCGCAACGGCCCCCAGACCGCCGACCTTGCCGAGCGCAAAAAGAACGCAATTGTCTCCGCTCACGAAATTCTGCGCCTTGTCGATATAGATGCCCGAATCGTCCAGCATGGTTTTGCCGTTGCTTTCATCCATCATATTGAGGGTGACGGTCCCTTCGGGATCGCCGGGAATCTTGTCGTCGGAGCAGGAAGAAACGCCGACAGCGAATGCCGCAAGCAGCAGCGGCAGAAGGAGCTTTTTCATTTCAAAATCGTCTTGTGTGAAGTGTAGCCGCGGCAAATATACGCAAAAAACAGCACTTACTCCCATCATATTGCATATATCTTTGATAGCATAATCACGAGACGATAATCCAACTATTTCAAACTCTTCTCCTTTAAACGGACATACTCCTGTACCCCAGCTTCGTTCATCTGAACGGCATAATTTTTTGGCCGTTTTCTCTATACGAAGCCGCAATATCTCCCGTTTGTAGGCTTCTTCCGTACGGTCTTGCCTTCAGGAAGCACCTCCTTAAACTCAGCATCAGCACGGATCAGCCCCTCCAGACCGCCTTGTTCATCCTGCTTTAACCATTTGCGAAAAGCGGCATCAGACACGTAGTGAAGCGTACAGAAATCACTCTATTTAAGTCGACCGTTCAACTTGAACTGGCGAATCAGAAACTCTTTTTCAAGAGGATTCAGATGTGCCATAAAAATTTCTCCTTACCGGTGGATGAAATTGAGGGCTGCCTTTTGTCCGTCAGAAGTCTCCTCTGTAGTGAGGGACATAGCCCCTCACTACAGAGGAGACTTTCAATAAACACCAAAGATACAACTTAACCCGTTGTGCATTTAGTATAAATGTATAAAAAAGATGTTCATGTTAGATAAAATCCGTACATTTATATATCTATCAATCACACAAATACAAAAAAGCAGTTTTAATATAAGTTACGAAAAAATGTTGGAAACCTTACAAGGCATAGAGCAAAAATCAAATTTTCGCAATCAACATCGTCTGCCCCGTATGAGCGATATCGAGGTTCCCACCCTCTTTCTGACGGCGAAATATATGGGCATAGATTCGGAATACCGATTGTTTCGTATGCTTCCCGATTATTTGCGACCCCGAATTGAGCGTAGCGTCTACAACCGCTGTCACAGAGCCTTACCCCCCCCATTTGTCCGCTCTTCGCAAACGTATGGGCTAAAACATCTCCTCGGCTCCAGACTATCTGATTGTAGACAGTATGCCGCTGGAAGTATGCAGGATCAGTCGTAGTTTACGCTCAACGGTCTGCAAACAGGAATATTATTCTGCTCCTGACAAGGGATTCTGTGCTTCGCAACAGACTTGCTATTATGGCTATAAGCTGCATGTCGTCTGCTCGTTGGAGGGAGTGATCCGCAGTTTCGACCTCTCGAAAGCTTCGGTACATGATATTTATTATCTGAAAAATGTCAAGGAACTTTATCGGGACTGCGTCCTGTTGGACGACAGAGGCTATCTGAGCACCGACTACCGGTTGGATCTGTTCGAGAGTCAACGAATTGTGTTGGAAGTGCCCATACGACGAAATCAGAACGATTACAAGCTGCAACATCCTCTATTCCGACGCTGTCGAAAAAGAATCGAAACGCTTTTCTCGCAACTTTGTGACCCGTTTATGATCCAACGAAACTATGCCAAATAATTCAACGAATTCAGAACCAGGATAATCGCTTAAATGCACAACGAGGAACTTCAATCTTTTTCTACCTTCTCTTGTCTACTTTTTCGGCAGCAACAGCGTTTACCGAAAATATTTCGCGTAACTCAAAACACAGCTTGCACGCAAGTCCCGAACATGCAATGTCTCAGAGGCTCAAAAACGGGTCGAATAGCACGCCCCGTTGCCGCTTGTTCGCCGGCCAGCACAAAGAGGCGAACTAACTGTTCCCAAAGCCGACTTCGGGAACAAAACAGGTATAAAACGGAGGTCCTCTGCGGTCAATCCATCATGAATGATTGACGTCTCGCCTTTCGAAGCGGAATAGGCCTCGGTTCCGGCTTCGCTATGCAGGTAGCGGGTCGAGCAGAGGTTGATGATGCAGTCGCATTGCTGATTGCCGTTCTGCTGGCGGTGGAGAGCCAGTTGGCGGGAGGTGATGAAGACCGGGCGTAGGTTGGTGGCCATCAGCCGGTCGAACTCCTTGATCGAAAGTTCGGTGAGGGGCTTGAAGTGGCTGATTCCGACGTTGTTCACCAGGATGTCGATGTTGCCCAATGTCTCGAAGATCTCCTGCATACATCTTTTGAGGCTGACGGCATTGGTAACATCCAACAGATAGAAACGGGCACCGGCCTCTGCTGCGGTTTGGGCCCCGAGGACGGGATCAAGGTCGCAGAAGACTACTTGATCGCCTTGTCAGGCAAAGACTTCAACGATTCCTTTTCCGATTCCGTGGGCACCGTCCGTAACGAATACGCGTCTTTTCATGGCTTTCGGATTTTTTCTAGAAAAAAGTGCAAGCCGGCCGCAGAGACAAAATTTTGTCGTCGATTTTGCAGTAGACGCGCCGGGTGAAGCGGATTCCGCTGGGGATGCGCCTGCAGGGGAGTTGCTTCGAGATTTTGACTAGTGCATGAGATTCCCCGGATCAGCGTAGATAATGTTGCGAGAAGAAAAGACGGATTACCGTTGCTTTCGAAAATGGGGTAAGCATCCAGCTTACAAGGTCCACTTCTCCTATTTAAACATGGGGTCCGGATTCAATTGATACTCTACACGATGAATAAGATCAAGCATCTGTAGAAAGATTTTCGGCTGGTTATCTACCCTTTAGGCACCTGGATCGCAGGACAGTCTCCGCCGGCACGAAGAATAAATTCAGCCGTCTTATGCCTTTGGGCATCATATAATTCCTTTTTGATAGTGCTACGGCAGATGACCACTGTCTCGGAAGTGTCCGTATGCCGATGGATAGGAATCTCTGTGTCACACATCAAGACATTGAACATCTTTTGAGAGGAATCTTCGGATGCAATCTTCAGATCATAATTCATCCTACGGCGGGGGGCTTCTGCCTGTTTCTGGATGCTGTCAATAGGTTGCTGTCAAGTCGCATATGTTAGAGATTGTTCGGATCCCAATCTGCTATTTAACAATCGCTTCTTTAATGCAATCAACTATGTAATGGACGTCGTCATCTGATACATATGGGCCGGCAGGGAGACAGAAGCCAACCTTGAACAGATCTTCCTCAATACCATTGGTGTAAACCGGAGCATTGGCATATACAGGCTGCTTGTGCATGGGTTTCCATGTCGGGCGAGTCTCGGTCTTCTTGCCATGCATGAAAACGCGAAGAGCCTCGACATTATCGTTCGGCTGGCAATCTGTTGTTGCGCTTTCAACAGCATGAATTACTCCGGCAGCACCTCCGACTGCTGTTTTAATTACCTCCTTATATGCATTCTCCTGTCCCTGGATATGAACCGACGGGTCGAGTGTCGCTGCACAGAGCCAGAAGTTTCCATCGAAACGAGGATCTTCCGGCTGCTTGTGGATGTGGATACCGGGTATATCAGCCAACAACTCCTCGTATAATTTCTGTACATGCTTGTGGTGAGCGATATGCGAGTTAAGTACGGTCATCTGACCGCGACCAATACCGGCACATACATTCGACATACGGTAATTGTATCCGGTAGCAGTATGCTGATAATAGGGATATGCATCACGGGCCTGAGTAGCATACCACATGATTTCATTTGCCTCTTCTGGATTCCGACAGATAAGTGCACCTCCACCTGAGGTTGTAATCATTTTGTTCCCGTTGAAAGAGAGTACTCCGTAGCGGCCGAAAGTGCCGAGGACTTGTCCATCAAAGCGAGATCCCATGCCCTCGGCAGCATCCTCAACCACCGGGATACTATATTTGTCAGCAATCGCCATAATTTTATCGATATGGTATGGCATACCATAAAGAGCAACCGGAATGATGGCTTTAGGATATTTGCCGGTCTTCTCTTTACGGTCAATTATGGCTTTCTCCAGCAATTGAGGGTCCATATTCCATGTCTCGCCCTCTGATCCTATGAAAATCGGTTTGGCTCCGAGGTAGGTAATCGGATGAGATGAAGCACAGAATGTATAGCTCTGTACCAATACCTCATCTCCGGCCTTTACGCCACACCCGATAAGAGCCAGATGTACAGCTGCTGTCCCGGCAGAAAGGCAGACTACCTTCCTGTCAAGCGGCTGACTGCCATCGCTCTTGCTATTGGCAAATGCTTCCAAATCCTTCTCAAATGTATTCACGTTCGGTCCCATCGGAACCACCCAATTTGTGTCAAAGGCTTCTTTGACATATTTCTGCTCCCATCCCTCTTCTGACATATGAGCCAAACAGAGATAAATCGTTTTTCTTTCTTTAGACATAATTAGTGATTTTATAACTATTTACTATATAGCCGCCACTTAAATACGCTTTATCTTATTGATATACAGGCTTATAACCCCATTTAACCCTTTAATAAATCTGCAGAAATTCTTATCTTTACAATAAGAAACTTGCAAATTTTTGTAATCAAAAACACCAATAATACTCCATCCTTATTCAGGAACCTGGCAGATATGCTGAATCAATCGCCCCCCCTATCAATTGTCAAACAAAGTAGATTGGGATAAATTCTACAAAGCTTTTCACCCTTTGTATTGTCAAGATCATGGTAGCCTCGGTAAACCGATGCGTTTGATGTGCGGTTTACTCACCCTTAAGCATCTGCGTAATTTGTCCGACGAAACCGTAGTAGAGAGATAAGATTAAAATGCTTATTATCAGCATTTTTTGCAACATGAAAGAGTTTACTACTGCTGCTACAGGTATCATCCTTGGAGCCATGCTCTTTCGTAATGAATATGATGATCATACCATTGAACCGTTATTGACACAAGCGGAGCGATTAACCGAAAGAAAGATCAAAGTGCTGGCCGGTGACAGAGGCTACAGGGGCAAGAAAAAGGTAAACGGAACAAAGATTATGGTACCGGATGTTCCAAAGAAATCCGACAGTCGTTATCTGAGATTGGAGAAGCATAAACTTTTTTGCAAGCGAGCAGATATAGAGTCGTCAATCGGACTCTTGAAATTCGATTGACACTTGGGACGCAACTTTTGCAAAGGTGTGGCCGGAGATGCTATGAATATACTTCTTGCGGCACTAGCTTATAACTTCAAAAGGGCGATGAAAGCTCTTTTGAATTTTATTCAAAACATCCGCGAGGTACTGTTGGCTTACAATTTCTCACGAAATACGTCTTTTTAGGGAATCACTATATAATTGCAACGGCTATAATCCATCATAACGATTATTTGTTTTTTATCACGCAGATAGACTGAGATACACCTCGTCTGCACCGGAATCTTCATCTCGAACACTATACCCCTAAACAAAAAGAATTAACCAGAGTTCCATTACTTATGACGGACATGCTTACGGTTAGAGAAAACTATATTAATAACCTTATTAGATGACAACTAACTGTTTATAAGTTCTTCCAGGTTAAAAATAACTCTTTTCGGCAAAGCCTCTTTGCGTACCGAAGATAAATCCTGGCTGTGGATATTGCTCTTTAGATCCGCGCCTGTACCAGCTATAGAATCCATCAAACAAATACTCACCCAACCGAGAATATTGGGAGCAATGAAATCCTTGATCGGGTTATCACCAACATATGAGAAATCCGTGCAATCTGGGAATTTCCGCATGAAATATTCATAGTTGACAAGCGAAGGTTTCTCACTCCCCAACTCTTCCGAGATGATAATCATATCCTCATTGAAGAACCGTCCGAGCTTCAAGGCCTCAATCTTATTGCGTTGAGTCTGTGAACGACCATCCGTTATCAGCCCTAACATCGTACCAGAGTTTTTTAAAACCGATAGCACCTTCTCCACCTCCTTGGATAGAAATAGCTCATGCACTCCGCAGCGATACATATTCAATAAATCGCTTTTCTCCCACTCAGGAGCAACTTCTACAACTTTCTCGAATACATCCTCTTTCGCTACATACCACCTAAGCATCTGGAAATAGAAACCTTCCCAGCTCTGTCCAAACACCTCATGCGCTATTAATCGATATGCAGCTTTCAAGTACTCGATTTCCTTGTAGAGCGTATCGTCTAAATCAAAGCAAACGACCTTCAAAATTAGAACCTAAATATAAATAGCGTCATCAAAACGAAGCATCAGCATCCCATTTTTCCAATTGTCGAAGTACTCCACGGTCTCTCCCATAAAATATTCTCTAATCAGCAATTCGGGGAAATTACCTCCGGCCATATAGCTCAATGGATAGCCGCCACCAAAACGGGGATTAATTTCAATACCTACAATATCTTTAGTTTCCGGATGGAAGAAAAGTTGTACGCAGATGCATCCAATACAACCATCAATATATCCCAACTTCTTCTTTAAAAAGTCCAGAATTTCATTTTTCAGAGTGCGCCCCTTATTTATTTCTCCAGCCCGAATCTCAATACGCTCTCGAGGAACTATACACTTCACGGAGTTGTCCTTACCGAAATACATATCAGCCGTAATCTCCTTATAGACCGTCTTGTCTATATACTCCATGAAGATCAGTTTCTCGTCTTCCAGAATTTCCTTTGTCAACTCATCAGACGACTTGATATAATGCAGGTTTGTACTCAAAGAACCGTCATAAGGCTTTGCAAATAGCGGGAACGACGGGTTATATTTATCCACTTCCTTGGGCACTCTCACACCATGACTCTCGAAGAACTTAATGGTATTTCTCTTGTCTCGACACAAGGAGATAAATTCCTTATTACTCACCATTATATGAATGCCTTTCTTACGGAATGATTCCTTCAGGTCTGCTAATAGCTGGAGTTCAGTATCAATAGTCGCAATTACCATTCCCACCTTGTTCTCCTCACATATTCTCAACAGCACCTCGGGATATTCAGGAGCTGTCACTCTCGGCACCTTAAATGCTCCGTCACACACATAACTTACCGGAGCCATCTCTGGATTCATATCCGTAATAAACACCTTTGCTTCAGGGAAAAATCGGTTCAATGTTTCCTTGAAAAACCGGGTCAAAGCCACCCGTTTACCTGCACTAGTAATTAGTATGTTATGATTCATTTTTTAGTTGCTTCCATTAAACGGATCCATTGTAGCCCACTCTCCACCTTGCTGATTAATGTCGTTACGAAACAACACCTTCTTAATTGTTGTGAAAAACACTTTCACATCCATCATTAATCCGATGTGGTTAACGTAGTATACATCTAGTTCAAATTTTTTCGTCCACGAAATATTATTACGTCCATTCACTTGCGCCCAACCGCTCATGCCAGGGGACACATCGTGACGACGGTGTTGTTCTTCACTATAAAGCGGTAGGTACTGTACTAGCAGGGGACGCGGACCAATGAACGCCATATCGCCCTTTAGGATATTGATCAGTTGCGGCAATTCGTCAATAGAGGTAGACCGGATAAATTTGCCAACTTTGGTCAAACGGTCTGCATCCGGCAACAGTTCACCCTCACTGTCACGCTCATCAGTCATAGTTTTAAACTTAAGAGCCTTAAAAAAAACTTCGTCCTTTCCTGGACGAAGTTGGGTAAAGAAAACCCCCTTCCATCCACCCTTATTAACGAAGAAAAGCAACACAATTGTGGCGATAAAAATAGGCGATAGCACCACTAGTCCTACCAGAGCCCCAAAAAAGCCAATCGGACGCTTCACAAAAGTAATGTAAAATTTTTGTTTTGTTGTAAGCATGCTATTTCAGATGATTCATTATTACTTCGTAGGTATTTTCAACTAAATAATTATCTTTAAGAAACAAAAAGGCATTCTTTCCCATTGCTTTTAAATCCTTTTTCAACAAATCATTCAAGGTTGCGGTAAATGCTTCTACATTATTGCTTGGGCACCAAACGCCAAAACCATTTTCTTGTGCAATAATACCGGTATCGCAATTAGGATCAGTTACTACCAACATAGGTATACAATATTTCATATAGTCCAATTCTCGACTTGGGTAGTTTGGAATGGTAAATCGGTAGTCCAATGCTATAAGGCCAATCTGACTCACCTGTACTAGTCTGTCATAATCAGCCTTCGGAAGACGCGAGAAAAGCGACATATTCTTCGGCTGTTTCTCTTTTACCCAAGCACTCAATCGCTTAAATTCCGTTCCATTTCCCAAGACTAAAAAATGACAATCTCCTCGATCCTTATTAGCGTCAAAACACTCTATTAAAAAAGATATTCCTTGAGGTATACCAAGATTTCCTCCATAAATAACAATTGGTTTATCAATCGGCAGATTATAATGTTCCAATAAATTTTTGCGATCTTTTTCCGAAACAAATTCGCTATCTTCTAACCTAAGTTCAATTGAATTAGGGCATATTTCAACTTTTCGTGGATTAATCTCAGGATTATGCTCCCGCACATAATGCACATTAGCAGGACTCATGCATCCAATCACATCACTTATTTGGTAAAGATTGCGCTCTTGATTACGGAAATACTTATACAAGAGTCCTTTAATTCCTGTTTTAGTGAGCATTCCAAGATCAACCGCGTTCTGAGGAAATATATCCTTTAACATAAGATAGGTCAATGCCTTGGAGTACCTTTTTTTCATCATCTTTACTACCCCAAGAATAGTGATAGGGGGTGTAGAATAAAGAATTAGATCTATGCTTACATTTTTCAGATATTTGACGATAGCCCGTTTAAATAAATACTCTAAAGTCACCTGTCCCAATCCCTTTTCTATAATATTAGTTTTCTGGACATTCAAAGTACGTACATTTAACAAATGTACACCTTCTTTATGACAAAGAGATGTTTTCTTTCTTTCTCTTCTCTCAACAGGACATACTATATAAACTTCATGTCCTTCGTCCCTCAATTTTCTCATCAAGTCTGGATAAATACGCCGTTCTTCAATAGTCGTGATTTTATCCATAGTTAAAAATAATATGTTCATAACTTGTGTTATCGGACGATTTAGAATTAATGCATTAATTTCAATAATCTTAAATCATTTTTTTGAGTTGCTACAGGCTGGAAGAAAATAGACTCTGTATTATTAACTCCATATGGAAATTTAAAAGCCCCAAACTGAAAAGCTGCATACGGTAGTCGATCTTTCTTTTCTTTGTAGATCTCGGAGAACCCATTAGTTATATTTCCGATATAGAGATGGACAAACTCATCTTTAATACCGGCACCTCTTTTGCGGCAAGTGAAGGCTTTGATCAAAGAGGTGTTTCGCCCATCAGGTTCTACGGTTGTAGCAAACACATATTTGTCTCGCCACTGACATCCATAGATACAAGAGCCGTCTATCTCCTTCAATTCATTGATTTCAAAACCAGACTCTGGTTTCATCAAATAGAGATGGTTAGTAGCAAATGGAGCGTCTGTAGCATAAAGCAACCCTTCAGGAAGAGAAAATACCACACACCCACGGTACTTCTGCTCATTGCAACAAACTCGTTCAATGGTTTGAAAATTATTCCTTACACGCCAAATAGCAGAGGCTTCATCAAAGTCTCCTGTAAAAATCCAAAGGCAATCACGATAAATATCAGATACTATTATATGTACATGATTGACCGCTCCTTGAGGAAAGGTATACACAACTTTCCAATGATCTGTGCTCTCTCGCTTAAAAATTGATACCGGATTCATTGGACGGTTGTCGAGATAAGCACCAAAGTAGATCCCATCTGCAATAGCCGTAACACCCTTTACCTCAGTAAAAATAAGTGGCCGGATTCCTTTCCCGCAGAAATATCCATCTGATAAAGCACCTGATTCAAGATTCAACTCATAGATGGTATTGCCAATGGAGAGCACCACATTATGCTCATCAAGAGTCCAAGCTGCACGTGCCCCCATTCGGAGAAGACGGTACAGATAACGACAACTTCCCAAAATGCGCTCTTTTTTGCTATGGAATACGGGAAGGCTTTTCTCTACCTTTCCGTCTTGCATTACAAGTACGTTTCCCATGCTGTAGCACACTAGTTTACCAGATGGTAGGTAGCATAATGGCATTGTATTCTTCGCGATTTGCAATACTCTCATAGCTCAAAAGGCTCTATTTAATAAAGACATCAGGAGAGATTTGTCATCCGACAGCAACTCTGTCACCAGTCGAGAGAATTTACTTACTTGTGGATTCAGGAAACCATTTTCCTCATCCACTAGTCGGTGCCATAGTTTTTCGTAATGCCGACTTCTAATTGTATAAATATTCTCAGGTATCGGTGTATGCAGAAAATATTGGCAGATATCAAGAGCCAACTGGATACGCAGACCGCAACTATCTTCGTCCGACCACTGCTTCAATTTTATCCAATCCACCTGACGATTACGCACTACTCTGTCAATATCACAACAAAGAGCCATTCCAGGAGAGGCTGAATAGTAATGTTCACTGGCGAAGTGTAAGGCATTGAAATACACCATTGCGGTCGGATTCAACAGTCGTACTCCAGTATCTTTGTATTGGTCAAGTTGACAATTTAGCAAGAAATGTAACCGATCCAACGTTTTTGATTGATCGAGCATGAAATCTCGAGCCACAGGCTTACGCATAATATTCAGCCAATAGCCTGTTCCGTCCAATGCCTTGGGGTTGTAAAACGGCAAGATCAGAGCATGAGAGGCTGGAGCATGATCATCTCGATTATCCAGAATAAAATCATTGTTTTTAAATACCCTTTTTGCAAGTTCCAGTTCAGACTCACTTACAGTAAAATCTACATCGCCTGATGCGAAGCAGCCTATTGATATTCCACTGGAAAGGACAGCGCCATAGTTCTCATAGACAGACAAGGTTTTGCCTCCTGCCTTATAAAAATCTTTGCTACACTTTTCAACAATATGGAGAATGGCCGTATTTCGTTGCACATATTCATTATGGACCATCTTCCAATATTCTGAATCGTCTCCAAGTTGCGAGAGCACCAAGGAGGCATAACACCTTGTCTGCTTCTCTTGTATTAGATTTTTTTCAAATCCTTCTCTGCCAAGAATCTTGTAGACTGCTTGTATTTTCGACCTCTCCAAAATTGATAGAGTCTCGAACGGGCGAAGCAGTAGAGGAAGTATTTTTTTTAAAGTAGAGTCCATAAACAACCTAAAAACGCCTAATGTGTAATTTCCAGAATAGCTTTCCTGAGAAATAGTACAGCGATGCTGCCATATTTTTCAATGGTACAAGTATCCTATACTTTGGAATAATAATGGACGGATAACTTACCTCCCACGACCCGAACTTCTTTTTGTATGCACGATTACCCACCATATCAAACTCAACACATCCACGCTCGCGCCAATAATGCATAGCTTTATAGATCATATACTCATTGGGACGATACTGCTGGAATGGTCGGAGACTGGCTCCTCCCCAGAAAAACATCTTATGGTTAAAACCCGGAAAAATAGAAGTGGCAATAGGTGTTCCTTCCGGATCTTTCACCCTGAGACAATAGATATTGCCAGTTTTGGATAGGTGTTTAAGCAGACACTTCACTTTATCGACCGTGTAGGTTGGTACCAAATCCTGTTTGGCGAACACATCCTTGAGTTGCTCATAGTATTCTTCAGCAAAGGCTTCGGTGGGCTCTGCCTCTTCAATGACAGCACCCCTACGCTCAAACTGTTTGATAAAGTTGCGGCAATCACTCTTCATCTTCTTGTATTGAAGGGCATCATCACCTTCAATGCCAAGCTCCAAGGTATCACCAAATTCAATTGTTCCGCCATACTCCTTACGGATAGGTTCGAGCTCTTCCGCTTTGAAATCACGATCACAAATCTGCAGGTAAACACACTTGGTGTTCTTCATCACAAAAGGGATGAGTTCCCCGCGGATTCCGGTAAAATAAATAGGTTTCCGATAGAAAAAGCAATGTAAGAGATAATCAGAACATTATGCATTTTCTTTCTGGGAGGCTATTAAAAAAAAGCAGCAAATAAGGTAATGATAAACGAGGTTTCGATTTCCAAATCGTTACCTCGTTTATTTTGCCTCGTTCTTCGTATAAAAGTGATTTGCAATTTCTTACGCTTTTATTCATCTTGTTCTCAGACTCTGCCAAGATTATATTTGCACCCCTTAAAACAGCAGAGTTTATGCGCAGCACATTCAAGGTTCTGTTCTACCTTAAAAGGAACAAAGAGAAGAAACAGGCGCCGGTTCCAGTCATGGGCCGGATTACGGTCAATGGAAGCATCGCGCAGTTCAGTGCGAAACTTTCCGTTCCGGAACATCTGTGGGAAGTCAGCGGCGGTCGTGCCAAAGGCCGGAGCGTCGAGGCCGACCGTATCAACCGTCATCTGGATAATATCCGTACCCAGATCGGCAAGCACTATCAGACTATCTGCGACCGGGATTCGTTCGTCACGGCCGAGAAGGTCAAAAATGCCTACCTCGGTTTCGGCGAGAAATACCGCATGCTTCTCGAGGCGTTCGAGAAGTTCACCGCCGATCTTCGAAAACGTGTCGGCATCGACCGCAATTACGGCACATGGAAACGCTACCGCAAATCCATCGACCATCTGCGTTCTTTCATGCGTAAAGAATACCGTGTGAGCGACATGCCTCTGGCCGAACTTGAACAATCGTTCATCGAGCAGTACCATGTCTATCTGAAATCCGTTTTGGGTTTGAAACCCACGACAGTCTGCGGCTATCTCAAATGCCTTAAATACGTGGTCAAGATCGCCTTCAACAACGGCTGGATGCCCCGCAACCCTTTTGCCCTTTACCAGTATACGGCACCGAATCCGGAGCGTGGTTTCCTGACCGAGGATGAACTTCGGCGTATGATGACTACCCGCCTGCGCTACAAGCGTCAGGATTATAACCGCGACATGTTCCTGTTCTCCTGCTTTACGGGTATCTGTTATGCCGACATGTCGACGCTGACCTACGATCAACTCGAACAGGATGCGAACGGGGATTGGTGGATCAGCGGGCAGCGTCAGAAGACCGAAACGAAATATGTCGTCAAACTGTTGCCCTATCCTTTGTTCATTCTGGATAAATACCGGGGTCTGGCCGGAAATCGTTACCTGTTCAAACTGTCTTCTCTGGATTCCATCGACGACAGCCTTAAAAACATAGCCCGGGAATGCGGCATCGACAAACAGCTCTCGTTCCACCTTGCGAGGCATACCTATGCTACCACGATCTGCCTGTCGAACGGCGTCTCTCTGGAAACGCTTTCCAAGATGCTCGGGCATAAGAACATCACGACGACCCAAATCTACGCGAAGGTAACCCATCCGATGATCGACCGGGAAGTCGACATGCTCAAAGAAAAGCTCGCGGATAAATTCGTTGTCGCCTGAATCGTGCCGAACATCAGCCTTCTACAATAAATTTCGTATCAGTAAGCAGATACTGATACGAATCCCGCGTGTCATCGTGCCATCTTTGCAGTGGAAACAATCGACCTAAACGTTATGGAACACACGGAGGAGATACTCGAAATCGTGCGGGAGATCCGCGAGGATGTCTCCTATATGAAACGGCATCGCAACATGCTTTGCGGGATGCCTGTTCTGGAAGTCGACGAGGTCTGCGACTTGTTGAAGATGAGCGACCGTCAGCTGCGCCGTTATCGCACTGCGGGCCAGCTCGTCGGCTTCCGTTTCGGGCGTCGTCTGCTGTTTTCGTCTGCGGAGATCACCCGTTTCATCGAGCGTATCGAAGCGGACAGCCAACGAAAAAAATCGTTGAGAAACGCTATCCGCAACCTTTAATATATCCCGTTATGTCAGACGAAGTAACAGAAAGAACCTATTACCTGATCGAATCCGGTCTTTTCGAGAAACTGCTCAAAACGCATTTCATGCTTGCGCACACCCTGCTGCTGTTCGAACACCTGTGCAGCCACAGCGACCGTCCGATGTTTCTTTCGGCCCGCAAGGTCTGCGAGGCTCTGGGTCTCGACCGCAACAAACTGGAGCAATACCGGCGTAAGCGCATTATCAAAGCCCGTGCTGTCAACGGACAGATGATGTACAGCGCTTACGACCTGATCGCCCTTATGGAACGTCTGCAGCGTCGTAAAATCCAGCGTATCCTTTCTGCGACCGCACGTTTCGTAATTCGCTGATGATGGCCCGTATCCTCGAATCGTAGCTTTATCTTTTCGCAAAGCTGTCCGATGCGTTTCAGACAGCTTTTTATTTTGACATATACAGGAGCTATTCAAAATATCTTTCGAGGTCGCCGGCCCGGGGCAAGATAGTGTCAGGCGCTTACGCCCTTGTCGTAATTTTTCGCACGATCTCCACCCTTCGGGTCGTATCGCACGAAAAATTGCGCCTGCGGGCTGCACCTGCCACTGAGAATCCCGCCCCGAAGCCGGCGAACCACTATTCAAAAGTGGGTGTACCGGCGGTATGTCAAACCAAAATAGATTTCGAAGATGAAAACCACGAGATTCGAGATTGCGGTGGCGGGCTACGCCTACCGCTTCAAGACCTACGCCCGTGACGGCGTGGAGGCATCCGTAAAGATCAAATGCTTTCTCGGACAACCCGATGCGGAGTGTACGATCCTGACCCCTGCGTTGAACGATTACCTGCGGGAAATGGAATCCTGCCGCAGGCAGGTGGCTCAGCAATGAGAAAGTGGATCGATCAGTCGACTTTCGACGAACTGCTGCTCGCCAATGCCGAGGATAACATAGAGCGGGCCATTCAAGGCGCATCGTCCGTGTTGGAAGCGGTGCAGGAATTCGTTCCGGAAGCAGCCTTGTTCTACCGTGTTACACACGCTGTGGACAGTCTGAAAAATTATTTCGAGGAGGCGAGCGCCGGTTTCCGCAGAAACGGCATTCTGTTTCTCGTCCGCAAACACACTTACCCGAAACCCTATTACGACCTATGTTGCGATTGGTCGTTCCTCCGATATGCGGATAATTATTCCTACGGCAAGTCTTTCGACAAGCAATCCGAACCGAACCGCATCGGGGTCTTTACCAAAAGGAAGATCGACGACTGGGTGGAATACCTCACGCAGGGTTTCCGGAACCTCGAGCGTATCGATGCGGAGAACAAACGAAAAATAACCGGGTACCGCAACCGCTTGGAGGCTTTGCCCGATGTGGTTTGGAACAACGACAAAAACTGCGGACATATCACTCGTCACGGCCTGACCTATACTTTCGATATCCGGCAGACGGATTACAGCGAAAAGATTTCGCTGGACTATCGCTGCCGCACACTCGACGATTTCCTCGCGCTTTCCGACAACAAACTTATACTTAACCCTGATCGACTACAGCTATGAGTACTACTAAAGCCATCAACTTGCAAAAACACGTCTGGGAAGGCTGGCGGGTCGGAGATTTCATCGACAGCCTCGCTCCGGAGCTGGAACTTATCATGCAGGGCCGGAGCTGGCGCAAGCCCTTTGCCTCGAAGCAGGAACTCGCCGCATGGTGTAAGGACAACCAGCCCTATTACAAGAAACGCATTCCGGGTGTTGTCAGCTATTTCGCCCGGAAGTATCATCTGAACTGAAAATCTTGAAACTATGGAACGCAATCATATCATTGAAAGCATCTGCGCCGTATGCCATTGTGCTGCGCGCCGTGCCGAGGAATACCTCGATAACGAACTCATCCGCCTGCGGGCGTTGTACGATGCAGGCGAGCTGTGCTACGGCGACCTTGAAACGGCCTGCTCCGATTTGGGACTGGAGTACGACTATGCGGAATACTTTCTTGCGGCGATTGCCCGATAGCTGAGCGATGACTGCGATCTGTTACAATCGCTTCCGCATTGCGACCCGAAGTCCGGACAACCAACGACGGATACTGCGCTGGTTGTTCCGGAACTTCATGGTCTACGACTTCGACGTTTCGGACGCGACGGCCTGCGGACGCTTCATGGTGCCCGGACCTGCATTTCCCCGAAATGCATTCCGGGAGCTGACGTTCTCGCTGCGCGGCGATCAGACGCTATATATCCGAATCATCTCCTACGACCTGTGGACGCTTTATCTGGAAGGCAATGTTTACAAGTACGGACGATGGCACCACATTACACTTTGATTCGACGGCCCCCGCAAAGGGGCCGTCTTCATTTAGAAACTACAATTATGGCAAATATTTGTTCAAACCAGATCTATTGCGCGACAGCCGATGCGGCGACTTTTCTGCACGTCCTCGATTGGCTGTATGACAACTTTTCTGTAAATGATCTCGACGGCGATGAAGATGACGGCAGTTATTGGATGCACGGCGAGTTCTCCTCAAAATGGTGTTTTCCCGGGGAATTGTTCCGGCAGCTTACGGATGAACTCTCTGCAGACAAAACACTCTATTTCCGGATCGTATCATCCGAGCCGGGGAATCTTTATCTCGAAGGCAATGTCTATCGGGGCGGTTCCTGGGATCAATTCTAATCATCTGAATTATGGCATACGAATCATCCATTTCTTTCGCGGCTATCAAGGATTTCCGCAACGCCGAGATCAACGGCATTCCGGCCCTTTTCACCATGTGCCGCATCGATTCCGAAACCCTCCCCACAGGATTTCACTCCTGCGAGGTCATGGGCGGCCGGGGCAGCGATTTTCAGTGGCTCGTGCCGCTGGCTCTGGCAAACTTCACCGGAACGTTCGTCACCCGGCAGCCTCTGCTCCGGGAAGGGCAGGCATACGCCGAAATACGCCGGTACGGTGTCTACGACGCGATAACTTTCGACGAATGGTCTGAAAACAATGACATTAAACCATCATCACTATGCGCCGAAAATTCAAACTGAAGGTCAGCTATACCTTCAACGGCTGTTTTACCCTGTGTGCGGCTTCCGGAAAGGAGGCCGCACGTCTTGTTTCCACTCCAAACACAAAACTCTTACTCGTATGAAAATGCACCCCGAAGATTTCCGCCGTGCGCTGGAGATCATTACCTCGAACAACCGGATTACCGTATCGTTCAATACGCCGGTAAAGGATAACTACTCAAACACGCATCCGATTCTCATCCACGAGAGCAACGCTACGGTACTGAAACAACTCCAGCAGGAAGGCTATTCGCTCTCGATGACGAAGAAAGGCTTGCGGGTAGATAAATACTAATATATAGAAATTATGACACGCTACAGATTCTCACAAGACCGGAAACACACGATCCGAACATCGGCATTACCGATATGTATCCGTGCTGTCGGAGTTTTTCTCCCGACTGAAAGAACATTTCCATTTTTAAGATTCTCAAATCACTAAATAAAGAAGACATGATAAACCTGCATCGATATTACAAGGACAACAAAGACGACATCAACTCGTCGATTATGGAACTCGCCTGCGATCTTGCCGCCGCCCGCCTGATGAACGAACACGGCCAGCCTTTCGAGTCGTTCGTTGAAGCGGACGACCCCGACGATCCGGAGGGCGGTACACATTATAAGAAAGAGTTTCAAGATGAATTCGACCGCTACTACGACGAGCAGTACGACCGTATCGCCCGTCTGATGAGATTCGACTTTAACGCTGACGACGGTGTAGCACATAACAACGCAGTCGGTAGTTCCGAGGAGACGGAGAGCTCCGAACTGTCGCCGGAGCACATGGAGACTACCTGTCCTGTATCGGAAGAAGACAGGCAACAGGTCGACAAGCTGAAGGAGCATTATCGCACGCTGGGAAAACAGGGGCTGGAATTGATGCGGGATATCGTTTCCCGTTTCGATGATGAGGAGTTCTCTGTCGAGGGATATTCCGTACCGGTTTGCGACGAGGATCACGATCCCTGTTGCGTTTACGGGTTCTCGGTCAAAGACGGGACGCTGTGTGCCTCGCTGGATTACGACAGCGGTAACATTCGTGAAGTTCTTGTCGACAGTTTGCGCATCGGAGAGATCTTCGATGCGTTTTGCGAATTGATCGAAAACCTGTAAAAACACGTCATGCAACAATTTCGAACCGACGAACATGAAGGAACTCTATATCAAGAATCTCTGCATTGAGATCACCCGGCGCTGCAACATGCGCTGCGCTCATTGCATGCGGGGAAATGCCGAGGCAGTGGATATTTCCCTGCGGCATATAACCAACCTGCTGCGGCATGTCAGGTATATCCACCATTTCAACATCACGGGCGGCGAGCCGTCGCTCAACGTCCGGGCCATCCGCCATATCCTCGAACGGGTACGCGCCTACGAGATTACGGTCAACGACTTCTATATCGTAACCAACGGCTCTGTCGCATCCCGCTCGGAGGAATTCATAGAAGCCTGCGCCGCGCTGTACGAGTACCAGCAGGAGAAGGAGCAGGGGCCCGGCTCGGGGCACATGCTCGAAATGAGCGACGACCGTTTCCACGATCCGGCGGAACATGCCGCCACCCTCGCAGCTCTCTCCCCGTACCCCTTCTTCGGAGTCCGGGGACAGGCCAAGCATGTCTTCCTTTTCCGGGAAGGCCGTTGCAAGGAGGGATTTCCGAACCCCATTCATGGGATTTACCTCACGGAGGAGAACTATGTCTATGGCGACCTCTATCTCAATGCCGAAGGCATGATTCTCTCCAACGGAGACCTGAGTTACACCCGCCAGCGGCAACACGCCTTGTGTCCCTGCGGGAAACTCATACAGTATCTCCGCATGACCTTGAAAAAGCGTCAAAAAGAGAGATTGTACGAATAAATCCACAAATCAAAAACTTATGTCAATCATATGCAGTATCTGCGGCGGCACCGATGTAAAGTGTGCCGCCGTTATCGATCCCAATACCAAACAGTTTCTCGACTTCGGATACGAAGCCTTTCTCGACGGGAAATGCAGTCGGTGCGGCAATGTCGCGCTGACCGATCCCGACGAGGTAAAAGCCGACATGGACAAGCGATGGACGGAATACATGGCCCAACATCACACCGCTCCCAACTACGCCCGCTGCGATATCGTCCGACACGGCGCCTACGACGGATGCGAGGGCGCTTGTATCCGCATCGGAGGCCCGTCGGACGTGGTCGAGAAGTATCCGGTCGTGGCCGTATGCCGCGACCTCGAAGAACTCAAATCGCTTGCGGCGCCCGACCCAGCACGGGAATTTACCGTCGTGGAGTGTCAACGGTTCGAGTTCCACGAGGTGCTGGAAAACAAGACCTACAACATCGAGGTAGACGGCCGGACCGTCTCCGTTACGACGAAAGAGGTGCTGGACTTTTATCCGGCAGAATACGGTCTGAAGAAAACAGACATCGGGCGGTATGCTGCCGCTTATGTAGCCCGTATCAAAGCATACCGGGAGTGCGACCGGTGGCTCGATCCGGCTCTTGTCCGCAGGCTTCTCGACGAGGAGCACCTGATGAAGCCCCGCGAGAGCGACAGCTTCCGCCTGCGGCTGCATTTCGACTGGTTCGCCACGCTGCGACGGGAGGACGAAAGGCTCTGTGCCCCTTTCAAGTATGCGGTAAAGGCTTATTGTCTGGATAGCATTCAGACCTTCGAGCGCCACTATACCGGCCTCGAAGAAGCCCTGCTGCACTGCCTGAACGGTTTCAACGAAAACGCGAACGTTCCTGACCGCTACACATCCGTCGAAGAGTATCTGTCAAAACATTCCTGACTATGAATTATACGAGTATGCAGATGCAGGATACCCTCCGCCGTCTGGAGGCAACCCTGCCCGAAGCCACCCCCGAGCAGCGCAGGCTGCTCGATGAACTGAACGCCCAAATCGAAGAGAACGGCCGCTACTATGTGGTCGAGTCCCTGACCGTCGAACAGATGCGCGAGCACGGCTACGACCTAACGGAAGAAGACGGCGGCCTGATAGAGAAGATCGCCGAAAAGGTCGAGGTAGATGCCGACATGCTGTGGTCGGCCGTCGAAATCTGGGCCGCGACCTACAATGTCAGACGAAATGACGATTCCTAAAAGCCGTGTAATATTCAACCCGGCCATGAGAATCATCAGAATAATGACTTTCCATAAAATTGAAGATACTATGAAAACCTTTGAAAAAATTGCAAAGCGCTACGCGCTGACGAACAGCTACTACAAACACCGGCAAATGGAATGGCCCGATACGCTGGCCGAAATTTACGATTACCTGCAGCAGCACAGCGAGCTGCCGTTCCGCTATGAGGGTGACAACTGGTCATACGACGCAATGTGCGAGCGGCAGAAGCGTCCGGGCGTATACTTGTCGCAATACCTGACGCCGGATCGTATGGCGCGGCAGATGGCTGCATTGGCCGTGCGGTATTTCGATAATGACAGTCGTATCGTCGATGCCTGCTGCGGAACGGGACAACTGACACGCGCAATGATTGCCGGGGGAGTACATCCCTCGGCAATCGTCGGGTTCGATGCCGATGCGGAGCTGGTCGATCTTTACGAACGCCTCTATCCCGAAGCTGCTGCGCTGCGGATGCAGTTTCATGAGATAGATTTTCGTTGTGAAAATATCATCGCCAATCCTCCTTTCGTGACGGCGGAATGCATCTCGTTCTTCGACTGGCTGATTAAAGTACAAAGGTCGGGAGACTATGCCGTCCTGCTCTTGCCGTATGGTTTTATCGACAAGCAGCGGCCTAAAGCCATACAGGAGACGATGCGGCACTTTATCATCCATTACCGGACACCCATGCAGGAGCCGTTCGCACGCACGAACTACCGTGCGGAGATCGTCATTCTGGAACGAGCATAGCTTGTTCCGATGCAGGGCTGTCTCACAATCCAAAATAATCCGCCGACGAACCCGAACGGGAGGTTTGCGGATTATTTTGTGCGCCTGCAGGATATCCCCGCGGTAACGTGTCGCAGCGCCATATGCCCGGCCACGTTGCTATTCCGGGATTTTTTCCGTAGTTTTACAAGGTCTTTAGCATCGTCCGCTTTATGAACGTCACTCCGACGACAAACCTGCGCTGCGTCGTGGAGCGCATCACCTACCAGAACCCCGAGAACGGCTACTCGGTGCTGAAGGTCCGGGTGAAGGGCTACAGCGACCTCGTTACACTCGTGGGCAGCCTGCTGGAAGTTCCTGTGGGCAGCGTCCTTTTATGCCGTGGCGAATGGAAGGTGGACAAACGCTACGGTAGCCAGTTCGTCGCCGCGACATGGGAGGAGACGATGCCCGCCACGGTGTACGGCATCGAGAAATACCTCGGCAGCGGACTGGTCAAGGGCATCGGCCCGCGGTTCGCCCGGGCCATCGTCCAGCGGTTCGGAACGGAGACCATCGACATCATCGAGACCGATATAGAACGGCTCTACGAAGTCCCGAACATCGGACGCAAGCGCGTGGCGAAGATCCGCGAGAGCTGGGAGAAACAGAAGGACATCAAGAACGTCATGCTCTTTTTACAGGGCTACGGCGTGAGTACGGCCTATGCGGCCAAAATCTACCGGGAATACGGCAAGGAGAGCATCGAGAAGGTGCGGGAGAACCCCTACCGTCTTGCCGACGACATCTGGGGCATCGGCTTCAAGACCGCCGACGGCATCGCCGGGAAAATGGGCTATGAGAAGGAAGACCCGCGGCGGTGTCGGAGCGGTATCCTCTATACACTGGGACAACTCTCGGACGAAGGGCACGTCTATGCCGAAGAGGAGCAGTTGGTGAAGACCGCCGGAGAGCTTCTCGAAGCCGGCGAAGCTCCTATCCGGGAGGTTCTGACGCAGATGATTCAGGCCGAAGATTTAATTCTCGACGGGGAGGCGATCTACCTTCCGCCGTTCTACCATGCCGAATGCGGCACGGCACGACGTCTGCGGGATTTGGCGGTGCCCACAGGCCGTTCGCTGTTCGACACTCCGTTCGACCCGTCGACGCTCACCGCCGAGACAGGCATCGCATACGACGAAATTCAGGTCGCAGCTATCCGGCAGGCCGTAACATCCAAAGTAATGGTGCTGACGGGCGGCCCCGGTACGGGTAAGACGACCACGACGCAGGGAATTATCGCCGCCTTGCAGAAAGCCGGGCTGCGCGTCCTGCTGGCAGCGCCTACGGGCCGTGCCGCCAAGCGTATGAGCGAGGCGACAGGCATGGAGGCCAAGACCATCCACCGGCTGCTGGAATACAACCCGCAGGACGGCTACAAGCGCAATGACGAGAATCCGCTCGAGGGTGATGCGCTGATTGTGGACGAATGTTCGATGATAGACATTCTCTTGATGAACAACCTGCTGAAAGCCGTTCCCGAAGGTATGCGGCTGGTGCTGGTGGGCGACATCGACCAGCTGCCGAGCGTCGGGGCGGGAAACGTCCTGCGCGACATCATCGACTCGCGGCATATCCCCGTCGTGCGGCTCGTGCGCATCTTCCGGCAGGCGCAGAAAAGCCGTATCGTGATGAGCGCCCACGCCATCAACCAAGGGAAATTCCCCGATACGAGCAACGGCCGCGACACGGACTTTTTCTTTATGAAGGAGGACGATCCCGAACGGGCCGCCGAAACCGTCGTCCGGCTGGTGAAGGAGCGCCTGCCGCGTGCTTACAGGGAGAGTCCGGAGCGGATTCAGGTGCTTACGCCGATGCAGCGGGGCATCGTGGGGGCTGCGAATCTGAACCTCGCCCTGCAGGAGGCGTTGAATCCTTCGGGTCCGAGTCTCAATCGCGGAGGCTACACCTACCGGCAGGGCGACCGTGTGATGCAAATACGCAATAACTACGACAAGGATGTCTTCAACGGCGATTCGGGCTACATTCGGGAAGTAGATACGGAAGACAGGACACTGACAGTCGATTTCGACGGCAAGACGGTTGAATACGATGTAACGGAACTCGATGAATTGACGCTGGCCTATGCCACGACAATCCACAAGGCGCAGGGGTCGGAATACCCGATCGTGGTCATGCCGCTGCTGATGACCCACTTCGTAATGCTCCAGCGCAATCTCATTTATACGGGCATTACGCGCGCGAAAAAGATATGCGTTCTGATCGGTGCGACGAAAGCTCTGGCCTATGCCATCCGCAATATGGCTGTGCTGAAACGAAACACCATGTTGAAAGAACGGATCGCCGGTGACTTGCGGTAACGGTACTGATCGAAGCCTTTCATGCACATCCGTTTCTCGGGTACTCGTTTGTAGATAACAAATAATAAATATCCCCTGTCGGTTGCCCCGGGAAAGATAAGCCCGGGACGGTCCGCTTCGCGTCCCTCTCCGGCTCCGGGAAGGAAAAATCATCCTCGCCTGCGCTGCGGTATTTTTCCTTCCCTGCACCTGCGCCACGGGCTTATGAACCTTCCCGAGGCAACCGACCCATTCGGGATACAAAGCCTCATAACATATTATTCATAGCCTGCGCAATCTATCAAATAGAGATTGTGCGGGCACAAACACGTGAGACACACGGTAAAAACTGTTCGATGTTATGCAGACTATGAAATCGGATTCGAAATCGAAGAAGAGCGGCAAAGGTGCAGCTGCGGCGGCAATCGTTCCGGTCGCAGCTACACCAAAAACGCAGGAGCAGGTATCCGCCGAAACTGCCGCGACGCAGGATTCGGGTGCCGAGGTACAGACTCCGATTACCCAAACGGTACCCGTGCAGCAGGAGGAACCGCAGGTTCAGCTTCTGGACCTGAACAAGATCGTCAATTCGACCTACAACCCCCGCAAGGACTTTCGGGAGGAGACGCTTCTGGAGCTTTCCGAGAGCATCCGGCAGTCGGGCGTGCTTCAACCGATCTGCGTGCGCCCCAAGGACGAGGGCTTCGAGATCGTCTACGGCGAGCGCCGCTACTGGGCGGCCGCGATGGCGGGTCTGACATACATTCCGGCCCTTGTCCGGGAGCTCACGGACGCCGAGGCCGAGGATGCTGCCATCACGGAGAACCTGCAGCGCGAGGACGTGAAACCGCGCGAGGAGGCCGCGGCCTATAACAAGGCCATCCAGTCGGGGCGCCATACCATCGAGTCGCTGGTGGGTAAGTTCGGCAAGTCGGAAGCCTACATCCGCTCGCGGTTGAAACTGTGCGAGCTGATCGACGCTCTGGCCGAGATGCTCGACAAGGAGGATATTTCGGTAGGCGTCGCCACCGAGATCGCCAAATACCCCGCGGAGATCCAGCAGGAGGTCTACAACGATCATTTCGCCGAGGGGTGTTACAACTCGTGGAAGACGGCGCGGATCAAGGAGATCGCCCGGCGGCTCTACGAGCGTTACATGACCAAGTTGGAAAGCTACAACTTCGATAAGACGGAGTGCCTTTCCTGCCAGCACAATACGGCCAATCAGGTGCTGTTCCGGGACGAATGTGCAGGGGGTTGCGCCGGCTGCCAGAACCGTGAGTGCATGATCCGCAAGAACGAGGAGTTCCTCGTGCAGAAAGCGCTGAAACTGCTGAAGGACGATCCCCGTACGATGCTCGCCACGGCCGGGGATACGCCCGTGGCGGTCCTCGAGGCCCTTGAAAAGGAGGGATATCATGTCGAGGAGTTGGAATACTACATCAATTATTACGATACGGCTCCTCAAATGCCCGACGCTCCGCAGGCTGAAAATTATGTGTCGGAAACGGACATTGCCGAGGCTCAGGAGAGGTATGAAGCCCGGATGGCTCGCTTTGCGGAACAGACGCAGCAGCTGGAGTTCAACATTTCGGAAGGACGTGTCCGCAAATATGCCGTTATCCGCAGCCTCGATATCGAGTTCCGCTACGAGGAGCTCGACGACGAAGAGCGGGAAGTGACGGTGGACAACGGGCAAGGCGGACATACGGTACACATAACGGTCGTGCCGCCCTCGCCGCTGGAAGGGCTGTTGCAGCGGGATCGCCGTAACCGGGAAATCTGCTACGAACATATCACGGCCGATATGAAGCGTCTCTTCCTCGATGTGAAGGTTGCGAACAAGCCCTTGCAGAAAGAGGAGCAGCATATGTTCTACTACGCCGTGATGCAGCGCGTAATGAGTGACTCGAAACTCCGTCAGTGCGGTTTCCGGCCCAAGGAGGGCTCTTACCTGACCGACGAGGAGCAGTTCGCCGCCGCAGGCCGTATCACGGCCAAGCAGCAGGCAGCACTGACCCGCGCTTATCTGGTGGACTTCTTCCGATCGGCAGCTCCGGAGTATCGCTGTACGGACGAAACGCTTCTGACGGGAATGATGTGCCGCTTCGCGGATCTGAACTTCGCAGAACAGAGCAAGGCCGTTCAGCAACAGTATCTGGAGACATACGAAAAACGCAAGGCCCGTCTTCAGGAGCAGATCGACGCCTTGCATGCGAAAGCCGAGGCCGAGGAGATGGCGGTCTCGATGCAGGAAGCCCCGGACTTCGAACCCGAGACGATGCCCGACCTGCTGCCGGACGAGACGCCCGACGCCGCGCCGCAGCCGCTGATTATTCCGATGGACCCGGATATCGAACCCGATACGCGGATGCCCGAAGAGATGAAAGCGGCGGCATAGCGACTGATGTAGATATTAACCGACGGGATGGGTTACCATCCCGTCTTTTCATTTCCCTACTATGAAAATACGAATTGACTGCCTTATCTGGCATGGCTGCGAATATGGCAAGCGACAGCTCACTAAACTGCAACGACGATTTTCGGATGGATGCAAGAACCCTTACCGCTGCGCGGAGTGCGGGTCGAAAGATATATTATGCCGGGCATGGCTGGACGGCAACACCTATGAGGCAGACTCGTTACCCGACGACAGTGAGGATTTGTGGTGCGAAGCGTGCTCGGAGCATACCTGGCAGGTACGCGAAAGCGAATTGATGTCCGCCACGGTCGAACCGTGGTGGCGGGATGACACGACGGAAGAAGATCGGGCGATTATCACCGGCCTGAATCCGGAGAATTTCAGTTCAAAGGATGATTGTAAGGCTTTTCGCAACGCTTGTAACATGTGGTGGCGCAGCAAGACAAGCGACGAGAAGATCCGCATCTGGAACGCCTGCCGCCCGCCTGTAAGTGAATATTGCTATTAAAATCCTACGACTATGAATCAAACGATTATCGACACGATCGCTCCGCGGCTGACGGAGCTCGTGATAAAGAAAATAGAGACGCTCACGAGCGACTGGCAGAAGCCGTGGATCGCCGACATGACGCACGGCCTTCCGCGCAACCTGCGCGGCACGCCTTACCGGGCCGGCAACGTGCTTATGCTGTTGTTCCTCTCGGAGATCATGGGCTACCGTACGCCCGTCTTTATGACCTTCCGGCAGGCCAAGGAAGAGGGGCTGAATATCCGCAAGGGCTCGGACGCCTTTCCGGTCTATTTCTGGAAGATCTACATCCGCCATAAGGAGACCCGCAAGAAGATCGAATCGGCGGAATACTACCGCTTGCCGAAGGAGCAGCAGAAACACTACGACCTGATTCCCGTCATGCGCTACTACCCGGTCTTCAACCTCGACCAGACGGATATGCAGGAGCAGCAGCCGGAACGCTATGCGCAGCTCACGGCGAAGACCGAACCGAAGGATTATTCGGACGGTCTGACGTGCGGCCCTATGGACCGAATGCTGGAGCGGCAGTCGTGGCTTTGCCCGATTTACCTCAAATATGGCAACCGGGCCTCCTATTCACCCTCGCTCGATAGGATCATCTGCCCGCAGAAGGAGCAGTTCCCGGAAGGTGCGGCGTTCTATACGACACTATTGCACGAGATCGCCCACAGCACGGGACATTCCGACCGGCTCGACAGGCTCAAAGAAAGCGGTTATGGCGATGCGGATTATGCCCGTGAGGAACTGGTCGCCGAGCTTACGGCTGCCTTATGCGGGGCGATGCTGGGCTTCGCCACGACGCCCCGCGAGGAGAATGCCGCCTACCTGAAAGGCTGGCTGGAGGAGCTGCAGAAAGAGCCGACCTACCTGTTCGACATCCTCACGGATGTAAACCGGGCCGTGCGGATGATCTCCGAGAAATTGGAAGGTACAGAACCGACAACTGAGGACGAAGTACCTGCCGAAGCCGCCTGAGATACAACTATTGTCAAACCGAGCCCTGCGACCGAGAGGTTGCAGGGCGCTTTTGTTTTATCCGATTATGATACAGATTAAAAGTAAGCCTTATAGCGTGGCGACGTTGCAGCCGCTGAACGCTGCATACGATGCCGAGCACCGCCTGACACAAGCGGATGTAGACCGCGTAAATGCCCTTGTGATGCACATCGGGAATACCCGTTCTGCGCAAGTTCCGAAAGCCGGGGATAAGATCCTCTATACATCCCATGCCGGAGATTATTCGGAAGATGCCCGCATCGACCGTGTGAATGACGACGGTACACTGGCGGTGCATGTCGTGTCGTTCATTCCGTTCGTCGCCCCGACAGATGACGGCGTGCGGTGCGTGGCCGGCGGAGGGCCGCTCGTCGATATAGCACCTTCAGAGACCCGCTATGCCGGAACAGCACATGTGGAGTTCAAGATATGGGGCCATGACGGGCCCTGCGGGAACGGCGCCGTTCGCTTCGAAGCATGTGTGAGCGTGTGGGAATACAAGGAGGCGAATCCGCTCTATGGGGATTTCACGACGAAGCATTGGCGCAAGCTCGACCTGTACCGATTTCCGGAGCGAACGGATGGCGACCTGTACCGTGGAGCGTGTATCTCGTTCGGCTCGGACGAGGAACTGGAGCAGTTCGTGGCGGACTATGAGGGCAAGATTTTCCGGGCGCCGGTGCCGAACCGGATCATTCTCTGGTGCTACCGGGACGAGCCGAAGGCCGTATCGCAGGCGGAGTGGGATGCGCTCGATGCTCCCGTCTCGCAGCGGCGCATCTACAACGCTCCGCAGCCGGTAAAACTCGTCAAAGAACACGAGCGGCACACGACAATCTGCTACTATGTCCGTCCGGACTTTTCGCATAAGTAACCAACATCTTAATTATCTATTTCTATGAGTCACATGATTGTAAAACGTATCACCATTACTTCCGATTTGCGGGTGATGGTCCGCAGGGCGACGAACAACCTTCGCCCGCTCGACTTCCGTTACGGCGAGGTCGAATCGCTGACCGAACTTCTGCGTACGAAAGGCCGTCCGGCACTCGAACGGGAACTGCTGTCACTCTTCTTCAAGGGCTGTTGGCAAGGCTGGAACCGCTATTCACGGGCTGTCGAGTATGCCCTGATTACCGACCGGCTGGACAAATACGAAGCATGGGCGCGCTGCCGTGAAGACAAAGCCTACGAGCATACGTTGCTGCTGCGCATGCGCGGCTTCCTGCATTACCGGCCTGTCCCGTGTCGCTGCCACCTCGAATATCAAAGATGCCCCGTGTGGCGTATTTCCGCCGGATGCATCTGTTTATCGTGGCAGAAGCGCCGCATCTTCCAGAGCGTTCTCGAAGCCCAAGCCACGCTGGTCAACAAAGGCTGGAATCCCGACAATTTCCGCATCGTCGAAGAAGAAACGAATAACCCTAAATCCGAAATCCGATGAAAACCTATCGCATCAACAAGAACGCCGCGCGACTCGCGCAGGGGACGGGCTTCGCCCCCGAATTGGTCTATAATATCTCGCTTGTCCGGTTTCAGGGCCGTAACGGCCGCTATATCGCGGCATGGACGCCGGGGATGAAGCGCCCCCGGTATGTTTACAAGGCCCGCACACCGGAAGAATATGACAAAGCGATGGAGTGTATCCGGCAGGAGGCCGAGCGCTTCCGCCGCCATGACGAGGCGCAGGAAAAGGCTGCTGCAGCTTTCCGCGAATCGCTCCGTGTCGGCGACATCCTCTACTCGTCGTGGGGCTGGGAGCAGACCAATATCGACTTCTATCAGGTCGTGGCGATCCGCGGCAGTGCGGTAGACCTACGGAAGCTCGACCAACGAACTACCGAAGACGGCTATATGTGCGGAACGACCGTCCCACTGCCCGATGTTTTCAAGGGCACGACCCATACGCACCGCCTATCGAAAAATTATATCCGCATCGACTCTTGCCGCACCGCATGGAAATGGGACGGGCAGCCCCTGCGGTGCAGTTGGTACGGATAACATTACATTAAAATTGACAATGATATGAATACGATTGAACACATCGTTTCGCGTTACCGGCTGTATCAGGCTCAATGCGAGAAACGCAGACAGGAAATCGACCGGGAGATCGGGCAGCTCACCAAGGAGCGTGCGAGCATAAGGCCGATCCATTGGACGGAAGGGTTGCTGCGTCCCGTCCTGCAAGAAATCGCGCGGCAAACTCCCGATATCGAGTGGGAGCAGAAGGAGGAGTATCATCCGTTGGGATTGCGCGGTGCCGTGCTGGTCCGCGGCAGGATAAAGAACGGACCGCTCATCTATGTTACTTTCACGGAGCTGGGCAACGACCTCTGGTTCGATACGGACAGCGTATGCAGCCGCTTCGCTCCCGAAACCCTCGGAGCGCTGAACGGCATGAATACCTTGTCGGCTTCCGTTAAGGACGGAACGCCGTTACTGGAATACATTCGTAAACAACAGTTAAAACATCAGCAATCATGAAGATCATGTGTCAGGAGCACTACGATAAGGTAGTGCAATATGCCGAAAGCATCGGCGATAAGACGTTTCAGGAGTGTCTGGAAAAGCTCCGGCAATGGGAGAAGCATCCTTCGCACCCATGTGAAATCGAGCTGTACCGTGATTTCGCGCCCTATTCATTTCTTTTCAAACAGCGTTATCCGGACGGACGTGTCGGTGTCGTCGGCGGGCTGGTCTATCACGGCCGGCCCGATCGGTCGCACTGTTTTATTGACGAGCCGTTTCACGGCTGGATGACCCACACCTGAAAAATCATACAACGGAATATGTGAACTCGCACTTTTTCTTTACCGACAAGGTGGATATCGGCTCTGTCCGGTATGTCGGAACAGATACTTTCCGTGGCGGGTACAGGAATTGCATATCTCGTAAAAAAAGCGTATATTTGTAAAGAGAAAATAAGATTCGACGTATGACGATATTCGATGATTATAAAGATAATAAGGGCTGCAATTCGGTCTCTGCGACACTGCTCTGGGAATACGACCTTGAGCAGTTCGACTGGCAGCGTTCGCGCAAGATCGTCGTGCAGCGCATCATCGAACGCGGATGGCTGAAAGATTACTTTGCCGCTTTCGACCTGTACGGCGGTATCGAAGGATTCCGCGAGATCATCAAGGAGGTCCCTTCGCTCTCGGCACGGGACATGAATTTTGTTTGTACGGTGTTTAACCTGAAAAAGGAGGAGTTGAGATGTTATACACGCAAACTGTCGCGCCTCGAACACTTGAACTGCTGAAAAAGCTGGAAGCGGAACCCTCGCTGGCTGCTTTCAACCTTGCCGGCGGCACGGCACTGGCCCTGTATCTGGGACATCGTAAGAGTGTCGATCTGGATTTATTTTCCCCGCAGTCTTTCGATGCCAAGAAGCTTGCAACCCTTTTAGCGGATAAATACGGCTTTCGAACGGATTTTATGGAAACCGATACGCTTAAAGGTACAATCGACGGAGTGAAGGTGGACTGCATAGCTCATCGTTACGACTATCTTCGTCCTCCCTATGAAGAATCCGGTATCCGGCTGTACGATATGGAAGATATTATCGCCATGAAACTGTCGGCTATTGCCGATGACGGATCGAGGTTGAAAGATTTCGTGGACATAGCTTGCCTTTCCACGCGTCATACATTTTACGACATGCTCAAATGTTATGAACGTAAATTCCCCGAAGCGAATGTAATCCGACCTTTCAAGGCTATTACCTACTTTGACGATATAGACTTTGAAGAAGATGTCATCATGCTGAATTTCGAATACGACTGGAATAGAATTGCTGAACGGTTAAAGACTATGACCGTCGAACAGAACCGTATTTTTACGGAATATCCATTACGGAAGAAGCCTCAAATTTCAGTTGAAGAGCATGACGCCGTATCACACAGACACGGACGGAAAAGATAATCTGAAGGTTCTATTTTGCAACAATATAATTTCAGACAATGACTAAACTCGAGATCGTTAAACAAATCGCCCGGGAAACGGGCGTCGAGACTGCAGTCGTATCGGTTGTGGCGGAAGGTTTCATGGAAGAGATCCGTGCCGCACAGATCCGTAAGGAGAATGTTTACTTACGCGGCTTCGGCACGTTCCTTATCAAACACCGCAAGGAAAAGACGGCGCGTAACATCACAAAGAATACGACGATCAAAATTCCCGCGCACGACATTCCTGCATTCAAGCCTTCTCCCGCCTTCCAGCGTCTTTTGGAAAAGAAATGATTGCCACGACTCCCCGATTCGGACGTTCGAATCGGGGAGTCGTCGTTTTATCGCTGCCGGCGACAGGTCAGGCATTCAGGCGCGCATGGTCTGCGAGGAACTTCTCCAGCCCGCCGCCCATCACGGGGGGGCGAGTAGTCCTTCGATCGCTGCAAGGGGGCATGTCGCCGCATCGGTATCCGCATCGGGCTCGACCGTTTGTCTCCTTACAGCAGTTTGGCGTCCAATAGTTCCTTGGCCGGTATCTCCACCGTCTGATGCCGAGCTCCGTTGCGTTCGATGATCTCCAGCAGGAGCACCTTGTCGTCGGGGATTGTGAACTTCTGCAGGGCGAATACGGTCCGCTGGCGTTGGTGCCCCCGCACAACTGTCGGGTCGTTGCATACGCGCAGGATTTCGAGCGGGGTCTGCTGCTGCGCCGTGCGCTTTGCGAGCTTGCGGTCGGCGACGATGAACTGCCGGGCATCGACTTCGAAGGAGATGTTCGTCTCGTTCGAGATCATCGTGTGGATATAGATCACGTCGTTGTGGACATAAATACCCAATACCTCGACTCCGATGCCGTACTTCTTCGTGCAGATGCCTTTCACGTCCATCCGGTTCTGGCGGTAAATATCGCCGAGCACCCGTTTCACGGTCGCGGGCTTCTCGCGGCCCACTTCCTGCAATAATACCCGCCCTTCGGCCGAAGCGGGTTCCGGCTGCGACGAACCGCTTTCGACGGCAGGCTGTTTCAGCGCCGAGATGTCGATGGTCGAGACGGCCGGGTTCTCGGCATAATGCACGTCGAACGAAAAGAATCCGCCGTCTTCGGTGATGACCGTCAAGTTGGTCTCGGTGGTAAAATTCCGCACGGCGGCTTTCACGCGCACGACGTTTCCGGCCCCGTCGGCCTTTCCGGCGATGATGTCCATCGAGCCGATGTCGATGTAGGTCACGGGCGAGGGAAACAGGATATGCACGGTCTTCGAAAACCCCGCTTCGATGCGCAGGGGTCGAATCTCCGCAGGCGCTTCCGGCGCCGTCTGCGCCGTAACCTGCGCCGCCGCCATCAGGGCGGCGATCAGAGTCAGATAAATCAGGTCTCGTTTCATTTTACTGCTGTTTTGAAATCAATAATAGCTGATGGTTGGCTTTGAGTGTGATCTTCACCTCGCGGAGTTTCTCGGCGACATATTGCGACGACGCCTGCAATCCTCCGCGCGCCAGCTCGGACAACACCTGCTGCCCGGCCGAACGGGTGACGTTGACGCTCGTGCCGGCTGTCTGCCCGACGGACGCCAGCGCCTCCTTGAGGGCCGTGCGTTCGCGGGAGTTCGGGACGTTGAGCCCCGGTTGTCCGTCGAGATCGTATGCCGAGGCTTCGACGGAGAAGATCTGCCCGCCGTATTCGACGGACGACACCGTGACTTGCAGCCGCATTCCGGCGATCGTCGCAAGACCGTATAGCAGTGTGTTGCGGGGAATTACCACACCGTCGATACGCACGGCTTCCAGCAGCCGCAGCTGCACGGTGCTTCCGGCACGGACGACCTGCGTCGCGGCAACGCAGGCCCTCACCGTCGGAGCGTCGCTTGCGGCCGTGCGCCCCTCGGCTGTCAGGAATCCGAGGTTGCGCTCGACGGTGAAGTCCGCCCGCGGATCGAGCGTCGAGGCTTCGACCTCGCCCTCCTGAACGGGCCGCATCACGGACAGGCGCGAATCCCGCCGCTGCTTCGTCGGCCCTGCCTCTTCGTCCACGACCGTTCCTCCGCCGAGATACTTCCGTGCGAGCTTGTACTGCTCCTCGGCCAGCGCCAAAGGGTCTGGCTGCCGGCGCTCGGCATCGAGCTGGGATTGCAGAGCCGCGACCTGCTCTTTCAGGGCCTCGACCTCGGCATTGCGCTGCGGAGCGGCGTAGAAACCCTGCACCTGCCGTTGCATGGCCCGATTGGCCTCGGCGGCCCGCTGTGCGGGGTTATCTGCCGAAGTTGGCTCCTCGGCAGGTTTAAGCCCGTCGTCCAAGAGCGAGAAGGAGTTGTCGCCGAGCGTCATCATGCGTTTCTGCTGCTGCTCCTCGCTGCGGAGCTGTTCGGCGGCTTTGCGTTTGTCGCCGACGGTGGCCTGCGCCTTGCCGTCCGGGACCGTCGTGTTGATCCCTGCGGCCCCTTCCTGGGGCTTGACGGGCGCAGGCCGGAAGATAAGCCACAGCACGACGAAAAAGATACACCCGAGAATCGCCGTGAAGAGCAGCACCTTGCGTTTGCGCTGCCGCTCGAACTCCGCCGAGGGGTCGTTGCCCGGATTCTTATTTTCTGTCATAACGGGTTACGGTATCAGAGGTGAATATTCAAAATGTCCGATCTCCAGTTCCGGCCCCGTGTCCGCTGCGAATAGGAGCCAAAGGTAAAGGAGCAGCAATAGGACGAGTGCCGCGAGTACGATCCGCTCCCGGATGCGGGGTGCGAGCGTGTCGTGCCGGCGCTGCAGCGACCGCCGCACCCACCGGATGCGGCAGCGCAGGGAGTGCGGTTTAGCGGTCATAGGTCGCAATGTCTTTG
>OGNF01000400.1_pt1 | contig 48823 bp, 38 predicted proteins | sample 1573321 | NCBI WGS metagenome assembly OGNF01 (sample SAMEA2581911, study PRJEB24529) | metagenome | biome: Human gut stool | place: China | collected 2011 | reverse complement strand
TGGGGGGGATTTTCTGTTATTCAAAGAAAAGAAGCGAGATCACGCATCCGCTGATGGGAGGAATTCGCATGAAAGCACAGATCATCGCCGCACTGCTTTTTCTGATTCTGGGCATCGTGTTTGCCTGCGGAAAAGGCACATTTTTGATCGCGGGCTATAATACGCTCCCGGAGGAGAAAAAGGCACGGTATGATGCGCGCACGATCCTGAGAGACATGAGCCGGATGATGTTTTTCTGCGTGGACTGCATGGCGGTCGGGATCCTCGGCTCGATCGTGGACGCACCTTGGCTCGTGGTGCTCGGTGTTGTCCTGACGGTTCTGGTCATCGTGTTCTTTCTGATCCGCATCAACCGGGAGAGCAAGCGGTAACGCCTGCTGCACAAAAAGTCACCCCCGCGCTTGTCGCAATGACAAGCGCGGGGGTTTTTGCATGCATGAGCGGCCGGCTTTTTGTTGGCATCAGCGTAAAGGCACGCGAGCGGCGTCATTCCTTTTCGCTGAGTCCGCGTTCAAAGCGGAACTTGGCCTTTTTCTCCGGCACCTCAACGGGATATTCCCCCGTGAAGCAGCCGGTGCAGAAGCCCTCGCCGCACTCGGCCAGCTTTGTTACGCTGTCGGTGCTGAGATATCCGAGGGAGTCGACGCCGATGATCTGCGCGATCTCCGGGATCGTGTGGCTGCATGCGATGAGGTTCTCGCGGGAGTCGACGTCCGTCCCGAAATAGCAGGGGTTGAGAAACGGCGGCGCGGACACACGCATATGAACCTCCGTCGCGCCGGCCTCGCGGACGAGCTTTACGATGTGGGCGCAGGTGGTGCCGCGGACGATGGAGTCGTCGATCAGTACCACGCGCTTGCCGCGGATGGTGGAGGAGATGGTGTTGAGCTTGATGTTGACGGATTTCTCCCGCTGGCTCTGCTCCGGCTGGATAAAGGTGCGGGCGATATACTTGTTTTTGATGAAGCCTACGCCGTACGGGATGCCGGACTGCTTGGAATAGCCGAGGGCGGCGTCCAGGCCGGAGTCCGGAACGCCGATGACCACGTCCGCCTGAACGGGGTGCTCCAGCGCCAGAAAGGCCCCGGCGCGCTGCCGCGCGGTGTGGACGCAGCTGCCGTCTATGACGGAGTCCGGACGGGCAAAGTAGATGTACTCAAAGACGCACAGCGAGCGGGGGCACTGGCCGCAATGGGTGGTTATGCTGCGCAGGCCGCCCTTGTCCGCGATGACGATCTCGCCGGGACGCACGTCCCGCACGAACTGTGCACCGATGCCGTCCAGCGAGCAGCTCTCGGAGGCAAAGACCCAGCCGTCTCCCAGCCTTCCGATGCAGAGCGGCCGGAAACCGTGGGGATCCCGGACGGCGATCAGCTTCTGTGGCGACATGATGACCAGCGAGTACGCGCCCTTGATCCTGTCCATGGCGGCAGAGACCGCCTCCTCGATGGAGGAGACCCGCAGACGCTCGTTGGTGATGGTATAGGCAATGACCTCGGTGTCGCTGGTGGTGTGGAATATCGCGCCGTTGAGCTCCAGCGCCTCCCGCAGCTCGGTGGCGTTTGTCAGGTTGCCGTTGTGGGCGAGCGCCATGCTGCCCTTGATATGATTGATGATCAGGGGCTGGGCGTTTTCGCGGCTCTTCCTGCCGGTTGTGGCGTAGCGGACGTGACCCACCGCCAGCTGGCCTCCGCCGAGCTTTTGCAGGCGCTCGGGAGGGAAGACCTCACCGACAAGGCCGAGGTCCTTATATCCCGATATGACGCCGTCGTCGTTGACGGCAATGCCGCAGCTCTCCTGTCCCCGGTGCTGGAGCGCGAACAGGGCGCTGTAAGTCAGTCCGGCAACATCCGTCCCGCCGCTGCTGTAAATGCCGAAAACGCCGCATTCCTCATGAATCTTTGAAAACATAGGCCCGCGCCCCGTTACGCGCCGAGCATACGGCGCAGGATCTCCTGATATGCGCCCTCCACATTGCCGAGGTCACGGCGGAAACGATCCTTGTCCAGTTTTTCGTGGGTCGTCTCGTCCCAGAGGCGGCAGGTGTCGGGGCTGATCTCGTCGGCGAGGACAATGCTGCCATCGGGCAGGCGGCCAAACTCCAGCTTGAAGTCCACAAGGTCGATGCCGATGCCCTTCATGATGCCCTTGAGCAGGTCGTTGACTCGGAAGGCCAGCGCCTTGATCTGCTCCAGCTCCTCGGCCGTTGCCAGCTTCAGGGCCAGCGCATGGTAGGAGTTGATGAGCGGGTCGCCGAGACTGTCGTTTTTATAAGAGAACTCGATGGTGGGGGCGTCAAACACAATGCCCTCCTCCACGCCGTACCGCTTGGCGAAGGAGCCGGCGGAGATGTTGCGGACGATGACCTCGAGGGGGACGATGGTGACCTTCTTGACGAGGGTCTCCCGGTCGGAAAGCTCCCGCACGAAGTGGGTGGGCACGCCCTGCTCCTCCAGCAGCGTCATCAGGTGGTTGGTCACCCGGTTGTTGATGACACCTTTTCCGGCGATGGTGCCCCGTTTTTCGCCGTTAAAGGCGGTGGCGTCGTCCTTGTATTCGACGATCAGCAGTTCGGGGTCGTCGGTGCGAAAGACCATCTTGGCCTTGCCTTCGTACAGCTTCTCAAGCTTCTGCATAGCAATACCTCCATGATAAATTGATTTTTTTGGCAGAATGTTTTTATACTGTGATATTAGACCGAAAGGATCAGAAAAACAATATTTTTTCAAGGCATTTTTGCGATTTCGGATGGTATCACAATGAGAGCGGGAAAATGCCGCCTTGTTTATGTTCGTTTTGCTCCCCCCACGGTTTGGCACGCCGTGTGCCGGATGCCGGCCTGCCGCGCGACGGCAGCGCGACGCTGCTGGATATCCGCACCGAGGGCGAATACCGCCGCGGTCATCTGGAGGGCTTTCGCAATATCCCGCTCGATCCCCTGCGGGCGCATTTGGCGGAGCTTGACCCCGAAAAGCCGGTCTTTGTCAACTGCCAGACCGGGCTTCACAGCTATCTTGCCTGCCGCATCTTGGCGCAGCACGGCTTTTCCTGCGCGCACCTGTCCGGCGGCTACAGCTTTTACCGCGCCGTCACCGCAGAGCAGCTGGCGCAGAGCGCCTACCCCTGCGGCATGGAAAAATAAACATTCCCGCTTGCTTCCAAAGCCTCTCTTGTCCTTCCGGACAGGGGAGGCTTCTTGTGTTTTCCCTGTGACACACGGAGAAAAACGGTGAAGACCGGAGATTTATCCCCCGGGGAGCTTTCGGAGCGGCAAAAAACATGAGCGGTGTGCCGCGTTTTCTGCGAAAAGTGTCACGGGCGCTCCGGGTTGTGAAACCGGTTGCAAAACAGGGGATATATGGTATACTTGACATATCGCAACTGGTTCTTGACCCCTTGAGCGGCAGCAGTATACCTGTGACGGAATATAAATTCTTCTATGGCGATAGGGTGATCTTTACCGCGTTTTGTGCAGACGGCTGGGTCATTGAGGTGCACGACTATCGCAAGCAAAACGACCGTGCGCCCCAAAAACCGAACAGCGGCAGCCAAAAGACGAACAGCTCCGGGCCGAATGTCGGCGATTTCGTGCACCCGGATGATTTCTACGATTGGTATCGGGACGACTTTGCGGATTTCGAGGAAGCCGAGGACTACTATTACAGTCACGGCGGCAGGTGACTTTGGCTGCTGCGGCAAATTCTACCGCAATTCGACAGGTGGCCGCTTGTGCATGGCGGCGCATACCTGTATACTGAAACCGAAGGAGGGGTGCGGATGAACGATTACGGATTTGGCCGTTACATCTACCGGCTGCGCTCTGAGGCAAAGCTGTCGCAGGCGGAGCTTGCGGCGAAACTCGGCGTCACCAACAAGGCGGTGTCCAAATGGGAGGTCGGCAGTGCAAAGCCGAGCATGGAGACGGTGCGGAAATTGGCCGCGCTCTTTCAGGTGAGTGTGGAGCAGCTGCTGCGTATCCGAGAGGGGGAAAAGAATGTGGATGTCAAAAAGATCGTGATCACAGGCGGACCGAGCGCTGGCAAGACAACGGCCATGAGCTGGATCCAAAATGCGTTTACGCAAAAGGGGTATGCGGTTTTGTTCGTGCCGGAAACGGCGACGGAGCTGATCACAGGCGGCGTCGCCCCGTGGACGTGCGGCTCAAACGCGGACTATCAGAAATGCCAGATGCGCCTGCAGCTCGAAAAGGAACGCGTTTTTGAGCAGGCGGCAAAAACCATGAACGCCGACAAGGTGCTCATCGTGTGCGACCGCGGCGCGCTGGACAACAAGGCGTATATGGACAGCGTGGAGTTTGCCGCCGTCCTTGCGCATCTGGGCACGGATGAGATCACGCTGCGTGACGGTTATGATGCGGTGTTTCATCTGGTGACGGCGGCAAAGGGCGCGGTCGAGTTTTATACGACGGCGAACAATGCAGCCCGCACGGAGACGCCGGAACAGGCGGCAGCGCTGGATGATCGAATCATTGCCGCATGGACGGGGCATCCGCATCTGCGCGTCATTGATAATGCGACGGATTTTGAGGACAAGCTCAAGCGCCTCATTGCCGAGATCTCTGCCTTCCTCGGGGAGCCGGAGCCGCTGGAGATTGAGCGCAAATATCTCATCGAATACCCGGATATGAAGTGGCTCACTTCTCTGCCCAACTGCCGGAAAGTCGAGATCATCCAGACGTATCTGACCTCCGCAGCGGGTGAGGAGACGCGCGTGCGTCAGCGGGGGGCTGACGGGCACTATGTCTATTACCTGACCACCAAGCGGACGGTCTCGGAGCTCAAGCGCGTGGAGATCGAGCGGCGGCTGTCCGAGCGGGAATATGTGCGCCTGCTGATGGATGCCGATCCGACGCGGCGGCCGATCCGGAAGGATCGCTACTGCCTGACGTATGACAACCAGTATTTTGAGATCGACGTATATCCCTTCTGGGATGACCGGGCGATCGTCGAGATCGAGCTGCGGGATGAGGACCAGACCGTTCGTTTCCCCGAAAAGCTCCGCCTCATCCGGGAAGTCACCGACGACGCTGCATACAAAAACGCGGCATTGGCGCGTATTTGAGCAGGCGCATCCCGGTGCCTGCGGCTGAGCGGCTCGCCGCATCCCGGTTCATGACGCAAAAACGTATGTGACACCACTCGACAGAACCGCTTTTGCGTGCTATAGTAAGAAGAAGTTCGTTTGAAAGGAATGTTTTCAGCAAGTGGAACGCAAAGGAAAGCAGAAAAAGACGGCGCGCAACGTCATCATTATTTTGTGTGTAGTCCTCGTGGCGGTGTCGGTCCCGGTGTTTATGGCGCTCAAAAAGTCGCACAGCCAGCCGCAGCAGACCCCGGCGGAGACCACGCCCACACCGACCGCGCCCCCCGTGGAGGAGACCGTCAGCGCGACGCCGTCGATCGAGCTCCCGCCCTATGGCGGCTATTCGTTTGACAACGACGAGCTGGTGCAGCTGTCCGACTGCGCGTTTGTCGGCGACAGCATCTGCAGCGGTCTGTTCGTCTACGATGTGCTGCCGAAGGACATGGTCGTTGCGACCGGAAACGTCGGCATCCGCAGCCTGCGGGAGTATACCTTCAACATCGCCGGCGGTACGTATACCGCGCTCGAGGCGCTGAAGGTCATCAACCCGAAGTATGTCATCTTCTCCATGGGCATGAACGACATCAACATGACCAGCGAGGAGACGTACTGCCAGAACTATCTCAGCTTCCTTGCCGATACGCAGGCGGCGCTGCCGTCGGCCAAGCTGTATGTCGCGTCGATCACGCCGATCGATGCCGGGTCGAACTTCGCCTCGAACGATAAGATCGACCGCTACAACGCCGCGGCCAAGGCTGCCGTCGAGCAGGCGGGCTACGGGTTTATCGATGTCACGACGCACCTGCGTAACGACACGGGCGGTCTCAACCCGGATTGCGGCGGCGGTGACGGCATCCACGTCAACAAGCTCGGCTATTACTCGATGCTGACCGACGTGGCCAAGCGCCTCGTGGCCGACCGGCATTGAGCCAAACACAGGAAAAAGGAAAGGGCAAGCGCCCTTTCCTTTTTTGCTGTCCGGCGGTGCGCACAAAGGTATTGACAAATGCGCACAGCAGCATTATAATCGGCATATACCGAAAATAACGGCGTTGGAGGTGACGCTATGCCGAGACCACCGCGATGCCGGCGGATCTGCGATGCGCCGCAGGTCGACACCTTCTGCCCGCAGGGACATGAGGAGGCGGCTCCCATTCTGCTGACGCTGGATGAGTACGAGGTCATCCGGCTTGTCGATCTCGAGCAGCGCACGCACCAGCAGTGCGCCGCGCAGATGGACATTTCCCGCTCCACCGTGCAGGAGATCTATGAGAGCGCCCGACGCAAGATCGCCGCGTGCCTTGTATATGGCAGAAAGCTCGTCATCACCGGCGGCAGCTACCGCATCTGCGGCGGGCAGGAGCAGGCGCACTGCAAACAGGGCTGCCGGACAAAATCAGAAGAAACCCATTCGAATATGCAACAACACAAAGGAGAAGCAAACATGAAAATTGCAGTTACCTACGCAAACGGCCAGATCTTCCAGCACTTTGGCCACACCGAGCAGTTCAAGATCTATGAGATCGACGGCGACAAGATCGTTGCCTCCGAAGTGGTCGACACCAATGGCAGCGGTCACGGCGCGCTGGCGGGCTTCCTGATGCAGCACGGCGTGAACACGCTCATCTGCGGCGGCATCGGCGGCGGCGCACAGCAGGCGCTGGCGCAGGCGGGCATCCGGCTCTTCGGCGGCGTCAGCGGTGATGCCGACGCGGCTGTCCATGCGCTGCTGGCTGGAAATCTCGGCTACAACCCGAACGTCCGCTGCGACCACCACGACCACGAGCATGGTGAGGGCGGCCACACCTGCGGCGACCATGGCTGCGGTCATCACGGCTGCCACTGAGGCGTGCGAACGCTTGACACCATCGTTTTGAAAACCGGAGTGGAAACGCTCCGGTTTTCGCTTTGCCCGGATGCGCCCGCAATGCGATTTCCCCCCTTGCGGATGCGCGGCCTGTGCGGTATATTGTAATTTGTCAGACAGCATTTTGGCGCTGACGGGAAACCATGCGCGATAAGGAGACAGACGCAATGGATAAGCAGGAATTGACACAACTGCTGCAGCAGGTCGCCAGCGGCGACGTGACCCCGGACGACGCGGCGCTTCGGCTGAAGATGCAGCCCTTTGAGGAGATCGGCGAATACGCAAAGGTCGATTTCCACCGCGGCATCCGTCAGGGTGTGCCGGAGGTCATCTTCGGCGAGGGCAAAGCGAAGGAGCACATTCTCGGCATTGCCCGGGAGATGCTGCGCAGCGGCCAGCGGACGATCCTCATCACGCGCCTGTCGGCGGAGGCGGCGGCCTACCTGGAGACGGACCTTCCGCTGCACTATGACAGCGCCGCCAGAGTCGGCATCATCGGCGAGCTCCCGCCGCCCGGCGGCAAGGGGCGCATCGTCGTTGCGACCGGCGGCACGAGTGACATCCCCGTTGCAGAAGAGGCGGCGCTGACGGCTCAGGCGCTCGGAAACGAGGTCGTGCGCCTGTATGATGTCGGCGTGTCGGGCATTCACCGGCTGCTCGCCAATCTGGACACGATCATGTCTGCGCGCGTCATTGTCGCGGTCGCGGGCATGGAGGGCGCGCTGCCGTCCGTCATCGGCGGTCTTGCCGACTGTCCGGTGATCGCCGTGCCCACGAGCGTCGGCTACGGCGCGTCGCTCGGCGGGATCGCGGCGCTGCTGAGTATGCTCAATTCCTGCGCAAGCGGTATGTCCGTCGTGAACATCGACAACGGCTTCGGCGCGGGCTATCTTGCCAGCATGATCAACCATCTCGATTGACGGTGCACCATGGAACTCACGGATTTTTTTGCGCAGCATCCGAAGGCCGCGCTCGCGTTCTCGGGCGGGGCGGATTCTGCGTTCGTACTCTACAGTGCCGCTGCGTGCGGCGCGGATATCATGCCGTATTTTGTCCGCTCGCAGTTTCAGCCGGCGTTTGAGCGTGCGGATGCGCACCGTTTGGCGGCGGCGCTCGGTGTGCCGCTGCGCGAGCTGGAGCTGGACGTTTTGTGCGAGGATGCCATTGCCGCGAATCCGGCAGATCGCTGCTATTTCTGCAAGCGCCGCATCTTCGGCGCGATCTGCGCAGCCGCTGCGGCGGACGGGTATCCCGTCGTGCTCGACGGCACAAACGCCAGCGATGACCGCGGCGACCGGCCGGGTATGCGCGCGCTCGAGCAGGCGCAGATCCTCTCGCCGCTCCGGCTCTGCGGCCTGACCAAAGCGGAGGTGCGCAGCCGCTCCAAGGCGGCCGGGCTCTTCACGTGGGATAAGCCGGCCTATGCCTGCCTTGCCACGCGTGTGCCGACGGGCGAGCCGATCACGGCAGAAAAACTCCGGGCGGTGGAGCAGAGCGAGGCATTTTTGTCCGCACTCGGCTTCACGGATCTGCGTGTGCGCCTGCGCGGCGGCGGCGCGCTGCTGCAGCTTCCGGCGGCGCAGCACGCGGCGGCACGGGCACTGTGGCCGCAGATCACCGCGGGGCTGTCCGCGTATTTTTCCACCATCGAGTTAGACCCGAAAGCGAGGGCAGAGCGCGAATGAAAACCATGTATATTGATTGCTCCATGGGCTGCGCCGGCGATATGCTGACGGCGGCGCTGCTGGAGCTGCATCCCGATCCGGCGGCGTTTCTCGCCGATATGAACGCGGCGCTCGGCGGCAGGGCAGTGGTGTCCGCTGCGCCGGATGCCAAGTGCGGCATCCGCGGTACGCACGTCACCGTGCGCATCCACGGGCAGCAGGAGGGGGCGTCCCCTCTGCACACAGAGTGTGCGCACGGCGGCGCAAGCTCGGCCGAGATCATGGCCTTTCTGGACGCCGTGCCGCTTTCGCGGTCGATCCGGGAAAATGCCAAGGCGGTGTATGCGCGCCTTCTGGACGCCGAGAGCGCGGTGCACGGCTGCACAGTCGAGCAGGTGCATTTTCACGAGGTTGGCGCGCTCGACGCGCTGGCGGATGTGCTGTGCGTGTGTGCGCTCATGGATGCGCTGCAGCCGCAGCGCGTGCTCTGCTCGCCGATCCATGTCGGCAGCGGTCAGGTCCGCTGTGCGCACGGCGTGCTGCCTGTGCCTGCCCCGGCGACGGAGCGGCTGCTGCGCGGCGTGCCGGTCTATGCCGGCAGCGTGACGGGCGAGCTGTGCACGCCCACGGGCGCGGCGCTGCTGCGGCAGTTCGTGTCTGACTACGGCGCGATGCCGCAGATGTGTGTCTCCGCCGCCGGTTACGGCACGGGCAAGAAGGATCTTGCGGCGGCAAACGTCGTGCGCGTGCTTCTTGGAGAGAGCGGGCATGGCGACGAGCAGGTCGTGGAGCTGTGCTGCAACATCGACGATCTGCCCGCAGAGTCGCTTGCCTTTGCCATGGATGCACTGCTTGCGCTCGGCGCGCTGGATGTGTATTTCACCGCCGCCGGCATGAAAAAGAGCCGTCCGGGCGTTGTGCTCACCTGCCTCTGCCGTCCGGAGCAGCGGGAGGCCATGCTGCGCTGCATCTTTCGCAATACGACGACGCTTGGCGTGCGTGAGCGCAGCTGCGCCCGCTACAGCCTTGTTAGATGCACGCAGACCGTGCAGACGCGCTTTGGTCCGGTGCGCGTCAAAACGGCGCAGGGCTACGGCGTCACGCGCGAGAAGGCGGAATATGACGACCTGGCGCGGCTCGCGCGCGAGAGCGGGCGGCCGCTCGATGAGATCCGCGCCGCCGTCACACAGGCGCTGCGTGATCGCAGCGAGACCGATCTACCCCAAACGTAATGCTTTTTTACAGACGCACATCCGCGCCGTGTCCGCACGGCGCGGATGTGCGTTTTGCCCAGCAGGACATTTCGCCTGCGCGCGTCTTTCTGTGAAAGTCTACATATTTTGCGATGCACCAATATTTTGCCTTGTCAGACGATTTCAGCGTGCTATAATCGTCCCATTATGAGCTCTTGCCTGTCGAAAAACAGAATACCACAAGCGCCCATGAAAGGAGAAATTATGCATCCCAGACTTTCCAGCAAAATCCTGCGTCCCGATTTTCAGGGCGAATTTACGGCAAGCATTCTTGCGGCAGCGGCTTCTCCCGAGCTGATTTCTTTCGCGGGCGGACTTCCGAATCCGGTCTCGTTCCCGGTCGAGGCGATGGACAAGGCGGCACACAAGGTGCTCGAGCATAACGGCGTCATGGCGCTGCAGTACAGCGGTACGCAGGGCTATCTCCCGCTGCGCGAGTGGATCGCCAAGCGCTACGAGACGATGGGCGTTTTCGGCGTGCAGGCGGATGATATCATCATCACCAACGGCTCGCAGCAGGTGCTGACGATGATGGGCGCGTGCATGCTCGACCCCGGCGACAAGGTGATCGTTGAGGATCCGACCTATCTGGTCGCACTGCAGTCGTTCCATTTCTTTGACCCCGAGATCCTGCCCGTCGCCATCACCCCCGACGGCATCGACTGCGACGTGCTCGCGGCGGCCGTTGCGGCAAACCCGGACGTGAAGTTTGCCTACGTCATCCCGAACTTCCAGAACCCCACCGGTCTGAGCTACAGCCAAAAGGCGCACGACCGGGTCGTGGAGATCTTCCGCGGCACGGACATCGTCGTGCTCGAGGATAACCCGTACCGTGAGCTGCGCTTTTCCGGCACCGCGACCGACAGCTTCGGCAAGGAGCTGGGGGAGCAGTGCTGCATGCTCGGCACGTTTTCCAAAATCGTCGCGCCCGGTATGCGCATCGGCTGGGTGTGCGTGCGCAACAAGGAGCTGCGCGAAAAGCTCCTCGCCTACAAGGCGACTGCCGACCTGCACACGAACATCTTCTCGCAGCTCGTGCTCGCGCAGTACCTTGCGGACAACGACATCGACGCGCACATCGAAAAGACCAAGGAGCTCTACAAGCACAAGGCGGAGCTGATGATGGACTGTATGCGCAAGTATCTGCCGCAGGGCGTGGCGTTCACGCCGACCGAGGGCGGTATGTTCCTGTGGGCGGAGCTGCCGAACGGTATGTCCGCGGTCGATCTCTACCGCGTCGCGCTCACGAAGGGCGTGGCCATCTGCCCGGGCGATCCGTTTTATGAGAAGGCGCGCAATGTCAGCACCTTCCGCATCAACTACTCCAACAGCAGTGACGAGGTGATCGAAAAGGGCATCCGGCTGCTCGGCGATGCCTGCGCGGAGCTGCTCGCAAAGTAAAACAGCAGCGTTCTGGCATAAATCAAGACCGCCGCACCGTATCATCACGGTGCGGCGGTCTGTGCTGTTATACGTAAGATCTCGTTCGGCGCATATCGAGCACCAGCTCCGGATCATCTGCGCGCATCCGCTCCAGAATGTCCGTGAGCGCGTCCGGGTCGCGCGCGACTGTGTCCAGCTCCGGCTGCGTGAGACCGACCAGCTGCAAAAATGCGACCCTGCCGTGCACGGTCTCGATCGGTGCGGCGGTCGTGTCGCTGACGATGGCCAGCGCCGTGATGGCGGAGTTCAGCTCCGGGTGCAGGGAGCTGCCGTCGCCGGGGATATATGCGCCCGGCTCGAAATAGTTGCCGGTCTCGAACGTGTAGCGCGCCAGCTGCGCCAGCAGGTCGAGCGCCCATGTGCCGGTCTCGGCATAGCTCTCGCGCACCTTGAGCGTGAGCTCATAGCCCCACTTGCTGTATTCCGAACCGAAGGCCGCCATGCTCGGGTACAGCTCGCTCAGACCGTAGGTGACGACGTGCTGATAGCCCTTGCCCGTGTCGTAGACGGCAAAGCCGTCGAGATATTCCTCGCCGCCGAGCGCCGCGCGGTCGTGCAGCTCGCTCTCAAAGCGCACCGGCTCTGCTTCGGGGTAGAGCTTTGCAAAGGCCGCGTCGATCGCGTCCCAGCCGGGCGCCCAGTCAGGGTGCTTTTTCATCCGCTTCGCGTATTCTTCTCTCGTCATGTCGTGTCCGCCTTTCGTCGATTTACTCCAGTGCCTCGTGCACGGAAAAATGGTTCTTGTGATAGCTCAGCAGCCCCTCGCGCTGCATCCGTGACAGCTCACTGCACATGGCGCTGCGATCGACGCTGAGATAGTCAGCCAGCTGCTGCCGGTTATAGGGGATGTCAAAGCTGTATCGCCCGGTGCGCTGCACGCACGCGGAAAAGTACGACAGGAGCCGGGCCCGGATGCCCTTCGGCGCGGTGTGCAGGATGCGCTGCGAGAGCAGCAGGTTTTTCTCTGCGCACACAGCCAGCAGATTCGAAATGAGCAGTGCGTGAAACGGGCAGGCGTTCGTACACGTCGTGAGCACCTTGCCGACGTTCAGAAACAGCACCTCGGTGTCCTCAGCGGCTGTCACGCTGATACGCAGCGGTTCCCCTGGAATACAGGCGTAGGGTTCGGCAAATACCTCTCCGGGCGTGACGTGACCGAGCAGGCTGTGACTGCCCCAGATGTCATCGTGGCCGATCATGGCCATACCGGAGAGCACCATACCAAGCTGCTCGGTCGGTGCACCCTCGGCGAGAATGGTCTCGCCCCGGTCGTAGTGCTTTTGCACCGCGCCGAGACATTGCAGCAGCAGCGGCAGCTCATCGGCGCCAATGCCGCGAAAGAGACGCGTGTTGGATAGCGTGATGTGCATTTTTTTTGCTCCATTTGTTGTTCTGACAACGGAATTGTGGCTCTTATTATGCTATCTTATCCTCAGAAAGTCAAGTCTGCCGGAAATTCCGGCCATTTTGGAAAGGAAGGATTGCAATGATCCGGAAAATCATTCAGATCGATGAAGCAGCGTGCAATGGCTGCGGTGCGTGCGCGGCAGCGTGTCACGAGGGTGCGATCGGCATTGTAGACGGTAAGGCAAAGCTCCTGCGTGACGATTACTGCGATGGGTTCGGCGACTGCCTGCCCGCCTGCCCGATGGACGCCATCCACTTTGTTGAGCGCGAGGCGGCGGCGTATGACGAGGCGGCCGTGCAGGCCAACAAGCGCAAGAAGCAGGCGGAGGCCGCGCACGCCGCACACGCCGGCGGCTGCCCCGGCAGCCGGATGCGCAGCATCCGCCGTGAGGAGACCGCGCAGCCGCAGGCTGCCGTGCTGCAGCCGTCGCAGCTTGGCCAGTGGCCGTGCCAGATCAAGCTCGTGCCGGTCAATGCGCCGTATTTTCAGGGCGCGAAACTGCTCATCGCGGCCGACTGCACGGCGTATGCCTACGCGAACATGCACAGCGAATTCATGAAAGGGAAGATCACGCTCATCGGCTGCCCGAAGCTCGACGCGGTGGACTATACCGATAAGCTCACGCAGATCATCCGTGACAACGACATTCAGGGCGTTACTATTGTGCGCATGGAGGTGCCGTGCTGCGGCGGACTCGAACACGCGGCGCGGGAGGCGCTGCGCGCGAGCGGGAAATTCCTTCCGTGGCAGGTCGTCACGATCTCCGTCGATGGCAAAATTCTCGACTGCTGACCCGCTGTTCGGGCTCTGCTTGCATGCGCAGACAGAGCCCGAACAAAGATTTTTCATTCCATGAAAAATATGCGACAATAGGGTTGACAAATCCGAAAATATCTGTATAATATCATTTGTTCGTAGCGGAATTGTGTAATGGTAGCACACCGGACTCTGACTCCGTTTGTGAGGGTTCGAATCCTTCTTCCGCTGCCAACGCGAATCGCTCTCGTCTTTGACGGGAGCGATTTTTTGCTTTTGCCTCTTTTCTGCCATCTCGCGGCAGCAGCCTGCGCGGATATGCAAAAAGACCCTGCCTCCCGGCAGGGTCTTTTTCGTTTCATAACAGCGCTTGCTTCACTTGTCCAAGTAGCTGGTCAACAGCTCCTGCAGCAGCTCGTCGCGGTCAAGGCGGCAGATGAGGCTGCGGGCGTTGTTGTAGTTGGTGATGTACGTCGGATCCTCGGAGAGGATGTAGCCGACGAGCTGGTTGATCGGGTTATAGCCTTTGACAACAAGGGAATGATACACGGAAGTGAGGATCTCTTTCATTTCTGTTTTGTTGTCGATCGCGTTAAACCGTCTGGTTGCGTCTTCCATGTGAAGTCCTCCCTTATACAAGTTCTTGCATCTATTATACCAAAAAACGCAAGACTGTAAAGCCACTTTTCAACCGTTTTCGAAAAAAGTTCTAAATAATTTCTTAATAACTATTCGCCGCAGGGAACGCTCAGCGGATGGTCGCGTGGAACGTCTCCTCAAGCGCCTTGAGGACGCTGCGCATCGTCTCCTCGGCATGGTCGTCGGTGAGCGTCTGGTCGTCGGCACGCAGCGTCAGCGAGAAGGCGACGCTCTTATAACCGGCCGGGATCGGCGCACCGGTGTACACGTCAAAGAGCTCGCAGCCTTTGAGAAACTGCCCGCCGGCAGCGAGGATGCACTGCGAGAGCCTGGCGACCGGGATGTCGGCGCTGCAGACGACGGCCACGTCACGCGTCACGGCCGGGAAGCGCGGCAGCGGCGTGTAGACCGGTGTTGCGCCGCGGGCGGTGAGCATTTCGTCGAGCTGCAGCTCGGCGGTGTAGAGCTCCGTGTCCACGCCGTAGTTTGCCGCCACGAGCGGATGGATCTGGCCGAACACGCCCAGCAGCTTGCCGCCGGCATACACCTTCGCGCAGCGGCCGGGGTGGTACGACGGGTTGCTGCTCTCGGCTTCGAACGTCACGCCCGTGATGCGCAGACCGGCGAGGATGCGCTCGACCGCGCCCTTGAGCCCGAAGAAATCCAGCTCGCCGCCGTAGCCGCCGAGACACAGCAGCTTCGGCTCGTCGGCCATGCCGTCGGGACGGGCAAAGTAGACCTTGCCGATCTCGTACAGGCGCACGGCCTTGTTGCGGTAGTTATAGTTGCGCGTGAGGATCTCGAGCATGGACGGCAGCACCGTCGTGCGCATGATGGAGGTGTCCTCACCGAGGGGGTTGAGGATCTTCATGGAGTCACGCAGCGGGGAATCCGCCGGGAGACGGATCTTGTCATAGTACGACGGGCTGATGAACGAATACGTGATGATCTCGCTGTAGCCGAGCGCGCGCGCCATCGCGCCGATGCTGCGCTCCGCCTGCTGCACGTCGCTGTAGCCGCCGCTGGTGGTCTGACCGCGCATGAGCGTGCAGGGAATGTTGTTGTAACCGTAGAAGCGGGCGATCTCCTCGGCGATGTCGGAGTAGTGCTCCACGTCACCGCGCCAGGAGGGGACGATGATCGTCTCACCGTCGAGCTCGAAGCCGAGCGCGAGCAGAATGCGGCGCATCTCCGCCTCGGACACGTCCGTTCCGAGCAGACCGTTGACCTTTTCCGGCTCGAGCTTCACGGTCTTCGGTACGATGGGCTCGGGCAGCACGTCGATGGTGCCGCGCATCACCTCACCGCAGCCGATCAGCTCCACGAGCTCGCACGCACGGTCAACGGCGGCGACGGTGTTCATCGGGTCGAGCCCCTTCTCAAAGCGGCCGGAGGCCTCCGTGCGCATACCGAGCGCGGCTGCCGTGCGGCGCACGCTCGTGCCGTTGAAGTTCGCGCCCTCAAAGACGACCATGGCCGTGTCGCCCACGATCTCGGAGTTGGCGCCGCCCATGACGCCGGCGACCGCAACGGGCTTCTGCTCGTCGCAGATGCAGAGCATATTCGGCGTGAGCTTGCGCGCCGTGCCGTCGAGCGTTTCGATGGTCTCGCCCTCGCGCGCGGTGCGCACGATGATCTGCTTGCCGCCGATGCACGAGAAGTCGAACGCGTGCATGGGCTGACCGTACTCGAGCATGACATAGTTTGTGATGTCGACGATGTTGTTGATCGGGCGCACGCCGCTGTTGCGCAGGCGCTCGCGCATCCACGCCGGGGACGGGCCGATCTTGACGTTGCGCACCATGCGCGCGGTGTAGCGCGGGCAGAGCGCGGGATCGTCGATGCGGATGCTGACATGGTCGCGGATGTCCTCGCCGCGGCCGGGCACGTCGGGCGTGTGCAGCTTCAGGGGCTTGCCGAAGGTCACGGCGGCCTCACGCGCCAGACCGATCACGGACAGGCAGTCCGGGCGGTTGGGCGTGATCTCAAACTCGACCACGTGGTCGTCCGCGCCGATGACGGCGGCGATGTCGTCGCCGGGCTTCACGCCGTCCTCCTGCATGACCCACAGGCCGTCCTCGATTGCATAGGGGTAGTCATGCAGTGTCAGGCCGAGCTCCTTGAGCGAGCACATCATGCCGTTGGACGCCTCGCCGCGCAGCGTGCCGGCGTGGATCTCCTTACCGTCGGGCAGCAGCGCGCCGTCAAGCGCGACGGGTACCAGGTCTCCGACCTGCTGGTTCTGCGCACCGGTCACGATCTGGATCGGCGCGTCGCCGCCCACATCGACCTGACAGACCCACATATGGTCGGAGTTCGTGTGGCGCACCATCTCCACGATGCGCCCTGCGACAACGTTTCGGATGCTGTCGTGCAGGTTCGTAAACGTCTCCACCTTAGAGCCGGAGAGGGTCATTGCCTCGGAAAAGTCGTGATCGGACCAGGCCGAGCAATCTACGAATTCATTGAGCCATTTTCTGCTTAAAATCATGGTAGCCTCTCCTTTCTCAGAACTGCTGCAGGAAGCGCACGTCGTTCTCGAAGATCAGGCGCAGGTCGCTGATCTTAAAGCGGCGCATCGCCAGACGCTCCAGACCCATGCCGAAGGCCCAGCCGGAGTAGACGTCCGTGTCGATGCCGCAGCCCTCGAGCACCTTCGGGTGGATCATGCCGGCGCCAAGGATCTCGATCCAGCCCTCGCCCTTGCAGGTGGGGCAGCCCTTGCCGCCGCACTTGTGGCACTGCACGTCCATCTCGCAGCTCGGCTCGGTGAACGGGAAGTGGTGCGGGCGGAAGCGGGTGACGGTGTTCTCACCGTAGAGCTTGCGCACGAGCGTGTTGAGCGTGCCCTTCAGATCCGCCATCGTGACGCCCTTGTCGATGACCATGCCCTCGATCTGGTGGAACATGGGCGAGTGCGTGGCGTCGACCTCATCCTTGCGGTAGACGCGGCCGGGCGCGACCATGCGGATCGGCAGGGACTTGCTCTCCATCGCGCGCACCTGCATCGGGGAGGTCTGTGTGCGCAGAAGAATGCGGCTGTCCTCGGTCAGATAGAACGTGTCCGACCACTCGCGGGCGGGGTGTCCCTCGGTGGTGTTGAGCTTTGTAAAGTTATACTCGGCCTCTTCGATCTCCGGACCTTCGAGGATCTCAAAGCCCATGCCGACGAAGATGTCCTTGATCTCGTCGAGCACGATGTACATCGGGTGCTGGTGGCCGAGCTCTGGCGCTTTGCCGGGCATGGTCACATCGAGCGTCTCGGCCTTGAGGCGCATCTCGAGCATACGCGCATTGAGCGCCTCGCGGCGCTGCTCAAGCGCGGTCTCAAGCTCGGCGCGCACCTGGTTTGCCAGCTGACCCATAGCCGGGCGCTCCTCCGCCGACAGGCGGCCCATCTGCTTGAGGATGGCGGTCAGCTCACCCTTTTTACCGAGATACTTCACGCGCAGGTTTTCCAGCGCCGTGATGTCGTCCGCCTGCAAAATGGCGTCGACAGAAGCCTCGCGCAGCTTCTGCAGCATTTCTTTCATGCAAACAACTCCTTCGTTGCAAAGTTTACGTAGTCGGTCGTGTTTGTTGCCGGATGCGGATAAAAAAAGATCCTCCCGTCCCGCAAGCAGGGACGAAAGGAAACTTCCGCGGTACCACCCGAATTCGGCGCACGTGCGCCGCACTCTGTCCGCAGTAACGGGCGGACCCGCCGGGGATTGGCCGGAGCTCACGGGCGAACGAAGCACGTTTCTCGCAGGACGCTCTCAGCCGGCGGCGTCCCTCTCTGGTGCGGAACCTTGGTACTATTTTCCCGATCCAAGCAATAAACTCAATAACAAAGCTATTTATACCACACTTCGCGCAACAAATCAATGTAAAAGGGGAAGAAAATTTGACGTGGGGATTCGAAAACGCTATAATATTTGCTGACAAATCACTGCGTTTCCGTTCAGGAGGCAAGCCATGCACCGCATCGAACCGTGCGTGCCGTATCTGCCGCGGCGCGCGTCCGACACCAATAAATATGACTACGGCCGCGTGCTCATCGTCGGCGGCTGCGTCGGCTATACCGGCGCGCCGACGCTGTGCGCCCATGCCGCGCTGCGCTGCGGTGCGGGGCTGGTGTCCGTCGGCGTGCCGGAGGCGATCTATGCGATCACCGCCGTGAAAAATGACGCGGCGATGCCGTTCCCGCTTCCGTCGGCCGAAGGTAAGCTCGCGGCGGACGCGCTGCCGGAGCTGCTCGAGCGGCTGCGCAGGAGCGATGTGTGCGTGCTCGGCCCCGGCTTGGGGCGGAATGCCGCGCTCACGGCGCTGGTGCAGGCCGTTGTTTTGCGCTCGGAGACAGCGCTGGTGCTCGACGCTGACGCGCTTTTTGCCGTCGCGCAGGATGTGACGGTGCTCCAACGCGCCCGCGCGCCCATCGTCCTCACGCCGCACGACGGGGAGTTTGCCCGGCTTGCGGGTGCGGATGCGGCCGGCAGGGCAGAGGCGGCGTCCGCCTTTGCGCAGGCGTATGGCTGCACGGTCGTGCGCAAAGGACCGGAGACGGTCTGCGCGTTCCCGAATGGGGACACGGCGGTGCTGCGTGCCGGCAATCCCGGCATGGCCAAGGGTGGCAGCGGGGATGTGCTGGCGGGTATGCTCGGCGCGCTGCTGTGCCAGATGCCTGCGCGGGACGCTGTGCAGACCGCAGTCTGGCTGCACGGGCGGGCCGGCGACGTGTGCGCCGCGCGCATGGGCGAATATGCCATGAACCCGACCGATGTGATCGCGGCGCTGCCGGAGGTCACAAAAACCATCATCCGATAGGAGGCAGTATGCAGCGCAGAAGCATCGCTGCACTGATGATAAGCCTGCTGCTGTTGTCCGCGTGCGGACACGGTACGGGAGAGCGATCGTTTCAGGCCTTTCGTGACACGCTCACGGGAAGCCTCGTCACCGTGACGGCGCAGGTGCGCGCGGACTACGGCGACACGGTCGCGGACTACACGCTCACCTGCCGGGAGCTGCCCGATGGCTATGACCTCGCGGTCATCGCTCCGGAGACGGCCAAGGGCGTCGGCGCGCATCTGCGCCGCGCAGAGAGCACGCTCACCTTTGATGATATCCTGCTGCCGGCGGGCGATCTCAACGCCGCCGGACTGACGCCGCTGACGGCGCTGCCCTATGTGGTGGATGCCATCCGCAGCGGCTATGTCGATCTCACGTGGCAGGAGGGCGGGCTGCAGGTGGTGCAGCTCATCACCGACGACCATACGGTCGTGCGGCTGTATCTTGACGGCACTGTGCCGCAGTGCGCGGAGCTGTCGGTGGATGAACGCTCGTGCCTGTACTGCACGGTGGAACAATGGAATCTGGAACAAGGAAGTACGAACGATGAATCACAAGATCCGAACATGGGTAGAGATCAGTCTCAACAATCTGGAACACAACTACCGCGAGATCAGCAGCCGCCTGCCGGACGGCTGTCAGATGCTCGGCGTCTGCAAGGCCAATGCCTACGGTCACGGCGCGGTGCGTGTGGCGCAGCGCCTGCAGCGGGCGGGCTGCCAGTGGATCGCCGTCAACTGCTATGACGAGGCCGAGGAGCTGCGCGCCGCCGGCGTGACGATGAACATCCTGCTGCTTGGGCCGCAGTCGGCGCACATCGCTGTCGACCTTGCGACCCTTGGCGTGACGCAGGCGGTCGGCAGCATCGAGTACGCGCGCGAGCTCAACCGCTTCCTCGCCGGGACGGGGCTGCGCCTGAACGCGCACATGAAGCTCGAGACCGGCATGGGGCGCACGGGCTTTGATGTGCATGACGACAGCCATCTTGACGAGATGCTCGAGGCGCTGTCGCTGCCGCACCTGAATTTTACCGGCGTGTTCACGCACTTTGCCGTCTCGGATGAAAACGGCGACCCTTATACGCAGCTGCAATTCTCGCGCTTTCTGCACGCGATCGACCGCATGGAGCAGGCGAGCGGTCACCACTTTGCCATTCGCCATTGCGCCAACAGCGGCGCTGTGATAAACTATCCGCAGATGCACCTCGACATGGTGCGCCCCGGTCTGCTGCTCTACGGTGTGTTTCCGGCGGCGGAGACCGGCGGGCTCGACCTGCGTCCGGCGATGTCGCTCTATAGCCGCGTGTCCGAAGTCACGCACCACCACACGGGCGACACGATCAGCTACGGCCGCACGTTCACCTGCCCGCACGATATGCGTCTGGCCGTGCTGCCGGTCGGCTATGCCGACGGGCTGCTGCGCAGTCTCTCCGGCAAGGGCGATGTGCTGCTGCACGGCAAGCGCGCGCCGCAGGTCGGCCGCATCTGCATGGATATGTGCATGGTCGATGTTACCGACATCCCCGAGGTGCAGCCCGGCGACGTGGCGACCATCTTCGGCGCGGACCTCTCGGTGGCTGAGCAGGCCGAAAAGGCCGGCACGATCCCGTATGAGCTGCTGTGCGCCATGAGTCAGCGCGTGCAGCGCGTATATATCGACTGAGGTATAAATTTCGCTCCGATGGCGACAATAACTGTGCCCCTACATATCGACCGGGGCAAATATTACATCGGAGATGATCATTATGCATCCAGTCAGACGCGGAGACATCTATTATGCCGACCTCAGCCCGGTGGTCGGCAGTGAGCAGGGCGGAATGCGCCCCGTGCTCATCATTCAAAACGACACCGGCAACCGCCACAGCCCGACGGTGATCGCCGCTGCGATCACGTCGCAGACCGGCAAGGCCAACCTGCCGACGCACATCTCACTCGCAGCGCGCAGCTGCGGCCTGACGCGTGACAGCGTGATCCTGCTCGAGCAGGTGCGCACGCTCGATAAGTCGCGCCTGCGCGAGCGCATGGGCCGTCTGGACGAGCCTGCGATGCATCAGGTGGACAGTGCGATCGCCGTGAGCTTTGGTCTGCCGCAGTAAACGACACGCCCAAAAAACGGAGGAACGGATATGAAGAAAAAGTCGCTTATCACGATCGCGCTGGTCGCTGCGCTGGCCATGGTCGCCGCCGTGACCGTGTACGCGGTCGCAAACTACGGTTCGCGGGAAGACCCGCTCGTCACGTCCAGCTATCTGCAGGATGTCGTGCAGCCGCGCATGGAGGATGCCTACCGTTCCACGCTCAACGGCGCGATCGGTGAAATGGAGGCGCAGTTTGCCGATCAGGTCGCCGCTGCGGGCGGTACATATGTGCTCGTGACGCTGGATAACGGGCAGACGCTTACCGGTCGCGCAGGCACGGAGGTGCTCATGCGCAGCGGTGCCGCCGCCGTGACGCAGAGCGCCGCCGTGGATCTCACATCCGGTACGACGGCTGCCGCCGGCACAAAGCTCACGGAAAACCACCTGTATCTCCTGCAGGCGGACGGCGCGGGCGTTCGCGCCTCGGCCGACACCACCGTCATGGTGCGCGGCAGCTACAGCGTCGGCTAAGTCCGAGTTCTAATTGCATCACTCCCGTGCATAGTCTGGTGCGGGAGTGATTTTTTATGCCTGAGTATCCGATCCTGCAGCAAAACAAGCCCATCGGCACACTGCGCGTGACGCGCGAGGGGCTGCATACGGTGTTTTCCGCGCGGGCGAAAACGGATGCGCCCCGGCTGCGGCTCGCCGTGTGCGGGGAGCGCTCGCGCGCGTATCTCGGTCTGATGCTGCCGGACGGCAGCGGCGCGCTCACGCTGCAAAAGCGGCTCACGCGGCTCGAGTGTGCGCGTCTGCCGCAGGAGATCCTGTTCGCGGCGGACGAGGCGTGGGACATTCCGTCCGAGCCCGAACCCGAGCCTGAACCTGAGCCTGAACCGCGGGGTGCGGACGACGGGCTGGATGTGCTCTGGTATTCTGCGCCGGACGGCGTGCTCACGACATTCGACGGCAAACGGACGGTCATCGCCATACCGGCGGACGCGCCGAACCTCCCGCGCGGCGCGCAGGCCGTGCTGCGGGAGATCGACGGGCGGCCGTATCTGATTTTTCCGCGCTGAATTGCAATTCCGCCGCCGCCGTGCTATACTCGTGGCAAACAAATGCAAAGGAGCGCATTGCGATGAGAATGAGCGATCTGATCGTGAAAAAACGCGACGGGCAGGCACTCACGACGGAGGAGATCCGTTATGTGGTCGACGGCTACACCCGCGGTGAGATCCCGGATTATCAGATGTCCGCCATGCTGATGGCCATTTATTTTCGCGGCATGGATCGGCGCGAGACGCTGGATCTGACCATGGCTATGGTGCACAGCGGCGAGACGCTGGATCTGTCCGGCGTGCCCGGTGTGAAGGCGGATAAGCACTCGACCGGCGGCGTGGGCGACAAGACCTCGCTTGTGCTCGTGCCGATGGTGGCGAGCCTCGGCGTGAAGATGGCGAAGATGTCCGGCCGCGGTCTCGGTCACACGGGCGGCACGCTCGATAAGCTCGAGAGCATTCCGGGCTTCAACATTGACCTGCCCATGGAACGGTTCTTGGAGAATGTCGACCGCGTCGGCATGGTCATCGCCGGACAGACGGCGAACCTTGACCCCGCCGATAAAAAACTCTACGCCCTGCGCGACGTGACCGGTACCGTGCCGAGCATCCCGCTCATGGTCAGCAGCATCATGTCCAAGAAGCTGGCCGCCGGCGCGGATGTCATCGTGCTGGACGTCAAGTGCGGCGACGGCTCGTTTATGAAGACGCTGGACGATGCGCGCGAGCTTGCAACCGAAATGGTCGAGATCGGCAAGATGGCCGGCCGCAAGACGGTCGCCGTCATCACGGACATGGACCAGCCGCTCGGCCATGCCGTCGGCAACGCGCTTGAAGTCAGGGAGGCCATTGCGACGCTGCGCGGCGAGCATACGAGCGAGCTGCTGGAGCTGTGCCTGACGCTCGGCGCGTGCATCCTCACGCAGGCGGGGCTTGCGGCCGACGATGCTGCGGCGCGCGCCATGCTCGAGCAGACGATCGCGGACGGTTCGGCGCTGAAAAAGCTGGCCGAGTTCGTTGCGGCGCAGGACGGCGACCCGGCGGCGATCTATGATCCGGCGCTCCTGCCGGCAGCGCCGGTGCGGATGGAAGTGCCGTCGCCTGCGAGCGGCTATGTGCGCCACATCGCGGCCACGGACGTGGGGCTCGTGTCCATGCGTCTCGGCGGCGGCCGCGCGACGAAGGACAGCAGCATTGACTACGGCGTCGGCATCGTCCTGCACAAGAAGGTAGACGAGCCGGTCGCGGCAGGGGAGTCGCTTGCGACGATCCACGCAGCCGACGAGGCGGCCGCGCGCAAGGCGGTCGCAGAGCTCACTGCGTGCTACACGATCACCCCGGATGCGCCCCCGGCAGCGCCGTTTATCAAGGCGATCATCCGCTGACAGAGCATAAAAGATCCCGGAGCAGTCGCTCCGGGATCTTTTGGCTGTCGGAAAACATCTTGTTTTCCGACGAAAAGGCCTGCAGTCTGCTGCACGCATAATTTGTGCGCCGGCGGCACACAAATTCCACACTTGCAGCCTGAGAAGTATTTTCCCCGCCGCGCATGTCGCCGGAGAAAATGATTGGACTTTCTTTCGCCGCTGCGGCGGCGAAACTCTGCGAGGCTTTTTTTGATATCGGAAAATCCCGGAGCAGTCGCTCCGGGATCTTTCTATGCATCGGTTACGGGTAGGCGTGCGTGCGCAGGTACTCCAGCCACACCTTCATGCCCGCGGCATTGAGGTGCATACCGTCGCCGTCCTGATAGCTCTGCGGCAGGAAGCCGTCGTCGGCGACCAGACCGCTTGCCATGTCGAGATACTTTGCGCCGGCGCTCTCCGCTGCTGCTGCGATCCAGCCGTTGACCTTCTGGATGAGCTCGTTGGTGATGTCCTCATACTGATAATTGGACGCGATCGGCGTCAGCGAGCAGCAGATGATCTTCGTGCTCGGGCTCTTGGCCTTGACGGCGTTGATGAGCGTGGCGTAGACCGATTTGATCTGCTCCTCGCTCGTCATGGAGATGTTGTCCGCGCTCGGACAGATGACGAGATATGCGGGCTTGTTGACCTCGCAGATCTCATCTGCGGGCACGTTGTTGCCGGTCACGGGGGATTTGTATTTTGCCGTGTCGAGCGACGAGGCGGGCAGAGAGCCAGTGTCCGGCACCCAGACCTGCTTTTTGGCGTCCTTGCCGGTGAGCATCGACTCCGTCTGGAGCACCTTCAGCGATTTGTCGCCCAGAAAATAGATCTGGTCGACGTAGGTGCTGCCCTTGTCCTCCGTCTGCGCGAGCGCGGCGGACGACTGGATCGGCGTGATCGGATTGACCTGCGGCGTCGGCGTCGGTGTGACGGCGGCGGCAGGGTCGTTCTGCGGCTTGGAGGCGTGTGTGTTGCCGACGGCGTTGGTGAACACCAGCACGACGGCGACCAGCGCCAGACACAGCAAGATCGCGCCCGACCAGAAGGTGTAGAGCATAGTTTTGTTCGTGTTTTTCATTGGGATCCCTCGCTTCCGGATAGACAAAAGAAGCCCGGGAAAGGGCTTCTTTTGCAGTTTCAGTTACGCTTCCTGTTCTTTCTTTGCTTCCTCGATGACCTTCTGCTGGACGTTGCCGGGCGCTTCCTCGTAGCGAATGAACTTGCACGAGAACGAGCCGCGTCCCTGCGTCATGGAGCGCAGATCGATCGTGTAGGAGCCCATCTCCGCCATCGGGACTTCCGCCTCGACGGTCTGCATGCCGTCCTCCGCCGTCATGCCGAGCACGGTGCCGCGGCGCTTGGAGGAGATGTCGGACATGATGTCGCCAAGGTTGGCGTCGGGGATGGTGACCTTCAGCAGACCGATCGGCTCGAGGATGGTCGGCTTCGCCTTCGGGATGCCGTCCTGATAGGCGAGACGGGCAGCCGTCTGGAACGCCATATCGTTGGAGTCGACCGGGTGATAGGAGCCGTCGTACAGCACGGCCTTCAGGCCGACGAGCGGGTAACCGGCGAGCACGCCCTTCTGCACGGCGTTGCGCAGACCCTTTTCAACGGACGGGAAGAAGTTCTTCGGCACGCTGCCGCCGAAGACCTCTTCGGCGAAGATCATGTCGTCGGACTCATCCTGCGGCTCGAAGCGGATCCAGACGTCACCGAACTGGCCGCTGCCGCCGGACTGCTTTTTGTGGCGGCCGTGTGCTTCGACCTTGGCCTTGATCTTTTCGCGGTAAGCGACGCGTGCCGGCTTGAGCTCGGTCTCGACGCCGAAGCGGCTCTTGAGCTTGGCGCACAGCACGTCGACCTGAATGTCGCCCGCGCCGGAGATGACCATCTGGTGGGTCTCGGCGTTGTTGACGAGCGTGAAGGAGATGTCCTCCTCGTTCAGGCGGGCGAGGCCGGACGCGACCTTGTCGTCCTGTCCCTTGGTCTTGGGGCTGATGGCCATGGAGTAGCAGGGCTCAGCCAGCTTGATGGCGGGCAGCTCGACCTCGTTTTTCGGGTCGCAGACGGTGTCGCCGGTCTTCCACTCCATCTTGCCGATAGCCACGATGTCGCCGCAGCAGGCTTCCTTGACCTCGGTGTTCTTCTTGCCGCACATGGTGTACATACGGCCGAGCTTGTCGGTGCTGCTCGTGCGCATATTGCGCAGAGACAGATCGGACACGACCTTGCCGGACAGCACCTTGATGAAGGAGTACTTGCCGAACTGGTCGGAAATGGTCTTGAACACGAACGCGCACACAGGGCCGTTCGGATCGACGGCGAGCTTGCCGCCGTCAGCCGTGGCGACCTCGCCGATGTCGGCCGGGCCGGGCACGTAATCGACGATCGCCTGCAGCACGCTCTCGGTGCCGATGCCGCCGGCGGCAGCGCCGCAGAGCACGGGGAACACAGTGCGGTCCTTCAGACCCAGACGCAGACCCTTGACGGTGTCCTCCTCGGAGAGCATCATGTCCTCAAAATACTTCTCCATGAGCGCCTCATCAGCGCCGGCGGCCGTCTCAAAGAGCGTCTCGCGCAGCGACTCGACCATGTCGGCGTCGGCGGCGGGAACGGCGATCTTCTCGGTCTTGTTGCCCTTGGTCTGGTAGGCAACGTTGTGCACGAGGTCGATGACGCCCGTGCCGTCGCTCATCGGCGCGGTGACCGCGCAGACGGCGCTGCCGTACTTGTCCTGCAGGGCGGAGAGGACGCCGGCGAAATCGCCGTGATCCTCATCGGTCTTGGAGACGTAAAACAGGCAGGGGATGTTCTCGCTCTTGAGGTATTTCCAGCAGCGCTCCGCGCCGACGGCGATGCCGTCTTTCGCGGTGCAGAAGATCATACCGGCCTCAGCCGCGCGCATGGCGCAGCGAGCGTCACCCGCAAAGTCGAAAAAGCCCGGGCAATCGAGGATGTTGATCTTGCAGCCGCCGAAGTTGACCGGCGCGATGCTGGTCGAGATCGTGATCTGGCGCTTGATCTCCTCGGGATCGTAGTCACAGACGGTGTTGCCGTCGGCAGTTTTGCCCTGACGGTCGATCGCGCCGGTCAGGTACAGCATGCTCTCGGCGAGCGTGGTCTTGCCGCTGCCGCCATGTCCGAGCAGGCACACGTTGCGGATGTTCTTGGTTTCGTAGCTCATGTAGTGTACTCTCCTTCTATATTAACTATCGGAAATTCCAACTCCGGAAGCCATGTGCTGTATTTAACACATGACTATAAAAGTATACACGATTTCGAAACTCTTGGCAATCATAAATATGAAAACTCAGCGTTTCAGGCCAAAATTCAGCAATATGACAGGAACGAGCCACAGGCCCATAAACACGAAGAGGTTGCCGACTGTGGCGGAATCGAACGCGCCGATGGCGCACAGGGCAAACATCAGTATGACGCCGACGACCGTGCACAGCAGGGCAAGGATGACGCAGATGCGCACCGCCTGAAAGAGCTGGCGGCCGGTTCCGGCGACACCGACGAGCGGACCGAGCCCGTCGCGCGCCACGATGCCCGCGGTCTGCGTGTAGTCCGAGGGCTCGGCGGCCGACATGGCGTAGCGCTTGGAGTACGCCGGGAAGTCGAAGCCGTCGGTGGACATCTTGAACTTCTGGCTGAGCATCAGCGGCGTGATGTTGAAGTCACGCACGGCGAAGATCGGCGCGATGCGCGTGCGCAGCAGACCGAAGAGCGCGTTCTGCACCGACTGCACCGGCACATACTTGATCTTGAAGCTTGCGACGAACAGCCCGTTGATGGACGCGAACACGGCGTTTTTGACGTTGAGCTGCTGCGGCAGATGCACGCCCTTGAGGTTCATGAAGGCGCTGCTGCCGACGAGCACTTCCTCGCCGTTGACCAGCGCCGTCAGACCGCCGCTCTCGTTGCAGGTGAACGAATCGACCGGCATGAGCGAGCAGTTGTTGCGCTGCATGAGGTCGGTGAACACGGGGGCGAGGCAGCTGCCGGAGGCGACGATCACGCTGCCGGTGTAGGAGATGACCTTGTCCGGGAACGCGCCGTCAAGGATGCGGATGTCCTCGATCGAGATGTTGCGCGCGGTGAACAGATCCTTATCCGTCACGATCAGGTGCTTGCTGCGGCCGATGTCGCTCGCGCCGTTCCAGCCGGCGATGGCGCTGCCGGTCTGGGCGAGCTTGCGCGCGGCCGTCCGGAACGGGACGGCGAACGCGACCAGCGCCGCAAACGGCGCGCACGGCGCGGTAACGGCGGCGAACACGTGCAGGATGTTGGCGTAGTTGCCGCTGAGGATCGTGGCAAGCAGACCGAGGATCACGGACGCGGCGATGAGATACGGCGCGAGACCGGCATAGATCGTGTCGGCAGGGCCGGCCTCTTCGCTGCGGTGGATGAAGCCCGCCGTGTCGCGCTTGGACTTGAGCACGGTGATGCTGTCCTTGACGACCTCGCTGTCTGCGCTGACGGTGTAGGGGTCTTTGTCGACGGCGAGCGTGCGGAACGTGTACTTAAAGCCGCGGCAGGTGTTCAGCGCGCTCCACAGGCAGCAGGCGACGGAAAACGCGGACACGGCGCAAAACGGCAGACCGACCGCGTCCGAGCCGGTGATGGCCAGCACGACCGCGTCCAGCGCGGAAAAGACACAGTTGAGAAATACGAGCGATTCCAGCCCCGGCGTGCGGCGCACGAGGTTGAAAAAGCCGTTGGTGATCACGTCCAGACCGATGAGCATCACGGTCAGCTGCATCATCAGGCACACGAGCGCGGCGACGGTCGGGCTGCTTTTGAGCACGCCGAACACCGGCAGACCGAGCGAGATGTAGAGCAGCGGGATGCACACGAGCATGGCCGCGCGGCAGCGAAAGCGCAGGGATTTGACCTGACCGCCGTAATACTTTGCGGCATCCTCCGCGCTCGGCTCCGGACCGAGCTCCTCCTCGGCATTGGCCGAGGCGTGCACGGCGTTGCTGTGCGCGCGCACACGGTAGGCCACGGCTGCCAGCCGCGCCATGAGCGGGTTGAGCACCGAGTCCTGAAAGCTGCGGCGGGCGGGCGCGTCATCCTCGTCGGCGCGCGCGTAGTTTCTCGCGCGGGCGTAGGCAGCGTCGTCACCCTCCGTGCCGTCCTCGGTGATGGCCTGGAACACGCGCGTCGGCTCTTCCGGCTCGGGGTCATACAGACCCTCCGGCACATCCGGCGGGGCGGAGACAGGGATGGATGTATCCTCCTCCGGCAGGTCGTCCTCCGGCTCGACCGGCTCGTCCGGCACGACCTCCGAGAGCTTGGAGGCGAGGTTCTTGATCCCTGAGAGCCCCTTTTGCGCCAGACGCTTGGCGCCGGCCTTCGTCTCGTTCCACTTTTCGATCTCGGCCGCGGTCGCATGGTCGCGCCGACGCTTCGGCTGATAGCGCTTGACATCGTGATCCTCATGCACGGGCGCGGTTTGCGCCTGCGTGCTTTCGGCGTCGTCAAGGGCGCTGTCGAGCTCGGCGGACATGAGGATGTCCTCAGTCTCGGCATCGGCCGCTTCCGCTTCCTCAATCATCTCTGCCGTGACGGGGCGGCTGCGGTAAGCCGGGCGCGGACGCGGCGCCGGCTTTTGCGTCTGAAAATCTTTATATTCGTCCAGAATGGATTCCAGGGAGAATTCCTCCGCATTCAGATCAAAAGAAATGTCCTCTGGCGAGCGATCAAATTCGTCCATATGGTCAACTCCTTTTTATAATGAGGGGCGCGGACGTTCAGCTGCGCTGGCGCAGCGCCTCATAGAGCAGCACCGCTGCGGCAGCGGATGCATTGAGCGAGGAGATCTGCCCGTGCAGCGGGATGCTGACGAGAAAATCACACTTTTCCCGCACCAGACGGCTGATGCCGGTGCCCTCCGAGCCGATGACGATGCAGGCGGGGCCTGTCAGATCCGTCTTCCACAGCTCGTTCGAGCCATCGGCGGCCGTGCCGTAGATCCAGAGCCCGTTTTTCTTGAGCGTCTCGATCGCGGCGACCAGATTCGGCACCCGCGCGATGGCCATGTGCTCGAGCGCACCCGCGGACGCCTTGTCCACGATGGCGGTCAGCCCCGCGCTGCGGCGCTTCGGGATGATGACGCCGTGCGCACCGACGCATTCGGCCGTGCGGATGATCGCGCCGAGGTTGTGCGGGTCGGAGATCTCGTCACACAGCACGAGAAACGGCGCCTCACCGCGCTCGGCGGCGACGGCGAGCATATCCTCGATCGTGCTGTACTCCTTGACGGCGCACAGGGCGATTACGCCCTGATGTGCGTGCGTCTGGCTCATGGCGTCGAGCTTGCGGCGGTCGGCCTCCGTGACGACGATGCCGGCGCTGCGTGCCTTTGAGGCGATGTGTCCGAGCGTCTTGTCCACGTCGCCCTTTGCGATGAAGATCTTGTCGATCGTGCGGCCCGCGCGCAGGGCCTCGATGACCGCATTGCGGCCTTCGATCAGATCATTGCGCGCTTCTGTTTCAAATTCTTGCATTTGTTCCATGTGATAACCATACCTTGCGACATAATAATACAGATATCATCATACCACACGCTGCGCCATTTAGAAAGCACAAATTGCGATTCCGGATATTTTTTTATGGACTTTGCGCCTGGAAGAAGGTATCATGGTCATACGTTGTTTTTACGGAGGAACCCCATGAGAAAACTGATGAACAAAATCGAACGGTTTTGCTATACACATCCGCGCTTCGGCATTCCGAACCTGATGCTGATCATCGTCATCGGCAACGCGGCCGTCTGGCTGCTGGCGCAGATGGACACGACCGGGCAGATTGTGTCGCTTCTGAGCGGCTCGGCGCAGGGTATTCTGCACGGGCAGGTCTGGCGGTTGATCACCTATGTGTTCGTGCCGACGGAGTCACGTCCCATCTGGCTGCTGCTGATGCTGTATTTCTACTATTGGATCGGCTCGTGTCTTGAGCGCGAGTGGGGCAACGGCAAATTCACGATCTATTACGTGAGCGGTATGCTGCTCACGGCAATCTACGGCGTGGTGCTTTCGGCGATCCTCGGCCGCGATGTGATCGTCTCGACCACGTATCTGAACCTGTCCATGTTCTTTGCCTTTGCCACGCTCTATCCGGATGTGCAGGTGCTGCTGTTTTTCATCATCCCGATCAAGGTCAAGTATCTGGCGTACCTGGACGCGGCGCTGTTCGTGCTCGGCGTGATCACGATGACCTTCCCGCTGAACCTGCTGCCGGTGGTTGCAGTGCTCAACTACCTGGTCTACTGCGGAGACTGGCTGTTTGACTTCTTCCGCCCGTCGCACGTGCGTCAGCGGCAGAAAACGGTCAACTTCAAGCGCGAGGCGCGGCGCATTCAGCGCGAGCAGGCAAACAAGCCCTATCACTACAAGTGCGCCGTCTGCGGCCGCACGGACGCGGATCACCCGGAGCTGGAGTTTCGGTATTGCTCCCGCTGCGTGGGCTACCACTGCTTCTGCCAGGATCACATCAATAACCACATCCATTTCACGGAGTGAACGCCATGCAGACTTTGCAGCAGAAAAGAGAATACACCGTCGCGGTGCTCGACCCGGCGGGGAACGTCACGGCCATCGTCTGCTCGGACGTGCCGGCGGCTGAGCGTGCGCGCGTCGCGGCGCAGATCCTGCGTCTGCCGGAGCTGGGCATCGAGCAGGTCGCCTTCCTGACCGAGCCGCGCAGCGGCGGCGAGATCCGGCTGGAGATGATGGGCGGCGAGTTTTGCGGCAACGCCCTGCGCTGCGCCGGCTTTTATCAGGCGCTGCGCACCGGCGCGCAGGGCAAAAGCTGCGTCTTTGCCGAGATCAGCGGAGCGGATGGAGTCCAGCCCGTCATGGCGGATACGGCGGAGGGTACGGCATCCACGGTGATGCCGCTGCCGCTGTCCGTGCAGCCGGCCGGCTGGGCGGACGTGCCGGCGACGCGCGTGACCTTTGCCGGCATCACGCACTTTGTCATCGACTGTGCGCAGCCGGACGAGGCGCTCGTGCAGCGTGCCATTGACTTAGCGCCCGAGGCCAGCGCCGTCGGGGCGATCTTTCTCGAGCGCGCGTGCGGCAGCATAAAGCCGGTCGTGTTCGTGCGCGAGACCGCGTCCTGCGTCGCAGAAAACAGCTGCGCCTCCGGCAGCGTCGCCACGGCCGTCGTGCTCACGGCGGACTTTGCCGACGGCATCACGGAGATCGGCATCGGTCAGCCGGGCGGCACGCTTGAGGTCGGCGTGCAGCGCACGGACGGCGCGGTGACCGGGCTGTCGATCGGCGGGGCGGTGCGCCTGACGCAGACGCTGACCGTCACGCTGCCGGAACCGGCGGCCGCGCCGTGTTAATTCGTAAACTATGCTTGCATATTGCCGCACAATCATGTAGCATATTCTAAGATTATGAACAGGGCGCTGTGCAAAACGCACCCGAAACTGCCATATTCGGAGAGGAGAATGTGTGATGAAATGTCCCCGCTGCGGTCATGAAATGACGCTGGATACCCATCGGAAATACGCACTGAACATGTGCTATGAGTGCGGCTATATCGAAGGCCGCCTGATCGACCCCGAAAAGAAGGGCGAGACGAACTTCGAGCGCCTGAAAAAGCTCAACTTCAACGAGATGCTCGCATTTCTGTCCAAGGGTCTCGGTATGGACGAGGAAAAACTTGCCGACTGGCTGGACGACGAGGTGAAATGATCGCCGCGCTGCCGCGTTCCCACGCGCCGCACCCAATATCCGGGTACGGCGCGTTTTTTCCCGGGGTTGGGCGCGGGCGGCAGCAGAGCAAGAATTCTCTTGACACGCCGCAGGCCGCCATTGTATAATGCCAATGCGCGGTTAGATGATACTAACTTTCGAAAAAGTGACCAAAGCTGCATTTCTGACCGGGCGATCACGCAAAATGCGTGGTTTTCTTTTTGACGTAGGTTAGATTACTCTAATTAAAATTAGACATATCTAATTTAAACGCAAACGATTAGGAGGATACCTTCATGCAGCAACGATTCAAACGCATGTTGTCGGTGCTTCTGGCGGTTGCCGTGCTGCTATCGCTGATGGTCACGGCATTTGCCGCCGACAGCGGTGCGGACAACACGCTCACGGCGGCAGACTATGCCGTCGCGGACACGCTGTTCGACGCACTCGATGACGTGCAGGAGACGGCGGCGCAGCGCGGCACATCCGCGGACGGCCGCACACAGGCCATCTGTGATTATCTCGATGCGCAGGACACGGTCGTGCCCGGCTCGGTGCAGACAAGCGGCGAGCAGGTCACGTGGATGACGGAGCAGGGCATCGCCTGCGCCTACTCTCCGCGCCTCGAGCAGATCGCGGCGGAGGCCGAGCCCGTGGCCGACGATACGCCCGACACGCAGACGACCGTCTATGCCGCGCGCGGCACACAGCATGGGCGCGACGTGTACCTGTTCCAGCCGTACTACGGCATTGACCGCAGTTTCACGGAGCAGTACCAGAAAGAAGCCCAGCGCGTGGCGCAGGCGTCCGAGGGCACCTACCACTATTATAAGGGCGACGCGGCGACGATCGATGCCGTTGCGGACGCGATCACGGACGGTGGCCTGGTCATCTTCGACTCGCACGGCTCGACCGACTATGAAAACGGCGAGGACTACACATCCGGCGCCACAACGTCGTACCTGTGCCTGCAGACCGGTGAGGGTCTGACCAAGGCGGATTATGACGGCGGCCACGCCGTTTACAGCAGCACAAGCAGCAGCATGAAGTATTTCCTCGTGGACGGCACGGTTATCGCCGACCATATGGACGCCGATGCGCAGGCCAACAACGGCATGCTCTGGATGGCGATCTGTCTCGGCATGGCGACCGACGGTCTGGAGCAGCCGCTCATGGATCGCGGCCTCGGCGTTGTCTACGGTTACAGCCAGTCGGTCACGTTCGTTGGCGACTACACGTTTGAAGCGGCGTTTTTTGACAGTCTGCTCGGCGGCAGCACGGTCGCCGAGGCAATCGCGGATATGAAGGCGTCCTGCGGTTCGTGGGACTATTCACCGCAGATCTGTCAGGCCAACAGTATGCCCAGCGGTTATCAGCTGACGACACTGGAGTCCGCGCAGCGCGGTCGCGCCGCATTCCCGATCGTCGTTTCCGCCGATGATACCTACCCCGGCCACGGCAACGTGGACGAGCTGCAGAGCGTCAACTCCGGCTGGGCGCTGCTCGACCGCTATGACCTGACGGCGGACACTGACACACCGGAGCGCGGCACCGTCACGCAGCGCGGCATGACCATCACGGCCAACGCCAAGACGGGCTATTACGCCTCCGGCTACACCGTCACGCCCGAGGGCGCGGCGACCGTGCGGCAGGACGGCGATACGTTCCGCGTCTCCGCCCTGCGGCAGGACTGCAAGGTGACGATCCACTTCGATGCCAAGACGCCGGCAACCGTGCACTTCTCCGTGCCGGACGGCGTGACACAGGCGGATGCCGCCGGATACATCGGCGACCCGATCACACTGCCGCAGCCGACGGGCACGCCTGCGGCCGATGCGCAGGATTACCACTTCGTCGGCTGGACGACCGAGCCGGTCGAGACGCCGGTCGTGAGCACGCAGGTGCTGCGCGCCGGGGAAAGCTATGACGTCACGGGCGCAGAGACGACGCTTTATGCGCTCTATCAGTACTTTGCCACGCCGGATGGGCGCACGCCTGCGTTCTCCGCCGTGACGGCCGCGGCCGATGACTGGAGCGGGACGTATGTCCTGCGCGGTGCGGACAGCGTCCTGCGCTGCGACGGTGCGATCAACGGCTCGGAGCTCGGCAGCGCCGCTGCCGCCGTGCCGCTGGAGAGCACGGGCATCCGCGTGGACGAGAGCGGCAATGTCTCCGGCGTCTCCGGCACATACACGGTGCAGATTACGCGCGTGGCCGGCACGGAGCAGTACACGATTCGCCTCGGCGGGGCAATGTCATCGGTGTATCTGGCCTGCCGCTCAAACACCGACCAGCTCAATTCCGCCGTGGACGGCAGCAGCAGCTTTGCCCGCTGGCTCATCCGCTGGGAAAATGGGCACGTCGTCATGCAAAATGCCCGTTATATGGCGCGCACGCTGCAGTTTTGCGCCAACAAGCAGTATTTCCGCTGCGTCCGCGGCGACGAGACGCCGCTGACGCTCTACCGCGGCGAGGACAGCGGCCTGTGGTACACCACGGCGCTGCAAACCGCCCATGACCACCAGTACGCCGAGTCCGGCCGTCAGGCGGCAACCTGCACGGAGCCCGGCTGGGTGGAATACACCTGCGCCGTCTGCGGCGGAACCTACCGCGACGAACTGAAACCGCTTGGCCACGCGTTCGGCAGCACAGCTTCCGATGTGTGTGCACAGCCGGCGACCTGCACGGAGCCCGCGCGGTATTACGTCCTGTGTGACCGCTGCGGCGCCGTCAGCAACACGCAGACGGTCGCGGCCGGTGACGCGCTCGGCCATACGTATAAAAATGGCGCCTGCATCCGCTGCGGTGCGCTGAAACCGGTCACCACGTTTGTGGACGTTGCGGACGGTGCCTACTACCACGACGCGGTCTGCTGGGCCGCGCGCTGCGGGATCACGGCCGGCGTCGCTGCCGACCGCTTCGGCCCGAACCTGACGTGCACGCGTGCCCAGATCGTGACCTTCCTCTGGCATGCCGCCGGCGACCCGGCGCCGAAGACGACGACCGTCCCGTTTACGGATGTGTCGGTGCGCGATTATTTCTACAAAGCCCTCTGCTGGGCGACGGAAGCCGGCATTACCGGCGGTACGAGCCCCACGACCTTTTCCCCGGACATGACCGTGACGCGCGCGCAGGCAGTCACCATGCAGTGGCGCGCGGCGAGCAGCCCGGAGGCGCCGGCGGGGGAGACGTTCTCCGATGTTCCGGCAGATGCTTATTATGCCAACGCGGTGCGCTGGGCTGCCGCAAACAGCATCACGGGCGGCACGGGCAACCATCAGTTCTCGCCCGCAGCCCCCTGTACCCGCGCGCAGATCGTGACATTTCTGTATCAGCAATTTCATACGTGAACGGCCGAAAGCGGCCGGCAGAAAGGGAAGGTGAGGCTGCACAAAGATCCACCGAGACGACAACACTGTATCGTTCTATATTATTTCAGGAGGTAATCACCAACACATGAACAAGACATTCACAAAACGGCTCCTGTCCCTGGTGCTGCTGGTGGTCATGCTCGTCGGCTGCGCGCTCCCGGCCTATGCCGTGGACACCGGCGCAGACGGCGACCTGACCGCAGAGTACGCACTTCGGGGCGCGACCTACAAAGACGGTGTCTATGAGGGCACCGGAAAGGGCTATCGGGACGGCGAGATCAAAGTCAAAGTAACGATTGCGGACGGCAAGATTGCCAATGTAGAGCTTGTCAGCCAGGACAAGCAGTCTTACTGGGACTCGAAGGACGTTGCTTCGCTCTTTGACAAGATCGTAAAGGCCAATGGTACGGAGATTGACGGTATTACCGGTGCAACCAAGAGCAGCAACGGTGTCAAGGCCGCGGTCAACGATGCGCTGAGCAAAGCGCTCGTCACGGAGCCTGAGCAGCCGGAGGGCAGCATTTTTGCTGCCGGCACCGGCGCGAAGTCCGATCCGTATCTGATCCGCACGGTCGATCAGCTCAAGGCGTTTGCGGCCTCAGTCAACGGCGGTGAGACCTACAAGAGCCAGTACGTCACGCTCGACGAGGATCTTGACCTCACCGGCGAGAGCTGGATGCCGATCGGCGGCGCCAGCGGCAGCTTCTGCGGTTTCTTCAGCGGTGACAACCACGTGATCACCGGACTGACCATCGGCTCCAAGGCGGAGCCGTCGGCATTGGAAGACGCCGGACTGTTTGGCATGCTTGGCCGGGGCGGCGCAATCCGCAATCTGGGCGTCAAGGATGCGTCGATTGATACCAAGCCCGCCGATGTTGAGCCGGCGGTCGGCATTCTTGCCGCGTGCATGGCGGACAGCAGTGTTGTGGACGGCTGCTGGGCGACCGGCACGGTCAATGTGAACGCCAGCGGCACCAGCAGATACGCCTATGTCGGCGGGCTGGTCGGTACGAGCGGTGTTCAGAGTCTCGTCTGCAACAGCTGGGCCGATGTGCAGATTGCGGTCGGCACCGGCTGCACCGAAGCCGGCGCCGGCGGTATTGTCGGCTGGACGGGTAACAACTCCGCTGTGATCAACTGCGCAGCGTTTGGCAGCATTGAAAACAACTGCAATGCGCAGATGATGTACGGTGCCGGTGGTATTGTTGGTTATAGCAGCGGCGCGATCTATGCCTGCTATTCCGATATGACGCTGCATGCGGATGCGCAGTCTTATGAGGATGGCGCGGACGTTTCGATTGGCGGCATCGCCGGCGGCACGTCTTACATGGCTGCTGGCTATCAGTGCTGGTTTAACGAGGAAGCCGGGCAGACGTATTACGGCGGCGATGCAGTCGCAGAGCAGGTTGCCAATGGCTATAGCGGCATCAACTATCTGCCCAGTGAGAATGAAAAATGCGAAGGCCTGACGGCGGCACAGTTTGCGGACGGTACGCTTTCCGCCAAGCTTGCGGCTGCACTTACGGAAGAAGCGCTCGCGGATGCGCAGGCCTATTTCTCCGGCAAGGATATCGCCCTTCTCAACACCATCACGATGGATACCTTCATGAGCATGAGCGAAAACGGCTGGAACGGCTGGCAGACCGAAGGCGGCCGTCTGCTGCCGACCGGCGAGAGCGCCATTGCTCCGGTGGATCCGAGTGATTATTTTGCCGGTGGTGAGGGCACGCAGGCGGATCCTTACCGCATTGCGACGGCTGCGCAGCTTAGCGGCTTCGCAGCAGCTACGCAGGCGGGCAAGCTCGTCACGCGCAATCTGTATTTCCAGCTGGATGCGGACATCGCGCTCACGGATGCGTGGACGCCGATCCACAATTTTGCCGGTAGCTTTGACGGCAATGGACACACCGTTTCCGGTGTGACCATGGGCACGGAGGCGGCACCGCTGGATCAGTCGTCCGTCGGCTTCTTTGACTCGCTCGCAAAGGGTGCGACGGTCAAAAACCTCATGCTCACGGATGTGGCTGTCTATGTCAGCAGCAGTGCGGTGGCGAGACTTTACGTCGGCGGTCTGGTCGGCGGCGCGGACGCCGGGGCGAACACTGTGATTGATAACTGCTCGGTCACGGGCAGCATTGTTTCCGCTGCTTCGAGCAGCAATGTGCTTGTCGGCGGTCTGGCCGGTATGCTCGGCAACGACAGCCGTGTGACAAACTCCTATGCAGACATTGCTGTCAGCGGAAGCAGCACAAAGTACGCGGTTGCTGCCGGCGGTCTGGTTGGTTCGTTCGGAAGCAGCAGCTTTGTCGGCAACTGTGCTGCGCTCGGCGATGTTGCCGTCAGCGGCAACAGCCTGCAGTATAATCGCAGCAGAGCGGGCGGCCTGATCGCCTCGGCCCCATACCTGACGGAAAACTGCTATGCCGCCGGCAATGTCACCATGACAAATGCCAGCAGCGAATATGACGCCTATGCCGGTATGCTGATCGGCGAACAGAGCGGCAGCGCCGTCGTGGACAGCCACTACAGCAGCAAAGCGGTATGCACCGTCAACGGCGCGCACAAAGATCCTGTCGCGGTCGGCAAGACGCCCGACAGCTGGTACAATGGCATCAACTACAACAAGATTACGGCGCAGAAGGACGTTACGAACGACGCTTTTGCTGCCGTCATGAATCAGGGCGTTTCCGCCGAGGGCCTCGCGGCGGCGGATGAATACCTCATCAGCAGCGGCAAATTCTCCGGTTACACGGCCGAGGGCCTTGCGGCCATGCGTCCGGCGGCCTGGCAGAGCTGGGGCGCGGTGGACGGTAAGGTGCTTATCGGCGTTGAGACGCCGCGCGTCTTTGCTTCCGGCACCGGCACGCAGGCGGATCCGTTCCTCATTGAGACGGAGGCGCAGCTGCGCGCGTTCGCCGCAACCACCATCGGCGACAATGCAGTCGACTATGCGGGGCAGTTTGTCGCGCTGGATGCAGATATTACCCTCGCTGGAGCGTGGACACCGATCCACAGCTTCGCCGGTTCCTTTGACGGTCGGAACCACACCGTTTCCAACGTGACGGTCGGAACGGCAGCGGCACCCTATACGCTCGGTTCTGCCGGATTCTTTGACGTGCTGGCGGACAACGCGCAGATCTCCAATCTGCACCTGCGGAATGTCAATGTCTATTCGAACGCAGAAGACTCGCAGAGCTATCCGGTTGTCGCCTTTGCGGGCGGTCTGGTCGGCGGCGCGAATCGCACCGGCAATGATATCCGGATCGATCACTGCTCGGTTATTGGTGGCCGCATCGCAGCCAATTGCGCCAGCGGTCAGGCACAAGCAGGCGGCGTGATTGGCTATGCCTATCAGGGCTGGAGCGTTACCAACTGCCTGACGGATGTTGCGGTTTCTGCGAAATCGTCTGTCACGTTTGCAATTGCAGGCGGTCTGGTTGGCTGCTCGCTGGTGTCGCTGTATGCCAACTGCGCAGCGCTCGGCGATGTGACTGCGGACGGCGATAACATGATCGCCAATCTGAGCGGAAAGGCCGGCGGCTTTGCCGGACAGGCGGCCGGCGTGTTCCAGAACTGCTATGCAGCCGGAAACGTTACGCTGGTCAATACGGTGAAGGCCAATACACCAGCCGTTGGCGCATTTGCCGGCGAGCTGTCCATGGGTTATGCAGTCCGCTGCAGCTATAACCAGAGCGCGGCCCTGCAGGAAAATGGCGCGGCGCTGACGACTGCTGCTTTCGGCGTGTGCAACGCTAACAACAGCGCTACAAATCAGATTGTGGGCGCGGACACCGGCGCTGCAATCTTTGCTGACACGATGAACGAGGGACTGAACAAGGCCAGCCTTGCCAGCGACAAGCAGTGGCTGATCGACGAAGCAGACCGCGCTGCATCCTGGCTGGAAGCCCGTTATCCCACCGTCTGGTATGGTTGGACGGCGGACAATGCCAAGACCGTTCTCAGCGACAAACCCTATGTGGAGCAGGAAGGCCCCGATGCGATCTTTGCCAGCGGCAAGGGCACTCAGGAGGATCCCTGGATCATCCAGACGGTTGCGCAGCTTCGTGCATTCCATGATTCCTTCCTGACGACGGGCTATTCCGGAAAGTATATTGCGCTCGGCGCGGACCTGGATCTTTCCGGAGAAGCGTGGACGCCGATTGGGCATACGGAGAAGGGTATGCGTCTCTTCGCGGGCAACTTTAACGGCTGCGGCCACAAGATTACCGGCATGACGATCGGCACGGAGGCCGCGCCTGTCCTCGATACGGCGCAGTGGATGTACTATGGCTTCTTTGCCGGCCTGACGAACTACGCCCGCGTGGAGAATCTCGGCCTGGAAAATGCCAGCCTTTACGTGACCGGTGAAGAGTCCGTGTTTGCGGGCATCATCAGCGGCTACAGCAATCAGTCCACCGTGAATCACTGCTGGGCAACCGGCACGGTCGTTGTCAAAACGCAGGAAGGTCAGTATCAGAACAACTGCTTTTCTGGCGGACTCGTTGGTTACAGCCAGGCCAGTGAGATCCTCAACAGCTGGGTCAATGTCCATGTGGATGCCTATTGCAACACGGCCAACGCGGAAGCCGGCGGTATTGCGGGCATGAACGCATTTGGCATCATTGCCAACTGTTACGCACTTGGTGTCATCTCTGGTGAGACCAACCGCAACGTCGATGACGGCGGCGTGATTTACCTCGGCGGCATCGCCGGCTGCCAGGCTGGCACCATTGCCAACTGCTACAGTCTGTGCGACCTGACCGCACGCTCCTGGACCAAGAACGTCGGCGCGATTGGCGGCATGGCTACGGCAATCAGCGAGAGCTTCGACAGCTACTACAGCGACAGTGCCAAGCTCACCATCGCTGAGCTGGCGATCGACCCGGTTGTCCCGTTCGGCACGCTGGTAGCGGCCGGTTACAATGAGGACGGCGACTATATGTCCGGTTCGCTTGTCAGCGGCGTTGCGGCGCTGCCTGCGGCCGATATGACGGCTCAGGCGCTCGTTGATCGTCTGAACGGCAACTTTGCCGAGTTCCCGGTTTCCGGCGATGACATTTCCGCGCCGCTCAAACAGTGGGCGCTCAAGGACGGCGTTGTCACGTTCGGCGACACCGATGCGCAGATCACGTATGTTCCGGTCGAGCGGCCGGATGCTCCGGTTTCTTACGATTACAAGGACGGCGTGTACTATGGCCGCGATAAGAACAAGACGGTTGTTGTGCGCATCACCGTGGAGGATCAGAAGATCGTCTCCGCTGAAATCGTCAGCCCGGCTGATTTTGACGCAGCCAACGCTGCGGCGATTCTCGAGGCCCTGATCAACGACCAGACCGTGAAGGACACCGCGTCCGGCACGGACGATGACCAGACGCTCAAGTCGGCGCTGTCTGTTGCCGCAAGCAAGGCGCTGGTCGGAGACACGAGCGGCTACGATGCTGCGGATCCGTCGAGCATTTTTGACGGCGGCACCGGCACTAAGGAAGATCCTTACCGGATCGAAACGGCAGATCAGCTTCGTGCATTTGCAGCGGCGGTCAACGAGGATGAGCATTTTGAGGGCGAGTACATCGTACTCACTGCGGATATTATTCTCACCGGAACCCAGTGGATGCCGGTCGGCAGCGGCGGCGCGCACTACTTTGCCGGCATTTTCGACGGCCAGAACCACCGCATCTATGGTATGACCATCGGCAGCAGCGACGCGCCGACGGACTATGCCTCTGTGGGCCTGTTTGCTTATGTGGACGGCGGCATCATTCAGAATCTCGGTGTCGTGGATGCCAGCATCTACAACCGGCGCTCGGATAATTACCGCACCTATGCCGGCATCATTGCGGGTGTTGTGGATAAGACCGAGACCGGATGCGGTTCCATCATCAATAACTGCACGGTCTCCGGTACGATCTACAATCAGGCGCAGGATTGGAGCCAGATCGGCGGCATTGCCGGTTACTGCTTCGACAGCATCATCATCAACTGCGGTGCAACGGTCGACCTTACCGTGGTCTCCACAAACTCCAGCGCGTTTGCCGGCGGCATTGTTGGCATTGACGGTTTTGCCATTGTTGCCAACAGCTACGCCATCGGCAGCATCTACGCAGATGCCAATGTCAACGCTGCCACCATCGGCGGCATTGCCGGTATGCAGGCTGGTACGGCCGGCAACAACTACGCGGATATGAAGCTGGTCAGCAAAAATCATACCGGTGATATTGGCGGCATCGCCGGCCGCAACACGGCCATTGGCACCATTCTCTACGGTTATTACAACAAAGAGCAGGAAATGCGCTCCGGCAACACGGTGATCACGGAGGAGAAGCCTGTTGGCGTGAACGTGACTATGCTCGGCAATACCGGCGTCGTTGAAGAAACGGCTGTCATGACCGGCGCAGAGCTCAGAAGCGAAGCGTTCCGCGACCTGCTCAATGACAATCAGTGCGATCAAAAGCAGCTTCAGTCGGCGCTCAATGACGCGATTACGGGCTTCAAGCTGCTGGTTCGCTCGAACGATTCTCTCGTGATCGACACATGGATTCTTGACGGAATCGTGCGTCAGGAAGAGGCGCCGGCGATGACTGCGCCCGAATCGGTTGCGATTCCGGTTGTTGACCCGAACGGCGGCTCCTTCACCGATGCGCAGACAGTGACGATCACCTGCGCGACTGAGGGCGCGAGCATCTACTATACGACTGACGGCAGCGACCCGACAACGGAGAGCACGCTTTATACCGGCGCTTTCGAACTGACGGAGTCGGCGACGGTCAAGGCCATCGCCGTTAAGAACGGCTGTCTCAATAGTGAGATTGTCACAGTGACTTTTGAAAAGTCCAAGCCCGCTATCGTCTTTGACGACGTGGCTGAGGATGCCTGGTATTACGACGCCGTCCAGTGGGCCGTTGGCGCAAGCGTGACCAGCGGCACGGACAGCACGCACTTCTCGCCCAACATGACCTGCACCCGCGCGCAGGCGATTATGTTCCTGTGGTGCGCGGCCGGCAGACCGACGCCCGAGACCACGAACAACCCCTTCGTGGATGTCTCCACGGATGATTATTACTATCAGGCGGTGCTCTGGGCGGTCGCAAAGGGCATCACCGGCGGCACCAGCAGAGCTCACTTCAGCCCCAATGCGCAGGTGACCCGTGCGCAGGCGATCATGTTCCTGTATCGCTATGCCGGCTCTCCGGCCGTGGAACATGCGACGTCGTTTGACGATGTTGCGCCGACGGCGTACTATGCCGAAGCCGTTGCATGGGCCGCTGCCGCAGGCATTACCAGCGGTACCGGCAACAACTGCTTCAGCCCGAATGCCAGCTGCACCCGCGCGCAGATCGTGTGCTTCCTGTATAAGCACTTTGCTGCATGAGCCGCGTGTGACAGCGGAGGAAAACCAAACCTGACGCGAGCCGGCCGTTTCTTCGGAAACGGCCGGCTTTTTTGCGCGTCGCTGTGTCAGAAAACGTCTTGACAGATACGGCAAAGTTTCTTCGAATTTTTTAAGTTTTTTGGTCAAAGCGCGTCTTGACGCGCAGCGAATTCGGGTGTTATCATCAAGCCATCAAACGCTAAGACACAGAGTAGTAAGCAGGAACGTCCTTTCAGAGAAGTGCCGGGTGGTGCGAGGCACAAAGCGTACAGACCTGCCGAACTGGCTGAACAGCGGCTGCGCTGAACGACGAGTAGGTGCAGACGGGCGCGCCCGTTAGCGTGCAGGGATATGATGGTATCCCGGAAGAGTGCGTCCCCGGTCGTGGGGACGAAGAAGAGTGGTACCGCGGAGGTTTTTCGGCCTTTCGTCTCTTCTGCCAGAGGGCAGGAAAGACGGAGGGTTTTCTTTTTTCCTGCCAGACCATCAGACTATGCTTTTGCAGGAGGAATGAATCATGAAAACCCGGACCAAGACCGGAACCATACCCAAGACCCCGTTTTTTGCCGCTTTTTCGGTCGGCGCGGTGCTGTTTTCCGCGCACGCCGGCGGCGGCTTTGCGACCGGAAACCAGGCCAACACCTATTACGTCGGCCTCGGCTGGGCCGGAATCGTGTCGGCGATCGTTGCCATGCTGCTGCTCACGCTCACGATGCGCGAGGCCATGATCATGTACAATTCCCGCGGCCTGACGAGCTACAAGCAGCTGTTCGAGACACTCTATTACCCCTTTGACAAGGTCGAGTGGTTGTTCGGGATCTTTTTCTACATCATGGTGCTCATGGCCGTCGCGGCGGCTATCTCGGGCGCGGCCTCCGCGCTGCGGAGCTATTTCGGCGTCAATTATTATCTCGGTGTCGTGGCCGTCGGCTGCCTCGTCCTGCTCCTGACCATTTTCGGCGCCGGCATCGTCCGCGCAGCATCCACCTATATGGGCATCGCCATCCTCGTCACCGCCATCACCATCTACGCCATCGGCATTTTCAAGAGCGAGTCGCCGCTGTTCACGGTGCTCTCTGCGGATTTTCAGACGACCGGTTTTGCCAACGTCCCCAAAGCGATCTTTAACGCCTTCACCTATGCCGGCTTCCAGTGCGTCACGCTCCCGACCATGATCGCCTGCGGCACGACCATGCGCAGCAAGCAGGGCTGTGCCAAGTCCATGTGGATTTCCTTTGTCATGAACGCCGTTGCGCTCGTGCTCTCCGTGTTTATACTCATCTGCTGGCGCGGCGTCTACACCGCCGTAGACGGCGGCACGACCATCCCCACGCTCACCGTCTGCAATTCCATGGGCATCCGCGCGCTCACCGCGGTCTACGGTGTCTGCCTCATGCTCTGCCTCATCTCCACGGGCGTGACGACGATCTTCGGCTTTGTCGCCCGCTTTGAAAAGCTCCCGATGTTCCGCGGTATTCAGTCCGCGCCGGTGCGCAGCGCCATCGTGTCCGCGTTCATCATCATTTTGTCCGTGTCCATCTCCATGGCCGGCCTCACGAACATCATCAAGTACGGCTATGGCTACTGCGGCTATCTCGGCATCGCGGTCGTGGTCGTTCCGTTCCTGACTGTCAGTGTGTACAAAAACCGCAAGTACATCCGCGAGCACGGCTATGAGAACGGCTTTGCCGCCGCGCAGCCGGAGACCGAAGCGGCCGAGGAGACGGAACCCGCCGCCGTCCCCGCCGCGGCGAAATAACAAAGAGACACCTCACAGCAGCACTTGCCGCTGCGAGGTGTTTTTGTAAATACGTGAGATACATGCCTTATGGAGCCTTTATCGACCGCTGCACTGGCGTGTTGACAGGTTTTCGCACGCCTGCTATCATGGCAGTGCCGCGCAGAAATTCTGCTTGCGGAGATCACAGAAGTCATGGAGAAAACGACAGATGAAAATTTATGAATTGGTGCACATGCACGGGGCGGAAACGCTGGCGGATGGCCGCTTCCACTACGGGGATTGCGCGATGCTCGGCTGCTTTTCGTCGGCGGAGCGGGTGGCAGCAGCAATCGAAAAGTATCGCAGCATTCCCGGTTTTTGTGATTATCCCAACGGATTTGTCGTTTTTGCGCACGAAGTGGAAGAGCATGCGGTGCTCGTTTATCTGGCCAATGTCTACATTCACGATGCGGAATATGAATTTGAATATAGCCGGAACCTCGGTGTATTTAAAAATGAAGGTGACGCTCGACTTGCCGTCGAGGTTTTCCGGCAGGATAATTCCACGCGGTGGGAAGTAGATGGTTTGATTGTGGAGTGGAGTGTTGACCAATACACGCTGGATGAAATGAACTGCACAGACGGTTTCGAATATTGAGACAGTGAGTGACTCCGGCATTCCCGTACGGCCCGAGGTAGGCGCGGCCGCGGTGAAATAAGGCAAAATAACATATTACAAGAATCGCCCCGCAGCAGAGCTCTGCTGCGGGACGTGCTTTTCTATCGTTTTATGCTGCCGGAGTCCATTCGACCGTGTCGAGCACGGCGAGCATCTGCTCACCCTGCGCCGCGAACCACGGCGCGTTCGGGTCGGTCCATGCGTAGACACCGCTGTTTTTTCCCTGATAGCTGAGGAAGGTCCAGTTTTTGCTGCCGTCGTAATACCCGGCAGAGGCTGTGTCTCCGGCGAGCGTCAGCGATTCTTCCTTCAGTCCCGTGCCGCACACGCCGAAGCTGTCCGACCAGTACAGCTGCACACAGCTGTCCGAGCCGCTGCCCGGCCAGAGCTTTATGCCGAAGTCGGTTTCCGAGCCGTCGAGTGTCCCTTCGGGGCAGATTTCATACTTCCAGCCGTCCGGAACCTGCACACGCAGCGTCCCGGCAGCGCCGGATACGGTCGCGGTCTCAGTGGGCGTGGGCGTTTGCTGCGGTGTGCCCGTGGGCTGAGTGCCGCAGCCGGCGGGGAGGAGCATCAGCAGCGCGAGGAGCAGTGCGGGGAGCAGTCGAGATCGTTTCATGGTCAGGCCGCCTTTCATAGTTATTACCTGATGAGACGGCCGCGCAGCGCAAAGGTTTCCAAAAAGCAAAAACGCCCCCGGCGGCCGATACATCGGCTGCCGGAGGCGTGGTGCGCCTGAAGGGACTCGAACCCACACGCTGAAAGCACGAGAACCTAAATCTCGCATGTCTACCAATTCCATCACAGGCGCAAACAGAAAGCGGCGGGGTGGCCGCCGCTCATAAGCCTCTATTTTTCCACGGGGAGGTTCCCGAAGCGGAGCAGATCACTTTGCCCGCGCGCCGCATTTGCAGCAGACTCATCTTATCACAGCCGCCGCAGCTTGACAAGTGGGCAAACAAAAATGCCGCGCAAAATGAGCTCCGTGCAAATTGACAACTGCCTGAAAACCTGCTATCATCCACACGAAAATATCTGTACGGAGGGTTGCGCGATGCGCAAATATACGGCGTCTGTCCTTGCCGCCGGCTGCCTTTGGGGGCTGATGGGACTGTTCACGCGCACGCTGGCGGCTTACGGTGTGGACGCAACGGGCGCGATCCTGCTGCGCTGCGGCGTCGCCGCGCTGCTGTTCGGCGTGACGATCCTTGTGCGCGACCCGAAGCAGTTTCGCATCCGGCTGCGGGATTTCTGGTGCTTTTTCGGCACGGGCATCTGCAGTCTGCTCTTTTTTACATATTGCTATTTTCGGGCCATCACGATCATGGACCTGTCCACGGCGGCCGTGCTGCTGTATACCGCGCCGTCGATCGTCATGGTGCTGTCGCTGCTTTTGTTTCATGAGCGCATCACCGCGCCAAAGCTCGTTGCGCTCGTGCTGGCGTTTGCCGGGTGCTGTCTGGTGTCGCTCGTCGGCGGGACGCATCGGCTCTCGGTGCTCGGCGTGCTCTATGGGCTCGGCGCGGGCTTCGGCTACGCGCTCTACAGCATTTTCGCCCGCTGTGCGCTCGACCGCGGCTATTCGAGCAGCACCGTCAATTTCTACTCCTGCCTGCTGACCACGGTCGGCGCGGCGATCCTCTGGGGCGCGGCGCAGCCGCTGGGCGTGATGTTCGCATCGTGGCAGGGCTTCGGTCTGTGCGCGGCGCTCGGTGTTGTGACGTGCTATTTGCCGTATCTGCTCTATACCTATGGTCTCACGGGGCTCGAGACGGGCAAGGCGTCCATCCTCGCCTCGTTTGAGCCGGTCGTGGCGACGCTCGTGGGCATCTTTGTGTTTCACGAGCGGCTCACGCCGCTGAGTGCACTCGGCTGTGTGTGCGTGCTCTCGGCGGTCGTGCTGCTCAATCTCAAGCGGCGGCCGAAAGCCTGACGCCGATAGCAAAACCGTCCGTTCCCATCGGTGGGAACGGACGGTTTTTGTGCGTGTGTTTACTTGCTGTTATAGGCCTCGATGCCCTTGGCCAGCAGTTCCATGGAGCGCTTGAGGGCGTCCTGATTGATGACGTAGGCCATGCGGATCTCGTTGACGCCGGTGTGCGGCGTCTTGTAGAAGCTCTCGGCCGGGGTGAACATGAGCGTGTCGCCGTTGTCGTCAAACTCCTCGAGCATGAACAGCTGGAACTTCTCGGCATCGTCCACGGGGAGCTTGGCCATGACGTAGAACGCGCCCTTCGGCTCGGAGTAGATGACGCCGGGGATCTTCTTAAGCCCCTCGACGAGGGTGTCGCGGCGCGCCTTATACTCGGTGCGCACGGCATCGAAGTATTCAGAGCCGACGGTGTAGAGCGCGGCGGAGGCGACCTGGTCGATCGTGGAGGCGCACAGACGGCCCTGGCACCACTTCATGGCGTTGTTGTACAGCGCCTGGTTGCGCGTGATCATGCAGCCGATGCGCGCGCCGCAGGCGCTGAAGCGCTTGGACACGGAGTCAACGACGACAACGTTGTCCTCGTAGCCCTCAAGCTGCAGCAGGCTCATGAGCTTCTCACCGCCGTAGACAAACTCGCGGTACACCTCGTCGCCGATGATGAACAGGTCATGCTCTCTGGCGATGTCGGCCATGAGCCGGAGCTCTTCCTCGGTGAGGATGGTGCCGGTCGGGTTGCCGGGGTTCGTGAAGAGGATGGCGCGGGTGTGCTCGTTGATGCAGGCCTCGACGCGCTCGCGGATGGCAAACTTGTAGTTTTCCTCCGGCGTCGTGGTGATCGGGCGGATGGTCGCGCCGGTCAGCGTGACGAACGTGCTGTAGTTGGGGTAGAACGGCTCGGGGATGATGATCTCATCGCCATCGTCCAGAATGCAGCTGAGCGCGATCTGCAGCGCCTCACTGCCGCCGGTGGTGATGAGCACCTGCTTGTTGGTGATGGGTGCGTCGATCTTGCCGTAGTAGTTGACGACGGCGTCGATCATCTCCGGCACACCGTCGGACGGGGCATAGGCCAGCACCGGCTGGCTGAAGTTCTTGACGGCGTCAAAATAGGCTGCGGGCGTGGCGATATCGGGCTGACCAATGTTCAGGTGGTAGAGTTTCTTCCCTTTTTTTGCCGCCTCGTTTGCGTAGGGCGCGAATTTGCGCATGGGCGAGAGGCCGCACTTTTCGATTTTGCTGGAAAATTTCATGTTGCTCCTCCGTTTTTATGGATATTTCTTGTTTCTTTTTGCTCCTAAGCAAATTCATGATAACGCATTTTTTCAGAAACTACAACTGATTTTTTGGAAAAAACCGGACACAAATTTAACAATCGCGTAGCTCGGCGAAGCGCAAAGCAAAAGACCGCCGCAGCATTGCGCTGCGGCGGCTTTTCTGCTTGTCAAAGAACCTCGTAGAGTTTCGCCGCCGGCGCGGCGAAAGAAAGTCCAATCATTTTCTTCGGCGACATGTGCGGCGAAGAAAATA
>OGNF01000390.1_pt1 | contig 49549 bp, 38 predicted proteins | sample 1573321 | NCBI WGS metagenome assembly OGNF01 (sample SAMEA2581911, study PRJEB24529) | metagenome | biome: Human gut stool | place: China | collected 2011 | reverse complement strand
TATGAGGCACATCTGCGACCCCTGCGTTAACATTTTTTGTGGGATGGGGTCTTAGGCAATATAGCCGATGGAAATTATTTCACAGCCTTGCGGAAGGCCTGCTCGGCGCTTAAGAGGTCATATCCGGCATATATGCGTCGGCCGCGGCCATCGGTCACAATCACATAGGGCAGCCCCTTCACGCCGGCCTGTCGCGCCGCAGGGTCGGACAGTCCAAGAGGCACCCATCCCCTCACAGCCTTTCGCAGACTGTCGCTCTTCACATCCCACACCCTCCTCATCGAATCCGGCTCGGCGCTTATCTCCGCGATTATACGGCGCGAAGAGTCGGGAAATTCTTTCGTAAGGTCGCGAAGCCGCTGAATATCTTCCCCGTGCATATCCGAAGGGGGAAGCGAAAAATAGATAAGCGACGGCTTGGAAGCAATGCGGAGCGTGTCGCAGCCCGTGCCATAGGAGGCTACCACGATATCCTCCGGTTTCCCGGTATATTGCGGAGCGCCCACGAGCATATCCCCTCTTGCCACAAGCGCCGCCCATTCCGGCTCGGCGGCATCGCCTTCAAGGAGTTTCCACGCATTGCGGAATCCGGTCTCATCCTCGCCGCGATTATAATAGATACACAGCAGGAGAGTCGATACGGGATTCCCGGGCTCCCTCTTCACAAACGCCGCCACGGCCGCATTTAGCGCCTTTACATTTTCCCCGCGGATGGCATCCTGATTGGCAATCCGGAACTTGGAAAGTTGCTCACTAATCTTATTGCCCGAAATCTCCCACGTGAGAGGCAAAGCCCCCTTGCTGCGGATCTCGATCTTATCGCCGCGCTCCGCATAAAACACGGCCTGCGGCCTGCTGCCTCCGGCAAAGATATATACGAGCGTAGGTTTCACGGTGCGGCCCAGCAATTTTCCCTTGCCGCCATGCACCTCCACCACATCATCCACATTCCAGCCCTTCTCCTTATCTGAAGCGTAATAGAGCATCGGGAACGTCTGGTTGACACCCCCGTCGAGCTGGACATCCACAATGAATTCAGCCTTCCGGCAGCCCCCCATCAGCAGGAAGATTGCCATCAGCACCACGAATCCGGCGAAGAGAGAGACACGCTTCGGAAGAATCATACGTATTCCTCCCCGAAGCGCGAACCCACTTCATTTACCACCTGGCGTATCTTCTGCTCCTCCGACACGGGATATATCAGCAGTGCCTTCCCGGCCTCCGCCACCACATATCCCTTCAGTCCGGCGGCTACGATAATCCGGTCGCCCTCCACTGCAAACACCGTATTCTCGCAGTCATGGGCGAGCACCTTGCAGTTCTGCGTCACATTTCCATTCACATTCTTGGGCGAGCACTCATAAAGGGCTTTCCAGCTGCCGAGATCGCTCCAGCCGAGGTCGGCCGTCTTCACGTAAACATTATCAGCCTTCTCCATAATGGCATAGTCGATGGAAATCGACTGCGCCTGAGAGAATGTGCGGTCGATGAATTCCTTCTCCGAAGGCGTGCCGAAAGCATCGCGGCCGGCATCGAAGAGGGCTGCTGTCTCCGGAGCATAGCGGCTGAACGCACGCAGGATGCTCTTGGCCTTCCAGAGGAACATTCCCGAGTTCCAGAAAAATTCCTTCGATTTCACAAACACCTCGGCCATCTCGAGGTTAGGCTTCTCGGTGAACGATTTCACCTTGTACACTCCGGGCCAGTCCTTCTGCGGCTCTTCCTGCTGGATATAGCCATAGCCGGTGTGGGGAGAGGTGGGTTTGAGGCCGATGGTGAGCAGACGGTCCCCCTCCTCCACGAAGTCCATTCCCTCGCGGATTGTGTCGATGAAAGCCGACTCCTTGAGGATAAGATGGTCGCTGGGGAGAGTCACGATGGATGCCTCCGGGTCGAGCGACTCGATATGATGCGCGGCCCAGCAGATGCAGGGGCTCGTGTTGCGGCGCGCCGGCTCCAGAAGAATGTTGCTGTCCTTCACCTCCGGCAGCTGCTCGCGGATAATATCGTAATAGGCACTGTTGGTCACAAGGATCACCCGCTCCGGGTCGGTGATCGGAAGGATACGGTCAAAAGTCTGCTGAAGCAGGCTGCGACCCGTGCCGAAGAAATCAAGAAACTGCTTCGGACGGTCGCTGCGGCTGAAGGGCCAGAAGCGTGAACCCACGCCGCCACACATTATCACGCAATATCTGTGTAATCTCTTTTCGTTCTCTGATTCTTTCATGTTTCCCATTTCTTTAAATTTTAAGATTCCCCTATTTCACCCCCTCCGTGGCAGGAAGGCTCTTGAACTGATGCTTCACTCCCTCCACCACATTCAGCATATAGTCGCCGAGTTTCTCGGCCTCGCTGATGAGGTCCATGAAGAAGATACCCTCCTGGTAGTCGTATTCCTGATTATTGATATTGAAGATGTTGCCGTCGCGCAGCTTATTGCGGAAATAATTGATTTCACGCTCTTTATTGTAAGCCGCCACTATTTTCGACGTGTCAGGCGTCTCCATCTCATTGAGCAGGCCGAGCATATTGGTCATTGCATCCGTGACAAGCGCATACATCTGATCCACCTCATGCAGCACACCTTCGTCGAATTCCACATGGTTCATCCTCTTGCGCTCCATGGTCTTGGCCACATTGAAGCAGCCGTCGGCAATCGATTCCACCTCGCTGATGATGCGGAGCATACCTGCAATCCTCATCTTGCCCTCGGGGCTCAGTCGTCCCTCTGACACCTTATTCAGATAGGTGCCTATCTCGATCTCCATACGGTCGGATATCGATTCATATTTCTCGAGACGGTTGTAGACCGCCGTATATTCCTCGCTCTTCGGATCGAGATGGATTATCTCCTTGGCCATATTGAGCATCCGTTCCACGCGCTGGCCATACACGTATATCTCCTTCTGCGCCTGGGCTATATTGAGCTCGGAAGCCGAAAGAATACCGCGGCCGATGAATTTGAGTGCAAATTCCTCCTCATCCTCCTTATGATGCGTGGGCACGAGCACGCATACGATCTTCACATATAGCTTCGTGAACCATATCATGATCAGCAAGTTGATGGCATTGAACACCGTGGGGAACATTGCCAGGCCGAACGCGATGCAGCTCTGGGCACGGGCCGTGAAGCCGCCCTTTTCGTCAAGAAGAGTGGTGCCGCGCATGCCGGCCTCCTGCTGCGCGCTGATATCCATCGGGTTAAGACCATTGCAGCATGCCTGCGTGATGTCGGCCACAAGATTCACGAACGGATAGAACACAAACAGCACGATTATCGATCCCAGAACATTGAAGAGCAGATGTCCCATAGCCGTTCGCTTGGCCGCCACATTTCCGCTCAGCGAGGCAAGGATTGGAGTGATGGTGGTTCCTATATTGCCGCCAAGGATTATCGCGCATCCCAGCGAGAAGGATATCCAGCCCTGCGAGCACATAATCAGAGTGATGGCGAATGTGGCCGCCGAACTCTGCGCCACCATCGTGACCACGATGCCCAGAAAGAAGAATATCAGCACCGACCATACTCCCATCGAGGTGTAGTTGGTAACGAAACGAAGCATCTCCGGATTCTGCTCGAGGTTAGGCACATACTGGCTGATAAGGTCAAGGCCCATGAAGAGGAAACAGAAGCCTATCAGGAATTCGCCAAGGCTCTTATATGTGCCTTTCTTCATGAAGAGCATCGGCACGCCGATGGCCAGCAGAAGGATGCTATAGTCGGATATGTTTACCTCAAATGAGAAAGCCGAGATAATCCAGGTGGTCACTGTGGTGCCCACATTCGCGCCGAATATCACGGCCATGGCCTGCTCGAGGCTCATCAAGCCCGCGTTCACAAAGCTGACCACCATCACCGTCGACGCACTCGAACTCTGAATTAGCGCCGTAATTGCAATGCCCGTGAGCACCCCGGTCACCCGGTTGCGCGTCATTATTCCCAGTATATTGCGGAGGCGGTCGCCTGCCACTTTCTGTAGACCCTCGCTCATCACCTTCATTCCGTAGAGGAAGAGGCACACAGCCCCAAGAAGGCTGATAAAGTCTAAAACACTATAATTCATTTAGCCATTATTCTTCTTTTCGCAAAATTAGCAATTATTTTTCGTATCTTTGTGATGAATTTGGCGAGGCTATTAATTTTTTATGCGCCCACCCTTAATTCTGCCGGTCCGATTCCTCTGCCACACGAGCGCATCTCCGGCAATTCAAATCTATAAATCACTCGTATTATGGAGATAAGCATCGCCTTCCCTACCGATACAGAGGCTGCCGGGCGCATGGACCGCTCGCGGATTGAAATATTGGCCTCGGAACGCCTTGAGAAGAAAAAAAGCAGAGAGATATGCGCGATAGTGGCCATGGCCCGCGACGGTGCCATCGGTCAGGACGGCGATATGCCCTGGCACATCAGCGCCGACCTGAAGCGTTTCAAGGCCCTCACTATGGGACACCCCGTAATCATGGGCCGCGCCACCTGGCTCTCCCTCCCACGCCGTCCTCTCCCCGGCCGCCGGAACATCGTCCTCTCCCGAAATCCGGATTTCAAGCCGGAAGGTGCCGAAAAAGCAGCATCCGTAGAGGATGCAGTGACCCTCTGCCCTCCTGATGATATCCCCTTCTTCATCGGCGGCGCAAATGCCTTCCGCGAAGCAATGCCTATTGTGACACGGGTCTATCTCACACTCGTCAACGCCGATTTCCCCGATGCCGACACACGTCTCCCCCTCTTCTCTCCCGATGAATGGAAGGAAATCAGCCGCGAAGGTCCATATCAGAATCCAGATGGCCTCCAATACGAATTCATTGAGCTCCATCGCCTCTGAATCCTGAATTCTAAATCATCAATCAACAATCAATAAGATGAGGGTTCTGCTTATAAATAAATCAGATTCCACCGGCGGTGCAGCCGTGGTCACTTTCCGCCTGATGGAGGCCCTGCGAAAGGAGGGCGTCGATGCCCGCATGCTCGTGGTGGAGAAACTCACCGATTCCCCCTATGTGAAGAAAGCCGCCCCTCTCTGGCGCGCCCGTATCCCTTTCCTGCTCGAGCGCCTGAAAGTATTCCTGAAAAACGGCTTCAACCGCGACACCCTCTTCAAAATCGACTTAGGAAGCGATGGTCTCCCTATCCTCCGCCATCCCTGGGTGAAGGAGGCGGACATCATCTGCCTAAATTGGGTGAACCAGGGCATCGTTTCCCTCAAAGATATACATAAGCTTCGAAAGAAGGGAAAACGCATTGTCTGGACTATGCATGATATGTGGAACATGACAGGCATCTGCCATCATGCAGGCAACTGCAACCAGTATACCTCCGATTTATGCAAACGCTGCCCACTGCTCGACGTCAAGCACGCAAATCCCCGCTGCGCTATCAATACCCTAAACGCGAAAAGCCTTGCATATTATGGCGACCAATTTTATCCCTACATTCACTTCGTGGCTGTAAGCAATTGGCTTTTCAACTGCGCCCTGCGCTCTTCTCTTCTCCGTAAATGCGATGAGAGACTGCATGTGATTCCTAACGCGTTCCCGTTTCCGGGAAACGTCATCCCGCGTGCTCCCCATAAGAGTGGCGACAATTACACGCTCCTCTTCGGCGCGGCCCGCCTCGACGATCCAATCAAGGGCCTTCCCATCCTCATCGCGGCCACGCAAGCCCTTAAAGAAAACCATCCCGATTTAGCCTCACGCCTGAAAATAAAGACATTCGGAAACGTCAAATTCCCTGAATCACTGACAGGATTCGGCATTGACCACGAACACTTAGGAATGATTAGAGGCTCTGAGGCATTGCGCAAAACATATGAATCCGGCGACATCCTTCTCTCCACATCACTCTATGAAACTCTCCCGGGCACACTCGTCGAAGCCCAGGCATATGGCTGCCTGCCTGTAGCCTTCTCAAGCGGCGGCCAGAGCGATATAATCAAAAATGGCCGCACCGGGATCCTCATCCCGTTCAGGGAGAATCTCCAGGGACGCGTCAACCTCGAAGGGGTCGGTGTGGATGATATCCGCAAAGCCGGCGAAGATTTTGCCGAAGCCATCGCCAAGGCCGTTTACCTCCTCGAAGCCGACTGCGATATTATCGACAGAATGTCCATTTCAGCCCGCGATAATTTTTCCTCCAAAATGGTGGCACGCAAATACATCGACCTATTCAACTCTATGCTGAAGCACCCCAGCTAATTCCAACAATTAGCCGATTCCCCAAATCATCAATCACCAATCATCAATCATCAAATCAAAAAAAGGGCTCCATCTCCGTGATGAAGCCCTTTTCACTATGGTGTTTTTTATGGTCGTCTGTCTTAATCTCTTTTGCCTTTGCCTTTGATTTTTACCCTTGCATCATTATCCGCAAATTATGCATCAATATTCGCATATGTGGCATGCTCCTCGATGAAATTGCGTCGCGGAGCCACCTCCTCGCCCATCAGCACGGCAAACGTGCGGTCGGCCTCGGCGGCATTCTCCAGCTTCACCTGCTTCAGCATGCGGTTCTCGGGATTCATCGTAGTCTCCCAGAGCTGCTCGGGATTCATCTCTCCAAGACCTTTATAGCGCTGAAGCACGAGTTTATTGCGGTCGCCACCGCAACGGTCGTCCACAAAACGCTGCACCTGCTGGTCGGTCCAGGCATATTCCTCTATCTTGTTCTTGCCCTTCGTGGTGCACTTATAGAGCGGCGGAGTGGCGATATAAAGATAGCCGTTGTCGATTATCGGACGCATCTTGCGATAGAAGAAAGTCATCAGAAGGGTGGCGATATGCGCGCCATCCACATCGGCATCGGTCATGATCACAATCTTGTGATAGCGGAGCTTCGTCATGTTGGGAGCCTTTTCATCCTCCTCCGTGCCGATGGTCACGCCAAGAGCCTTATACATATTCACGATCTCCTCGCTGGCAAGCACCTTCACATCGCTGGCCTTCTCCACATTCAGAATCTTGCCTCGCAACGGCAGGATGGCCTGATAATGCGGGTTGCGGCCCTGCTTGGCGCTGCCGCCTGCGGAATCACCCTCCACCAGGAAGAGCTCGCATTCCACAGCGTCGCGGCTCTTGCAAGGCGCAAGCTTGCCGGGGAGACCCGCACCCGAGAAGGTGCTCTTGTTCTGCACGCGCATTCTCGCCGCATAGGCGGCGTGGCGAGCCTGAGCGGCCAATACCACCTTGTCCACAATCATGCGGGCCTGCTTCGGATGCTCCTCCAGATAATTGCGCAACGCCTCGCTCACCGACGTCTGCACCACGCCCATCACCTCATTGTTGCCGAGTTTTGTCTTGGTCTGACCCTCAAACTGAGGCTCTGCCACCTTCACCGACACCACTGCCGTCAGGCCGTCACGGAAGTCCTCCTTCGAAAGCTCGATCTTCTGCTTCTCGAGTTTCTCGAGGAGCTTGTTGTCGTCGGCATATTTCTTCAGCGTAGTGGTGAGGCCGCGACGGAAGCCCGTCAGGTGCGTGCCACCCTCTATCGTATTGATATTGTTTACATAAGAATAGATATTCTCGTTGAAGTCGGTGTTATAGGTCATGGCCACCTCCACAGGCACGCCGTTCTTTTCCGTCTTCAGGTCGATGATATCCTCGATAAGGGGTTGCTTCCCCTCGTCGATATATTTCACGAACTCACGCAGACCCTCTTCGCTATGAAACACATCGCGCTTCGGATTTCCCTCCTCGTCGCGCACACGCTCATCGGTGAGAGTCAGCGTGATGCCGGCATTAAGGAATGCCAGGTCGCGGAGACGGTTGGCAAGTGTCTCATATTGATAGATGGTCGATGTGAATATCTGGTCGTCTGGATGGAAGATGATGGTGGTGCCGGTATGGTCGGTATCGCCGATGGTGCGCAGTTCGCAGGTTGGCTTGCCATAGGCATATTCCTGCATGTAGATCTTGCCGTCGCGGTGGATCTCGGCGCGCAGATAGTCGGAAAGCGCGTTGACGCAACTCACACCTACGCCGTGCAGACCGCCCGACACCTTGTAGCTGCCCTTGTCGAATTTACCTCCCGCATGGAGCACCGTAAGCACCACCTCCAGCGCAGGCTTGTGCATCTTCTCGTGCATGTCCACGGGGATGCCGCGGCCATTATCGGTGACGCGGATTGAATTGTTGTCAGTAATCGTCACCTCAATATGGCTGGCGAATCCTGCCAGAGCCTCGTCGATAGAGTTGTCCACCACCTCATACACCAGATGGTGAAGACCGCGCTCGCCAGTGTCGCCGATATACATCGACGGACGCTTGCGCACAGCCTCCAGACCCTCCAGCACCTGGATATTGTCTGCCTGATATTTTTTGCTGCCTGCCTCGCGCGCAGCCTCGTCATATTCTTGTGAGAATCCTTCTTTGTAGTCCTCGTTTTCCATACCACAAAATTACTAAAAATCTTCGATTTCAGCAAATATAGATGCGCTTTGATTGACAATTATCCCCAACAAAAAAAATGCGGCCGGAGCCGCTGCTATAGCGGTCCGGCCGTTAGTCGGTCTTCCGAATCATCGGCTCATCTTTCCCGGCGGGAAAAATCAGTCTTTGTATTTCTTAAGGATGAGTGCGGCGTTGTGGCCTCCGAATCCGAACGTGTTGGAAAGCACGTTCTCTACGTTGCGCTCCACAGCCTTGTTGAAGGTGAAGTTCAGCTTGTTGTCCACCTCGGGGTCATCGTCTCCCTCCTCATGGTTGATGGTGGGAGGAATCACGCCGTCGGTGATTGTCTTGACGCTGAGCACAGCCTCAAGTGCGCCTGCGGCGCCGAGAAGGTGGCCGGTCATCGACTTTGTAGAACTGAGGTTCATCTCATAGGCATGGGGGCCGAACACTTCCACAATGGCTTTTGCCTCGCTGCGGTCGCCCACAGGGGTGGAGGTGCCATGCAGGTTGATGTAATCGATATCCTCGGGCTTCATTCCGGCGTCCTTCAGCGCGTTCTCCATTACGAGACGCGCTCCGAGACCCTCGGGATGTGTGGCCGTGATATGATACGCGTCGGCGCTCATGCCGCCGCCTGCCACTTCCGCATAAATCTTGGCTCCACGTGCCTTGGCGTGCTCGAGCTCCTCAAGCACAAGTGCTGCAGCGCCTTCGCCAATCACGAATCCGTCGCGCGATCCGCTGAACGGACGCGATGCCTTCTCCGGCTCGTCGTTGCGGGTGGATAGCGCCTTCATCGAGTTGAAACCGCCCACACCTGCCGGGAATACCGCTGCCTCTGCGCCGCCCGCTACTATTGCGTCGGCATAGCCGAGACGTATCAGATTGAACGCGTCAATCAGCGCATTGTTCGAACTGGCACATGCCGATACGGTCGCATAGTTGGGCCCGCGGAATTCATGGGCTATCGAAATGTGACCTGCAGCGATGTCCGCAATCATCTTCGGGATGAAGAAAGGATTGTATTTCGGACCCTGTTCGGCGCCATGGATGGCGAAATAGCCTGCCTCCTCCTCGAAGGTGTGCAGACCGCCGATGCCCGCCGCGAAAATCACGCCGATTCGGTTCTTGTCGATACCTTCTCCCTCAAGTCCTGCATCCGCGATGGCCTCGTCGGCCGCTGTCAACGCATACATCGCATAGAGGTCAAGCTGACGCATCTGGCGACGGTCGAAATGATCCGTCGGAGTGTAGCCCTTTACCTCACATGCAAACTGGGTCTTGAATTTCGAGGCATCGAAATGGGTGATGGGGCCGGCTCCGCTTACGCCCTTCTTGGCGTTCTCCCATGTCGTGGCAACATCATTGCCTATCGGGGTCAACGCGCCAAGGCCCGTCACTACTACTCTCTTCAATTCCATCTCGGAAGGGTTTTATTTCTGGTGGGCCTCGATGTAGCTGATGGCGTCACCTACTGTCTTGATGTTCTCTGCGTCTGCATCGGGAATCTGGAGATCAAACGCTTTCTCAAATTCCATGATCAGCTCTACTGTGTCGAGTGAATCGGCACCAAGGTCTTTGTTGAACTCTGCCTGAGGGGTCACCTCATTCTCGTCTACTGTCAGTTTGTCTACGATGATCTCTTTTACTTTCTGTTCAATGTCAGACATGTCTATTCAATTTTTAAGTTAATATTTCGTTTGTTATGACGCTGATTACCACGCCATTCCACACGATTTCACAATCCAGGGGCTATCCCCGGAATATAAAAATCGCATTCTGAACCCGACTTTATCGCCTGATTCAGAATGCAAAGTAAATATATTTTTTTCTAATAAGGAAATTTTTCAACAATTTTTGCACAAATATTTGTTAATTGTGCAGACTTATCATTTGATTTCCCACGTCTCATGCGTCTTCATCACCATGTCGCGGAGCGACTTGAAGCCGCTGCGCTCTTTCACCTCGCGTGTCTGACGGTCCACCTCCTGGTCGTATACCAGGCTCTTGTAGTCGCGGATCACACCGATGGCAAGGGGAAGCGTGTCGCCGTCCATCATGGCGAGCTGCTGCTGAAGGAAATTCTCCTTGCAATGTGCGTCATGCACGAGCACGTCGTCGATGGTATAGCCATCCTCGCCTATCGTCACTGCCTTCAGGCCGAATCCGTCCTGCACAAGGCCGCGCTCGTTGTTCTCGCCGAAGAGCATCTTCTGGCCATGCACAAGATGAATGGTATGCTCGGCGCGGTGCTCCTTGTCTACGATATGGTTGTGGATTCCATTGTTGAAGATCATACAGTTCTGGAGAATCTCCACTACCGACGCTCCCTCATGACGGGCAGCCGAAACGAGCACCTCCTTGGTGGTGTCAAGCGCGGTGTCCACGCTGCGGGCGAAGAAGTTGCCGCGGGCGCCGAAGCAAAGCTCGGCGGGGATGAAGGGATCCTCCACAGTGCCGTAAGGACTCGACTTCGAGATTGTGCCACGGTCGGAGGTCGGACTGTACTGCCCCTTGGTCAGACCATAAATCTTATTGTTGAATATCAGCATGTTGATATTCACATTGCGGCGCACGGCATGGATGAAGTGGTTACCGCCGATGGCAAGGCCGTCGCCATCGCCCGATATCTGCCACACCATGAGTTCCGGATTCGCTGTCTTGACGCCTGTGGCGATTGCTGCGGCGCGACCATGGATGGTGTGCATGCCGTAGGTGTTCATGTAATAGGGAAGGCGCGACGAACATCCGATACCCGACACCACTACCGTCTGCGACGGGGCGATGCCAAGTTCTGCCATCGCTTTCTGCAATACGTTCAGAATCGCATGGTCGCCACATCCCGGACACCAGCGCGCTGTCTGTCCGTTCTTGAAATCTGCTGCCGTATATGTCTTGTTTGATTCCATCTCTTTACTTCTTGATATGATTGATCACTCCGTCCACGATCTCTTTCACAAGGAAGGGCTGACCCTCTACCTTGTTGATGCGAAGCACCTCCTTGTTGGGCAGATGCATCTGCAGATAGTCGGCAAACATGCCTGTGTTCAATTCAGCCACGATAATCCGCTTGTAAGAGCGCAGAAGTTCGAGGGCGTTCTTCGGCAGAGGATTGATATAGCGGAAATGCATCAGAGCCACATTATGACCCTGCTCGCAAAGCTGCTGGCCTGCCGTGAGCAGATGGCCGTATGTACCGCCCCAGCCTACGAGCACGGTGTCGGCATCGGCGCAGAGTTCTGCCTTCATCTCGGGGATATCCTCGGCGATGCGGGCCACTTTGCTGCGGCGTGCCTCTACCTGCGCGGCATGGTTGGCGCCGTCGGTGCTGATCACGCTGGTCTTGACATCCTTCTCAAGGCCGCCGATGCGGTGCATGGCGCCTGGAGTGCCGGCAATTGCCCAATAGCGTGCGCCGTTTTTCTCGTCGCGGTCGAACGGACGCCAGCCCTGCTCCAGAAGCCCTTCGGGAAGGAAGTGGGGATGAATCTCGCGGAAGTCGCCCTCCTCGGGAATACGCCAGGCCTCAGAGCCATTGGCGATATAGGCATCGGAGAGAAGAATCACCGGAGTGACATGCTCCATGGCGATGCGGGCTGCCTCATAAGCCATTGTGAAGCAGTCGCCGGGGCTGGCTGCTGCCACCACTGCCACAGGCGATTCGCCGTTGCGGCCGTAAAGCGCCTGCATAAGGTCAGTCTGCTCAGTCTTTGTGGGAAGACCGGTGGAGGGACCGCCGCGCTGCACATCCACTACCACAAGGGGAAGTTCTGCCATCACGGCAAGACCGATCGATTCCGACTTCAGGGCGAGACCGGGCCCGGACGTCGAGGTCACTGCAAGACGACCTGCAAAACTTGCGCCGATGGCTGAGCAGATGCCTGCAATCTCATCTTCCATCTGCACTGCCTTCACGCCGAGGTCCTTACGCTTTGCAAGTTCGTGGAGGATATCGGTGGCAGGAGTGATAGGATAACTGCCAAGGAACAAGGGACGGCCGCTCTTCTCGGAGGCGGCAATCAAGCCCCATGCCGTGGCTGTGTTGCCCGTGACGTCGGTATATGTGCCGGGGCGAGAGTCGCCGGTCTCGATGCGGTAAACCGACATTGAGCTGTGAGTGTTGTGACCATAGTCCCAGCCGGCGCGGAGCACCTTGATATTGGCCTCGCACACTGCCGGCTTCTTGCCGAATTTTGCCTGAAGCTTACGCTCCACATTCCCCAGAGGACGGTCGAAGAGCCAGCAGATCACGCCCAATGCAAGCATGTTCTTGCTCTTCATCATGGCCTTCTGGTCCATGCCGGTGTCGGCGAGGGTGGCCTTCAGAAGGCTGGTCATCGGCACGAGCATGATGCGCGTGGAGTCGATGCCAAGTTCGGCCACCGGGTCGGATGTGGCATATTCTGCCTTGCGGAGGTTGGCCTCCGTGAAGGAGTCAACGTCGCATACTATCACGCCGTCGCGTTTCAGATATTTCAGATTGGTTTTCAGCGCTGCAGGATTCATTGCCACAAGCACGTCGGCTTCATCGCCGGGGGTGTGCACGCCATGGCCCACACTCACCTGATAACCCGACACGCCGCTCAGCGACCCCTGCGGGGCGCGGATCTCCGCGGGATAGTCGGGGAAGGTGGATATCTCGTCACCACGCTCCGCCGAAATGTTGGAGAAGATGTTTCCGGCCAGCTGCATCCCGTCGCCGCTGTCGCCGGCAAACCGAATCACGACGCGTTCTATCGGATTCACGTTCGCTTCTTTTGCCATATTTTTTCCTTTTTTGAGGTGCTCGCTCCGGCTCGCTCTCTTCGCGCTCCTTCGCAACCCTCGATTTTGAGACCCTCCTTAGGATCCCGATATAGATTTAAAGTTTTATCGATTTTCTGCCCGCCCTCCCTTGGGACGCCGGACTCTGGTTCATCTGTTCGAAATCAGTATCTTCTTCCCTTTGGCAATATAGATTCCCGGCTGCAGAGAGGTTCCCTTCAGGGCTCGGCCGCTCAGGTCGTATACCGGACTCCCATCTTTACATATGATGTCGTTGCCTTTCACACATATCCATTCCTCTTCCTCCTGCTCCGGAAGGCTGATTCCCTCTGTGCTGGGAGCGATTTCATAGAGAAGAGGCCAGAGTTGTGTGCGGTTGTTCTGTGTCTTGTAGTTGAGGAATCTCGGCTGCGACGCATTGAAATGAAGCGTGCCGAGGTCGCCCCAGGAGAAGTCGAGGATGCTGTTCTCCTTGAGTGTGGCTTTGCCGGGCGTGCCTGTCTCCTTGTCGAGCTTCATCTGCTTGAGAGCGGTGGAGTTCCACCATCCCTTGAAGTCACCGCTCATCGAATATAGGCCGAGAAGGTCACCCTCCGGAGTCTGTTCGAATTTCACGAGGGCTGCGCCATAAGGCGCCGTCACGCGGCCGTATCCGTCCTTGTCGGGACGTCCGGCACTCTCAAGGAATGTCTTTCCGGTGCGTCCGCCGTCGGCCGACAGCACGTGACGCCCGTTCTCTGCCAATATCAGATAGTATGTATCGTATTTGAGAGTTGTGGCCGGATGCCATAGCGCCTCGCTCAGGTCGTCGGCGCCGGGCAGAAGGGTTATCGTAGTCAGTCGGGATATGCCGCTGCGCAATTCATTGTCGCCTGCCCCGGTGCTTGTGTAAGCGAGGTAGGTGTGAGTGGCGCCATGCTCGCTGTCCTCATCGAATTGAAGGTCGCCGGCCGATACGTGCCAGTCCCCGCCGTCGCGACTCACCATCAGTCGTTCTCCTCCATAATTTACCTGAAGCGATGACGGGCCGTCGATATAAAGCGTATATGTATTGACTCCGGCCATACGCGCGCCCTCGAATTCGGGGGCTGCCGGACGTTCGGTGGCTGTGGCTGTGGCTCCTGCCGTATATGCCTCCCCGTTCTTGTCGCCCCAGATATATTCGGCGAGTTCGGGATGGTCGATGAAGGGATTGCGGTTCCCCTGAAGTTCAGCCACTACCTCCTGGCGTTCCAGTTCCTTGCTATCCACCGGGTCCTGCCTGTGCCAGTCCATGAGCAGTTTCACTGCCCATGGCTTCAGCACGCAGTTGCCTGCCGAGGCCGTATAGAGGAAGCCGCTCTTGGCATCGCTCTTCCATTCAAGTGCACGATAGGCCGTGAATGTATAGAAATATGCACGGGCAAAGTCACCCTTATATTCATCTGCCGGCTCGAACACATTGGCCGCGCCGTCGCCGATGCCCTCGGCGGGCTTGCCGATGCGAAGCACGTCATTGTCGAGAATGTCGGCGGTGGCCACTGTGCCCGGAGGCCAGTGCGATTTCTTGATGTTGGCGTTCTGGTCGCTGGGATTGAGCAGATATAGGTCGCTGTAGGCTTCAATGCTGCCGCTCTTGCCGCCCCACCAGCTGTTGGCCACACTGTGCTCGATGTTGAGTTCGTCGTGTCCCTCAGCCACATACACAAGATTGTTGCTGTACATGTCCCACCATGCATCCTCCCCTTTTATCTTACGCACATCCGTGCGCTCGAAGGCTGGCCATGTGGAACTGTTGTATGTCAACACATTATGCCCTGACGCAAGTGCCGATACGGCGGCCATCAACTGGTCGCCGCTCTTTCCCTGTAGCGGGGCATAGTATCCTTCGGGAACTTCGGCATTGACACCCCCGGCTATTGTGGCTGCTATCAGCAGCATCTGCATTCTTCTCATGTCCATATCTCAATTCCTTCCTTTCCCTTTTTATCCTTTCGGAATGAGTTTGGTCTTTGACCACATTCGCGGCAAAATTAGTAATTATTTCCATAATGACAAAATAAAAGCGACCCCGCCGCCTTCTTTCACGTCTACGGGGTCGCCTGATTATGCTTTCAGTTCAAATTTATACTATTTGCGCCTCTCTCATCCGCCTTCTTCTGTGCCTTAAAGCTACGTGTGGTAACTTTAAAAACCTATCCACACTCATCTCCTATATCACAATTTTCATTGGCGCGTAACCATCGCGATGCAACAGGTAAATGCCGGCCGGAAGCAGATAACGTGCCCCGTCGATCGCCGCATCATTGTATATAACGTTGATGCCGTTCACATCCGTGATGGTGATGTTGCCTCCCTCTCCTTCATTGCATACAATCGTAATCCCCTCGCTATCTATCTCCACACGGAAGGGCGCCGGCGCATAGGTCTGCGTGATGCCCGTTGCTGCTACATATATCACATTTGACGCAGGTGATAGCACCCCTAAACGCGAATACTGCACAGTGTAACTTTCTGCCACGCCGGCCTCGCGGCCAGTTATCGGATAGTTCAACTCTCCGGTCTCATACGTCTCGGCCTCCTGATTCCCCTCAAGATAGCGAACACGGGTAAGAACATAATAGTCGGCTTCGCCTGATGGCGCCTCCCAGTTGGCGGTATAGCCGGTGTCGCTTATATTCGTTGCCTCTAGTGCATGAGGTGCGGTGAGAGTCCCTACCTCCCGGGCTTCCCCCTTGAGATTGACTACTATGCTCCCGTCAATGCCTCCGTCATAGAGAATTATTTTTGCAGAATGTGTCCCGGCTGACACAGGCATATAATTAATACCTAAAAGATAGCCACCCTTCCCATTGATTGTGGGCGCGGGAATACTCGTGGTCTCGGGCACAAATAGCGACGCATCAGTGCCTGACACTCGCACGCTGAGTGGCTCTTTCAGATTTTTGCCCACTATCTCAAGCACGCGGTGCACACTCCCGTTCACTGCCGCCGCCCCGAAATCAAGAGTCTCGCCATTGACAGGAACCGTGATTTCAGGATCGCCCGTGATGGGCTCGGTTGGATCGCTCCCCTCCTGATTCTGGATATAGAAGGTCTCGCTCATACGCAGTCCCCATATATATTCAGCAAGCTCGGGAAAGTCAACGAATGGATTCCGGTTCCCCTGACTCTGCTCCACATAATTGTTCCTCTCTATCTCTTTCTGACTTACCCTGTCCGTGCGGCTCCACTGTAAAAGCATCTCGATAGCCCAGTTCTGCAGGCTCGGATACGATCCGTCTCGGAAGATATAGGTATACACCCAGTCAAGGTCGTCATATACTGTGGCCATATAAAACACGGCACGCGCAAAATCCCCTTTGTATTCATCCGCAGGCTCAAACACATATTTGCTGCCTCCTCCATACCCCGCCTTCGCTGTGCCCACCTTGGTCACGCCATTGTCGAAATCCAGCCGGTCGGCAATGCCGAAGGGATAATGCAATTTCGCCTGGTTGGCGGCCCCATCGGAGGGATAAAGGTTCCACATATCGCTGTAGGCAGGCGTGTATTCCACGTTTCCATTCTTCTTCCACCAGGATTTCGGCACCGCATGCTCGCGCTGCATCCTGTTGGCGGAGAAGGAGTCGCGCCCCGACTGCCAGCTCTGGATCAGATACACTTCATCGCTATACATATCCCACCACCGTTTGCATCCGTTGTATAAGTCGGGATACACGTCGGAATTTATCCAGTAATTCGGGAGATTGGTATAATTGAGTGTGGTATGCTTCGACACGCATTCTTTCGCGGCGGCTTTCAGGGCCTCCCGCTTCTTGCCGTCCATCCGCGTATAATAACCATCTTTATAGCCGGCATCGGCATTCACCGATATCAGGATGGCTATCGCCGACAGCATCAGGATTCTGTAGATATTTTTCATGTTATTCGGATAAGAGGGTAATGGGATATGATAGATATTGGAGGGTGCTTCGCTGCGAGACACCCTCCAATGATCTAACGCCCGGGAATTATGCCCGGTTCATATCCGGTTATGCTATTTCACTTCGGAGATATTTCTGATGGCGCGAGTGCCCATATATTCCGCGATATTGCACTTCACCTTAACCTTCTTGCCGAATGCCGACGGATTGGCCTGCAGGCCGATCTGCTTCTTCACAGCCGAGGTGAGCATTGCCGGCACGGAGTTGGAGGTGGCTGCCTGGCCGGGTGCATATTCGGAAAGAATCACGTTGGAATTGTTCAGGTAGTTGCTCGATCCGGCTGTGGGGTCTGCGCTCCACACTGCCGACCCAGACCAGTTCATATCCGAAACATATCCCACGATATAGCCTTCCACCCATACGCCCGACATGTCGGAGGTGCTGCGCATCACGGCGCCGATGTTGTAGGGATCGGCTTCTGTGCCGCTGCCCTTGGCGTCGGGTGCAGGGATGGGTGCATTGGGATCCACTCCCTCAATCTCGAAGCTGTCGCTGCCGCCTGCACATTGGATAAGGCCGGTCATGCCATAGAATTCGCCTATGGTGGCGTTAACCTTGATGGCACGCTTGTATACCTTCGGATTGTCCACGAGATTGCCGTAGGTGCGGAGCTGCGTCTTCTGCGGAAGGGCAAGCGTGATGCACTTGGTATAATCTGTCTCGTCGGGGGAGGCGGCAAGCACGAGGTTGTCGTCCATCTCGGCGTTGGCACCGAAGATGATGTCATCGTTCTTGGTCACATGGCTTACGCCGGCCTTCACAGAGCCTACGATATAGGCCGAAGTCCAGCCGCTCATGCCCATGTTGTCGGGATTAAGCACATCCTCCACAGTATAGGGATCATCAGCATCGCCCTTGGTGCTGATCATCACATCCTCCGGACCGCGGAGCGTCAGCTGCCAGGAGTCGCCATAATAACCGAGGATACCGCGCACCGTGCCGTGACCGGCGGGTATGGTGTCGGTGTAGAAATTGCTGTATCCGGAGTTGCGCACATCTATCGTCTGGCCGGAGGCTGTCTTCAATGTGCGGTTCACACTCTCTTCATATACGGCATAGGGTTCCTTGCCGCCATCCACGAAGGAACAGTCGCGAATCTCCACGAGCTGGCTCTGCATCTTGAGCATCGCCTCGCCAGCACCGGGAAGGGGGAGGTCTGTTATCACATAATAGCATTCATCGGCAGGATAAGCACCACCCTGCTCCACAACCTTCGTCTCTGGCTTAGGCGTGCCGTTCTTCTGCGAGTGCTCAAGCCAGAGAGGCCACGCCATGAAACCGAGCTGGTTCTCGCCGTTGTAGGGCTCGCTCAGTGCTCCTACCTGCAGCAGACCTCGGTAATAGCCCATGCGCAGGCCGGTGATGTCCACCACCACCTCCTGACCGGGACGGTAGCCCACATACATGCTCTGCTGATTAATCGAGAAGGCAAGCGCAGCCGTCTCATCCTGAATCACCAGCGATTTATAGATATTGCCGGTGGCATCATTGCTCACCACGCGTCCCTTCACGATATAATGCGAACCATCTTCACGTGTTCCCACCAATGTGCGTGTCGGATCCGACTCATCATAAAATTTTGAATTGGAATCCGAGATGCCATTCTCTGCGGCAAGCTTAAGGTCTAGTATCGAGGTGTTGGCCTCGAGCGTGGCTGCCGGAACATCAAGCCCCAGTGTGTCCATGTCGGCCTGACAGGCGCTCATCACTGCCGCCATCATGGCCGCCGCCATGCCCAGATATATCGATTTATTCTTTTTCATCTTGATGTTCATTTTATCGGTTCACCTTTAATAAGAACGTTTCTCACTTCCCAAGTGTTGGCGCCCTGAGAATTTGAGCCATAGATGAAGGCAAGCTGGATTCTCTTACCCTCAAAGGCGCTCAGGTCCATCTGGCCGCTCGATGAGAACTGCCATTTGTCGGCCACTGGCCATTGCTTGATCTCAAGTCTTGTCCATTCCGTGGCTCCTTCGAGTCTTACGGCAAAGCCGCAAAGTTGCCGGAGGGTGGTCTGGAATTTGGCTGCATGGTCGAAACTTACCTTCGGAGATTTGAAGCCTGCAAGATCAATCACTGGTGAAATCGCATATGACTCAGCTTCGATATTCTTGCCTCCCACATAAGCCGTTCCGTTCAGATAGTGTTTACCACTAAATTGTGTCCAGCTCCACACGTAACTGAGTCCAGGGCCAAGCTTCACATCCTCGAACACCCAGTCGCAGCTTTCTGAGCCTTCGTCAAGGCCTCGGTAAATTTCATTCGGGTCTTTCGGCCTCTCGGGGTCAATCTCAGCGACATTGCCCACATTGATGTTGTCGATGCCGAAGGTCACAGAGTTGTCGTCGCCGCCATGACGGTTGTAATAACGCCATGCGATATAGATAGTGCCGGTGTAGGCGCTCAGATCCACTGTGCCTGATTTCACCCAGCTTGCGCTTGCGCCGCCAGAAGGAGTGGCGATGGTGCAGGCCAGCGAGTCTTTCTCTGCTGTCTGAGGGTTCCAGTCTCCCTTGAGTACGAATGCCGTCAGAGTGCTTTCACCTGAATAGCGGGCCTGGGTCTCGAAGGTCAGGGTCTTGTCTGTCAGCGCCGAGGCATCCACTGCCGGAGATACAAGCCACATCTCATACGGACCTCCCTTGGCGGTGCCATAGCGTGAACTGCAATTCATATAGTTGTTGCCGCTGAAGGATGTCAGACTCCAGCCCTGGAGACCGCCTGAAGTGACAATATTGCGCCAGCCAAGCGCATAATATGCAGATACGTTGTCGCTCCAGTTGAAACTCTGCCAGAAGCCCGGCACCGGTGCCAGTCCCTCTGTAGGCTCATCCTGCATGCCTGTCGTTCCCCAATTATAGTCGGTGCAGTCGCGAAGGCCATACGCTCCGCAATATTTCCTGCCGCTCACACCCTTGATGGTCACTTGCTTGCCAAGATTGTCCGCATTGGATGCAAGGTTTAGCCCATCGCGCACCGGCCCAGAGGGAAGCTGCACTGTGGCACAGTTCTCATAATTGGTCTCATCGGGAGTCATCGCTATCAGCAAGTTGCTGTTTGTGCCGAACGGCCCCTCGAATTGCGCGCACTTGGCGTTGAGCACATTGCCGATGTCGGTGTTGCAAACGCCCACGATATATCCTGTCACCCATACCTCCTTCCGCTCCGGATTCACAGAACCGAGGCGAAGCTGATATGCTGTCATAGGATTGTTCCAGGCGCCGGTGCCTATGCGGTCGCCCTCCGGCTCCGGAATCGGCGGCTCGCTCTTGTCGTCGCTGCAGCCGGTCAAGACTCCGCTTACCAGCACTGCCGCCATCATCATATATTTTTTGATCGCTTTCATCTTTTCTCTTCTTTTTATTGATTGGCGGTTTCTATCAGAATCTGATTCCCACGTTCAGGAATACGCGGATACCCTGCGCATAGTAAACTTTGTTCGGGAATTTGTTCACGTTATAATCCGTGTAGTCGAATTTACCTTCCTGCCATCCACCGGTCTGGATGTTGCGGTTGTTAAGCAGGTTGTTGACGCTCAGGTTGAGATTGATCGAGCCGAACTTCGTGTAGATCACCTTGCCCACGCTCACATTCATCACCCATTCGCTGTTGAGTTTGTCCTGACGGGTGATTTCCGCCTGACGCTCGCGGTATTGCTCTTCTGTCTGACAGAATTTCCAGAGTCCCGGCATGACCTCGTGGCGTGTCGGAGCAAGCTCGAAATAACCGTCGCCAAACCACTGCGCATTCACCTCAAAGAACCACTGCTTGATATTATAGTTAACAGCCATAGAGTAAACCTGCTGCGGTGTGCCGCCCACATAATATCCTTTCAGATAGGTGCGACGCTCAATGTCTGCCTCACTGCCATTCTCATAACTGCGGATACCCATCGGATCATTCTGATACGTATAGCGCGAGAATGTTCCGGCTGCTGATATGCTCAGGTTGTGCAGAATCTTGAATTCCATACCGAGTTCTACACCCTTGAATTCGGTCTCTACGCCCGACATTGAATAGTTCATCATGGCGAAGACGTCATAATCGAAGAAGCCGGTGCGCTTCATGCCGTCCCAAATGCGGGTGTAGAAGCCGGTGATGCTGCCGCGGAAGCGAGAGTAGTTCCAGGTATAGGAAAGGTCGGCGGCAAAGTAACGCTCGTTTTTCAAGTCGCCCACGGCCGTGTCCTTGGTGCGGGGTGATACATATGCGTCATAGGGAAGCGGGGCGCGTGTGCCGTAGGCGGCATGTGCCGTGAAGTAATTGCGACCATCGAGCTTATAGGTGGCCCCGGCCTTGATGTCATAGTTGAAGAAACTGTGACGGTCGCCTTTGCCGTAGGAATTCTCGGGAGCACGGCCATTCTGCATGTTACCGTGACGCTGGAAACTGACTTCCTTGAGCTCGAGTGCATAGTTCACATTCCAGTGGCGTGTGTTGATCTGGTTCTGAACCCACGCGCGTGCGGTGATGTCGCGGATGTTGTAGTCATAGCCGAAGATATCGCCCTCTTTCACGCGGCGGTTCGGGTTGCGCTGGTCATTCTGCATGATGTCAGTGTTGCCCACGAAGTCGCGCTCCGAGAAGTTGTCCACATCAAGCCAGAAGGCGCCCCCAAGAAGATTGCGCACTGTCTTGTAATAATGCGCGTCGGTGTAGGTGAGGTTAATGCCTGCCTGCAGTGTCATTATATCGCTCAGGCGATGGTCAAGGAAACTGTTGAGCATATAGGCATTGAAGTTGGAGTGACGGTTCTCCAGGATATAGCTGGAGCGGCCGAGCATCTCGGGATTGTTCGGGTCGCGCGGGAAGCTCGTGTAGTTCTGAAGGTTGGCCTGATATATGGCGTCCCAGTTAATCTGACGGTGTGCCTTGTCGCCACCCCACCAGTCGGCCACTGTCTGCATCTGGCCGAGCTGTGCGGCATAGATGTCGGGATATTCAGTCGGGTCCACATCGGGCTTGTAATAACTCGGGAGATATTTGTAATAATCCGGACGCGGGTCGGGAGTCATATAGAAATTAAGCGCCGAACTGCTGTAATTGCTCGAACGGAAACCGATACCGGTGTTGAGTTTGGTGCCCATCTTGGGTTTCCAGATCCAGTTCACGAGTACGCTCGGATCGAAACTCTCCACGATTCGTGCGCTTTTCTTCTTGCCGTTCAGGTAGCCCCAGCTCGGGTTGTAGAGATTGCTGCCTGCAAGGTCGTAGGCTTCCTGCGTGGCTGCCTGGTTGGTGGCGCGCTGTGTGGGTGCACCCCAGGTGCTGATGTTCAGCGAGTGCTGGTCGTTGAATACCTTCTGCAACGAAAGGAAATAGCCGAAGGAGTTATAGAATGTTCCCTCGATCACGCCCTCCGGAGCATAGCGGCCGATCAGCGATGCCGTGAAGGCCCACCCATGCTTGTTCAGGCCGGTGCTGTATTGCAGCATGGCGCGAAGCATATAGTTGGAGTTGGTGTAGGAGAGATTTCCCTTCCAGCCCGGAGCATATTCGGAGGCATAGGTGGAATAGTTGGTGGTTCCGCCCGGCATACCATATCCGTAGCTGGCAGCCTCAAGACCAATCTCCGTGCTCCTGTTGCGGAACGCGCTCGATGTCATGCCGCCGAGCATCGAATAATTGAAGCGCCCGCGCAGCGCATCGTTATAGTTGAAGCCGTTCACATAGCCGGCCTGCCAGTTCTGCGCATAGCCACGCATACGGAAGCGCGCTGTGGAGAATTGATAGTTGGCGGCCTGATAGAAGATATCGTCAGTGGCGCCCTGGATGGTTCCCACCGACTGTCCCATCCCCTCGTCATCAAGCACATCCTGCTCGTCGAAAAGGAAATTGTCGGAGTTCAGGTCGCCGGCCGTATAGCCTGATACATTCAGTTTGATCTCGCCTAAGTTCTTAATCATTCCGGCCGTGATCTCCACATCCTTGTAGAGATCGTCATAGCCCGAGGCGATAATCTCGAGCTGGTCCTTGCCGGGGGCGGCGTTGCTTATAGTGAACGTGCCGTCGCCGCCCGAGGTCACGAATATTGCCTGGTCGCTGAGCACTATGTTGGCATCGGCCACGGGACGCCCCGTCTTCGAGTCTACAAGAGTGCCCGTCAGCCCCGTCTCGGCAAGTGCCGGCAATGCAAGCGCCATCAGGGCCATCAGTGTCATTCTTATCCGCATGGTATATCTTATTTTCTGTTATTGCAGTTTGGATTATTTCTTTCTGCCCTCTTATTTCCCCTTCACCTCCTGCACAAGGAAGATCTCTGTGGGCAAGTGGTCGCTATAGCCGTTGGTCCAGACCCCGCCGGAGAAGGTGCGTAGCGGATAGCCCTTGTATTGGCCATCCTCCTGGAGAAGAAAGCGCTTGTTGAGCACCTCTGCCCCAATGTATTTCACGCCGCAGCGACCATCCACCAGGTTCTCGTTCACCACTATCTGGTCGAAAAGGTTCCAGCCTCCTCTATAGATATAGCTGCCGATTCCCTTGTCGAGTTTCTCCCAGAAGGGATTGAAGAAGCCGCCGGGCTTGATGTTCTTCACATCTCTCACTGCTCCAAGCACTTCTGCCATACTCTTATTGAAAGGATCGTCGTTCATATCGCCCATCACCACGATGCCTATGTCGGGGAAACGCTTCGTGAGGTCGCTGGCAATGCTGTCGGTGAGATGGGCGGCTGCCTCCCTGAGCCAGCTGCTCTCCTTCTCGCCGCCACGGCGCGAAGGATAATGATTCACTATCACGGCTATACGCGCATACCCGGTAAGTTTCGTGCCCAAAAGCCCCACCACACACATCTGGTCGCGGGTCTTGAAGCGCGGAAGTTCCGGAATGCGGAGAGTATGGTTCGTTACCTGAAGCACACGGAAAAATTTCGGGTTATAGAGCAGACCTACATCCACACCACGGGCATCAGGCGAGTCGTGATGCACTATCTTCAACCCGCGATCCTTGATGGCAGGTGCATTCACCAGATCCTCAAGCACGCTCCGGTTCTCAATCTCGCTGCAACCGATGATAGCCGGCCCGTCGGGCGTCGTCTTTGTGGTCATCTGCGAGATCACATATCCTAAATTCCTAATCTTGCTCCAATATTTCTTGCCATCCCATTTGCGGTCGCCCTTCGGAGAAAACTCAAGGTCGTATTTACCGTTATTGTTGATGGTGTCGAACAAGTTCTCAAGGTTATAGAAGGCCACACCATAGGTGGCATATTTCGCCCCCGGATTCTGAGCGAACGCCGGCAGGCAAAACATCAGCACCAACAGTGCTGACAGCGCTCTTTTTATTATTTTCATCTTATCTGAGTCCTCCTTTTTGGTATTAGCATTTGGTATTAGCAATAATTTCCGGATATCTGCAGCAATTACCCCAATCCAGCAGCCTTTTTCACCGGGCTGAGGCGGAAGCCGAAGAAAAAATCTTACAGACGAAGAATGAATTAAAAATATTTCACGCTTTCTCCTTCGAGGCTGGATAGCACATTATTGGCAAGGCTCGATGCGCCCAGACGGAATAGACTCGGAGTGAGCCATTCCTCGCCAAGGATCTCCTTCACCAGTGTATAATATGCCACAGCCTCCTCTGTGGTGCGGACGCCACCGGCTGCCTTGAAGCCAATCTTCCGCCCCGTAAGCTCATAATATTCCTTGATGCACTGGCACATCACATATGCCGCTTCAAGCGAAGCCCCGGGATAGATCTTGCCGGTCGAAGTCTTGATGAAGTCGGCGCCGCTCCACATCGAGAGGATGCTCGCCTTCTTGATATCCTCGGCTGTCTTCAGGCAGCCCGATTCGATTATCACCTTGAACACCGCATCCTTAGCCGTGTTCTTCAACTCTATCAGTTCGTCGCAGAGATCCTCATAATTATCATCACGGAACATCCCCACATTCATCACAACATCCACCTCATTGGCGCCATTGCTGACAGCCAAAGCCACATCAGCAATCTTCACCTCCGTGAATGTCTGACTCGACGGGAAACATCCGGCCACCACGCATACATCCACCCCATCAACATCCAGATTCTCCTTCACCACCTCCGCGAAATTGCTGTATACGCAAATAGCGGCCACATGCGGATATTGGGGATAGTCATTGTCGAAGTCATTGACGCGGCGGGTGAACGCAGCCACACTCTTCTCGCTGTCCTCTGTGCTCAGGGTGGTGAGGTCGATGCTGCCAAGCAGGTAACTCCACACCTCCGGCTTCATGTTTTCCTTGGATTTCTCTACAATTCTCTCTACCGCCGCCTTTACGGCTGTGTCATCGCCGACAACGCGGCTGTCGGCTATCGCTTTCTGATACCTGTCCATAAGATTGTCTCTTGTCTAAATTATGGTTATAATTTCCGCGCTCCTTCCTCCAATTAAGATTCTTCTTAAGATTCTTCCTTCCGAAAGGATTCATCACTCTAAAAGGATTCATCACTCCGCAAAGAAGCCATCCCTAATTAAAGAAGGCGCGCCTATTATGATTGGAACAAGTGGGAGCATATCTATTCCACTAATCCAATCGCAAATATAATCCATTTTTATGAATTATTAAAACTCCAATCCCCAAATGTTAATTTTTCCCAAAATCCCCAATTAAATCCCCAATTAAAATTTCTTTTCCGCGATGAGGCGGAAGCCGAATAATGAATCATTCTGCAAAAGCCTTTTTCACCGGGCTGAGGCGGAAGCCGAAGAAGAATTCATCTAACTCTCCCTGGATTCTTCTTCACAAATTCCTCCCAGTTCTTCGGTCCCTTCGGCAGCGAAGGCTTCGATGTCTCATAATAATGCGTGAGCGCAACGGCCAGCGCATCCGTGGCATCAAGATATTGAGGCATTTCCTCCTGCCTGATATTCAGCAGATGCCGAAGCATATTCGCCACCTGCTCTTTCGATGCCTGCCCATTACCCGTCACGGCCATCTTCACCAGGCGCGGTGCATATTCCGAAATCGGCAAGTCCCGCTGTATCGCCGCTGCCATCGCAACCCCCTGCGCTCTCCCCAGCTTCAGCATCGACTGAACATTCTTCCCGAAAAAAGGCGCCTCCAGCGCCATCTCATCCGGCAGATATTGCTCAATCAGCCCCGTAACCCTCTCGAAAATCCGCCCCAGCCTCTTATAATGGCTTTCGAAACGGCTCAGTTCAATCACCCCCGTAACAATCACACTCACCCTCTTCCCATTTATCCCTATCACCCCATATCCCATCACATTCGTCCCGGGATCAATCCCCATCACAATCCTCTCATAATCCAAATCCCCACGCGAATTTCCCAAAGATTCCACCTGCGGATTCGTTCCCCGCATAAGCCGCTCGCGGCTTTCATCCGTCTCCATCTCATTCATATCCCGATTCATTTTGCATTAATTCCGCGGAGCAGATTCCCATTCAATCCTTATCTATCACCTCGAATATCGAGGTAAAAACCATCGCCTGCGGCCCGAATTTCTCCTCAAATCGCGCCCCCAGCGTAGCGAATTTCCCTCGCCCCCAGAGCCGCGCAGCGGCAATATCCTCAAAGCGCATCTGCAACGCGATGCTCTGAGCCTCCGCCTGCCGATAGTCCACTCCCCCGGCCTCACGCATTGCCGAAACCTGCGGCGCATAATCCCAGCCATTCCGCCCGAAGCCCATAGGCATCTTCGCAGGCAATTCCATTCCAAGCCAGTCCAGAAACTCCTGCTCCCGGCTCTCCTCAATCATGAATGTAGCATTAAATATAACCATCTTCTCAAATTTTAAGCCCCGCCTTCCAAAAAAGAAGCCGCCCGCGAGCCTCTTGGTGCTGTGAGCAAGCTTCAGTTTGCCCGATAATCCCGTAAAAAAACGGTATGCTTATTACTAAACACACCGCCAAAACAAAATTATGAAAAACAGTATCTTGAGCCTCTTGTCGGATTCGAACCAACGACCCCGAGATTACAAATCACGTGCTCTGGCCAACTGAGCTAAAGAGGCAGAGTGGGTGAGTGATCTGCATCGCACTGCTACAACGCCGCTACCTTTGCTTCGGTCAAGATCTGGAGGATTCACGGGGAGCTAGTCGTGCAGGACTCACCCAACTGCAAAATTAATGCTTTTTTTTCTTACAGCAAAATATTTTTTATCTCTTCGACGATTTTCTCTTGCCGCGCTTGGCCTCATGTCGCTTGCCAGGCTTGCGCTGCTCCAAGGGCCGGTTTGGGTTTCCCTTGTCGTCAATCAGCGCAAAATCAAGCTGTTTACGCTCCAGATCGGCGCGGGCAACCTGCACCCTCACGCGGTCGCCAAGGGTATATTTAACACCCTTCCGCCTTCCGATAAGGCAATAGTTTTTCTCGTCAAGATCATAATAATCGTCGGCAAGGTCGCGGATGGGGACAAGTCCCTCGCACATGCTTTCATCGAGCTCCACATAGAAGCCCCATTCCGTCACGCCCGAAATCACGCCCTCGTAGATCTCTCCAAGCCTGTCTTTCATATATTCCACCTGCTTGTAGCGTATCGAGGCGCGCTCGGCATTGGCGGCAAGCTGCTCCATGTCGGAGTCGTGCTTGCACTCATCCTCCAGCTTTAGTTTGTCCACACTGCGGCCACCCTCCGCATATTTTGCCAGCAACCGATGAACCATCATATCCGGATAGCGGCGGATAGGCGAGGTGAAATGGGTGTAATAGGGCATCGCCAGTCCATAATGACCTATATTATCCGTGGTATATACAGCCTTCGCCATCGAACGGATTGCAAGAATCGAGAGCATATTCTCCTCCCCTTTCCCTTTCACGTCGCGGAGCAGGCGGTTCACACTCTTGTTCACCTCCCGGCTCGATCCGTCGGTGGTCAGTTTGTAGCCAAACCGCGATGCTATCAGGCTCAAGTTCCCTATCTTTTCCGGATCGGGGTTGTCGTGCACACGATATACGAATGTCTTCGCCTTCTTGTTCTTAGACACCTTCCCCACAGATTCCGCCACCGTGAGGTTGGCAAGAAGCATAAATTCCTCGATAAGTTTATTAGCATCTTTCGATTCCTTGAAATATACGCTTATCGGCTTGCCGGTCTCGTCGATTTCGAAGCGCACCTCCGCGCGGTCAAACTCCAGCGCGCCTGCCTGATAACGACGGCGGCGAAGTTCCTTGGCCAATCCATTGAGAGCCGCGAGTTCGCGGGCATATTCACCCTCGCCGGTCTCGATTATCTGCTGCGCTTCCTCATAAGTGAAGCGGCGGTTGCTCTTGATAGCCGTGCGGCCGATGCGCGAATTAATCACATTCGCTTTCTGGTCCAGTTCGAAGATGGCTGAGAAGGTAAGTTTCTCCTCATCCGGGCGCAACGAGCAGATACCATTGCTCAGGCGTTCCGGAAGCATCGGAATCGTGCGGTCCACAAGATATACGCTCGTGGCGCGCTTCTGCGCCTCCTTGTCGATCACGCTGCCCGGTTTCACATAATGCGTCACATCGGCGATATGCACGCCCACTTCCCAGTTGCCATTGGCAAGCTGTCGGATGGAAAGCGCGTCGTCGAAGTCTTTCGCGTCACGCGGGTCGATGGTGAAGGTGGTCACATTGCGGAAGTCCTCACGCTTCGATATCTCCTCCTCCGTGATCTGGTCGCTGATGCGCTGCGCTGCCTTCTCCACATTCTCCGGATATTTATACGGCAGCCCGAACTCTGCCAGGATTGCGTGCATCTCGGCATTATTCTCACCCTTCGCGCCGAGGATATCAATCACCTCGCCGCGCGGATTCATCTCATCATCGCGCCAGCATGTGATGCGGGCCACAGCCTTGTCGCCGTTCTTTCCTCCCTTAAGGCTCTTACGGTTAAGGATAATGTCAGCGGCAAGAAATTTCGAGTCGGTCACAAGGGCAGCATAATTCTTGTCGAGCTTGATCGTGCCAACAAACTGCTGCTCCTTGGCTTCGATTATCTCGATTACTCGAGCCTCCGGATCCTGCCCCTTACGGGCCGCGGATACCACTACGCGAACCTTATCACCATTCAATGCATGCATCGAATTGCGCTCCGCCACCATAATCTGCTCCTCATCCACCACCACGGCATTCTTGCCATTGCTGCGACGGATGAAATAACCGACACCCTCTGTGCCGCGGTTGGCCTTCGCACGATATTTGCCCAGATCCACTTCCTGGATATCATCGGATGCGGCAAGCTCGTCAAGAACATTTATCACATCTATACGCTTGGCCGGATGGTCCACGCCAATGCCAAAGGCTATCTGCTTGTAATTGAAACTCTGCTTCGGATGCTGCTGAAGAAATTCAACAACCATCGAAGCCAACACGGCCTTCTTTATTTTGCGCGGCCCTCTCGCATTTGGCTTTCCTGCGGCGTTATTGGCAGGAGTCCCCACTTTATTATTTGCATTATCCGCAGCCTGCTGGCCGCCATCATTCTTTCTCTTCATATCTTGGGTTATATTTTTTCGTATTTAAATTGTTGGAATCCCTTACCCCTATCAAAAATTCCCCTCTTTTCGGGCTCTCTCCTTATCCTCCTGCAAAATAAACATTTCTATATTACAAAAACAAGATCCCGCCAAAAATGTTGTATATATAGCGCGCCACCTCGCGCCTGTATCCTTTCTTAAGGAAGAATGGCAAGAATCTTTTTTGTTTTCTTGCAGATTTTATTAATTTTGCAAATGTCATGCCAATTCCAAAATATTTTTGAATCCGGCTCCCCTCTCTCCGTCCACTATTGTTAAACCAAACATCCGGCTTATGAAAAAAATGCTACTCTTGGCCTCTCTGGTTTGCGCCATTTCCGCTTCGGCCGCAATCCCCGAGGATTTCACCATCACTCCCGGCCAGGGAGCCACAGTCTCCTCCCTCAAGGAGATTAAGGTTGTCACTGAAGGCCACATCGAAACTTACGTCAACCGCTCCATCACCGTAAATGGCGAAAGCATCGGCGTAACCCAGAAAACCACCGGCACTTACGACAACAATCTCACCCTTACCCTCGCCAAAGAGATTGTTCAGTCGGGTGAATATACTATCGTTATTCCCAAGAATGTATTCGAATATAATTGCGAATTCGACTATTACGAGCAGGAATATCTTGGCACCATGAACCCCGAAATCACCTGGACCATCGCCATCGACAATCCCGACCATCCTATCATCCCCGATGTGCCGGATGTCACCGTCAAGGCAGATCCTGAAAATAATGCCACTGTTGATTCCCTGGCAAAGGTAACCCTCATCTTCGATGGTGCCACAACCGCCACTCCTTCCGATAATGCCGCCCTTAAAGGTGTCGTTTCCTCACTCGGCAAGGATCTCGACGTGGCTGTCACCCTCCTCCAGGATGTAAACACAGCCAATGGTCTCTCCGTAAATATCTCCCCGGCCATCAAGGAATCAGGCGCCTATACACTGACCATTCCCGCCGGCATGGTGGAATATAATAAGGGAGAGGCCAATGCTGCCACAAGTGCCGAAATCAAACTCAACTACACCGTAAAGGCGCCTCTCAAAGCCGGAGATCTATTCACCGCCGAGGATGGTCGCCGCTATCAGGTCCTCTCTCTCGACCCCGCCACTGCCGCCCTCTGGTTCCCTTCCATCGGCAACGAGGCCCCTTATGAGAATATGACCACCTGTCCCCTCGAGGCCACATATGAAGGCAAGACGTATAAGGTGACCGAAATCGGCCGTCTCGCCCTCTCTGAAATCAAGACTCTCAAGGATTTCATCATCCCCGAGGGTATCACTAAAGTAGGCGAAGCCGCTTTCTGGGATTCCTCTGTGGAATCGGTGTCCGTGCCCGCTTCTGTCACTGAAATCGATAATGAAGCCTTCCAGGACTGCAAGAGCCTCAAGGCTTTCAATATCCCCAATTCTGTCAAGCGTCTCGGCACCGGCATCTTCTACGGCTGCGCACAGCTCGAAGAATTGACCCTTCCCGAACAGCTCGATTCCATTCCCGGTGATTTCTGCGCCGGAGCCGCCATCAAGAAGATTGCAATCCCGGAATCTGTTACCCGCATCGGAGAATTCGCATTCTCGGAGTGCGCAAGCCTCGCCGAGGTCAACATCCCTGCAAAATGCACCACTCTCGAGCGCTTCTGTTTCGCCTATTGCCCCGAACTGAAAGCTATCGAAATCCCCGAGACTGTCACGAATCTCGGCAATGGTGTGTTCTATTCTTCCGGTCTTACAGCTGCCAAGCTCCCGGATAATCTCACCGTTATCCCCGACGGAACATTCCAGTGCTCCTCGATTGCGGAATTCACTGTAGGTCCCAACGTGGAGACTATCGAGAAGGAGGCCTTCTACTGGTGCTTCTCGCTCACAAAGATCACCTTCGGAGAGAAGGTGGCCAACTTCGGCGCAGACGTATTCAAGGGCGACAAGGCCCTGACCTCTGTGGAATGCCTCGGCAAGGTGCCTGCAAAGGGTGTTTCCTTTGAGCAGGATGTCTATGACAACGCCATCCTGATTGTGCCCGAGGGCTCTCTGGATGCCTACAAGGCTGCCGCAGGCTGGAAGGAATTCAAAAATATCAAGAGCAATACACCGGAAGGCATCGAGGCTGTCAGCGGAAATGACGACACCGACGTAACTATCTTCAACATGCAGGGTCAGGCCATCTTCAGCGGCAACGCCGCCGACGCCCCCGAACTCCGTGGCGCCTACATCATCCGCCGGAACGCCACCTCCCGCAAAGTCCTGAAATAGCCCAACCCGCCGTGCAATTGCATGGCTTAGCAATCCCCAAGCCGCGGTGCGGCTTCAATGCATATTATCCGCGTACAACACGGAGCGAAGCGAAGTGTTGTGCGCGGCTTAGCATATCTATATCCCTCAGTAGCCGAGCGACTGCCCTATTCCTTTTATCTCTAATCCATTCCACTCCCTAATTTGTTATACTAAAGAAAAACACCAAGACTATGAAAAGGACCCTGAAAAAAGCCATCGAAACCGGCGATGTAATCCCTGCCCGTGCTGTCATCGTGGAGCAACTCCTCCTCCATCCCCGCGACAAAAGCGTAATCGAGAATATCACCTATGCCCTCGAAAATATCCCCGACCTCTGCGAGGAGGACGACCACACCCCCTTCCGCGATGTCGCCGACCTCAAAAGAAATTTCTCCCGCGAAAAACTGGAGATGTTCGTAGCCACAGCCGTAGGAGGCCCTAAGGTGGTGACAGGCCCCGCCGAAGCCCCGGAGCACCCGGCTCCGGCCGTAGTTGAAGCCGTAGAAGTGGAGGCAACTCCGGTGGATTCCGCTTGCGATGCAACCGACGACGATTCCATTCTCACCCTCGCCGAAACCGCCGACCGCCTCGAAGCCGAAAAGGAGGCCGCCTCGAATCATAAATCCAGACATAATTTCCTCTCGCTCTTGGGCTATAACCTGATTTATGCCGGCCTGGCAGTCTGCATCGTGGCTCTCTGCGTGTCGCTGAAATTCCTCATCGGCATCGGCATCGCAGTCATCTTTATCGGCGCCACCATCAGCTATATCGCAATCGCCAATTCAAAGAAATAAACATGTCATCCCCAATACCTTATGCAAACCTCGGCATCCACCCCTTCCGGCTTCGCTTCCACCTCTCCGTCAGCCCCGGCGAAGAAGCGCACCTGGCGCGACATTCTCGAGATGGCCGTCAAAATCCTCGTGCCTCTCGGCATCACTGTGTGGATGCTCCTCTGGCTCACACGCCACATCAACCTCCACGAAATGGACCGCATCATCCGGAGCGAGTGCGATTTCCACTGGGTGGCCCTGATGATGGTGATTGTGGTAATGTCGCGTGTCACCCGAGGGATCCGGTGGGGAATCCAATTGCGCGCCGCAGGTCTGCGCCGAATGCCGGCCATGACTGAGATTGTTTCAATCTTCGGAGCCTACAGCCTCAATCTGCTCGTGCCTTATCTGGGCGAAACCTGGCGCTGCGTCTATATGGCCCGGCAGGAGGATGCCCGCCTCAGTAGCGTGGTCGGCACCGATCTCGGCGACCGGTTCTCCGATGCCGTGGTTGTGGTGGTGCTCTGCGTGCTCGCCCTATTTGTGGCTCATCAGCCCATGATGGCTTTCCTCGACCATTACGCCGTTGGCCGCCGTATGCTCCACACCCTCACCGATGTCTGGATGTGGGTCGGAATCGTGGGTGGCATCGGCGCATTCATAGCAATCTGCCTCATTTTCAAAAAGAACAGATATGTGGCCAAGGTCGATGCAGTGATTGTGGAGATGTGGCGCTCTTTCGCCGTGATGTTCAAGATGAAGGGAATCGGCCTTTATTGGGTTTATACCATCTTCATCTGGGTGTGCTATTTCCTTGAGACTTATATCGTTTTCTTCGCTTTCCCATTTACCCGTGAGCTAATCCATATGCCCGGATCGGCCTGGGGTCTCGCGCCCGGACTGGTGCTGTTCGTGTTCTGCAGCATCTCCATTGCCATTCCGAGCAACGGCGGCCTCGGCCCCTGGAACATCGCCCTGATGTCCGCCCTCTCACTCTATGGCATCTCCAATACCGACGGCTTCGCCTTCTCAATGGTGGTCTGGACTTTCAAGGCAATAATGATCATCGCGATGGGTATCTTCGCCGCCCTCTGGATCCTTTTCCAGAAGCGCCGCACCGACGTCCACGGCAATCTCCCCGGCCATTTCCTCAAACTCTGACCATCCATCTTGAAGAATCCTCAAAAAAATCCCCAAAGGGATTCCTCTTCCAATTCGTCTTTCGCTTAAGCAGCTTGCGGCTTCTTTCCCCCAGAATTTTTAATCTTGCATTTCCACAAAATTCTAACTAACTTTGCATTTTGAAAAATTTGTGAATCGTGGAGACTAAATACGTTTTCGTCACCGGCGGTGTGGTCTCATCGCTCGGCAAAGGTATTATTTCAAGCTCGCTTGCCCGTCTGCTCCTCAGCCGCGGCTATAGGGTAACTATCCAAAAATTCGACCCTTACATCAACATTGACCCCGGCACCCTCAACCCATACGAACACGGCGAATGCTACGTCACCGCCGACGGCCATGAGGCCGACCTCGACCTTGGCCACTACGAGCGTTTCACCGACATCCACACATCCCGAGCCAACAATATCACTACCGGCCGCATCTACCAGAGCGTAATCGATAAGGAACGCCGTGGCGACTATCTCGGCAAAACAGTCCAGATTATCCCCCACATCACCGACGAAATAAAACGCAATGTCAAGCTCCTCGGCAACACCGGCGACTACGATTTCGTCATAACAGAAATCGGCGGCACCGTAGGCGATATCGAATCTACCCCCTTCCTCGAAGCCGTCCGCCAGCTCAAATGGGAACTCGGTCGCAACGCCGTCCTTATCCACCTCACTTACGTCCCATACCTCCACGCCGCAAAAGAATTAAAAACCAAGCCCACACAGCATAGCGTCAAACAGCTCCAGAGCCTCGGCATCCAGCCCGACATCCTCGTGCTCCGAACCGAAAAGGAACTCCCCCTCGCAATGCGCCGGAAAGTTGGCCAGTTCTGCAACGTCGCCCCCGAGGCCGTGATCCAGAGCGTCGACCAGCCAACAATCTATCAGGTGCCTCTCCGTATGCACGAGCAGCTCCTCGACCAGATGGTGGTCAAACTCACCGATGCCGACCTCCGTCCCGAACCCGATCTCTCCGCCTGGAACAAATTCCTCCACCAGCTCGCCAATGCCGAAAAGGTGGTCAAAATCGGCCTCGTCGGCAAATATGTCGAACTCCAGGACGCCTACAAGTCTATCTCCGAAGCCCTCATGCAGAGCGCCACTCACCTCGACCACAAACTCAAGCTCCAATACATCTCCTCCGAAAAACTCACCGACCAGAACGTAGACGAACAGCTCCGCGATATGGACGGCGTCATCATCGCCCCCGGGTTCGGACAGAGAGGTATCGAAGGTAAGTTCGTGGCCCTTAAATGGTGCCGCGAACATGATGTCCCCACTTTCGGCATCTGCCTCGGAATGCAATGCATGGTGATCGAGTTCGCCCGCGACGTGCTCGGCATGGTAAACGCCAACTCCACCGAAATGGACACCAAGACCCCATATAATGTCATCGACCTTATGGAGGAGCAGAAGTCCATCTCAAATATGGGCGGCACAATGCGTCTCGGCGCCTTCAAATGCCGCCTCGACCCCGACTCCATAGCAGCCCGCGCATATGGCGACACCGAAATCAGCGAACGCCACCGACACCGCTTCGAATTCAACAGCGACTTCCGCTCCCAATTCGAGGAGGCCGGCATGAAATGCGTGGGCGAAAACCCCGAAACTAAACTTGTGGAAGTAGTGGAAATCCCCGGCAAACGATGGTTCGTCGGCACTCAATATCATCCTGAATATCAAAGCACCGTGCTTCATCCTAATCCTATTTTCCTGGATTTCGTGAAAGCCGCTATAAAATACTCCGAAGAAAAATAACAAATGGATAAGAACACTCTCAACGGCCTGCTGCTGATGTTCCTCGTGTTCGCGGTGTTCATGTGGCTCTCGCCCAAAAACGAACCCGAGAATCAGAAGGCCGAATCCCCCGACGTCACCACAGAGACTCCCGTGGCTGCTTCGCTCGATTCCCTCACTCCCCAGGAGCAGGAATGGCTCGTGAAGAATATCTCCGAGAATGGCACCGTGAAGGTCGCTGCCGACTCTTCCCGCACCTATTCCCTCAATCAGGGCGCGCTCAACCTTACCCTCAGCCGCGATTCCATCTATGGCACCGTCAATGTCTCCGGCCGTAATCTCCAATGGGCCGACGTAGTGGCCGGCGACCTCAGCAAGATGACCGTGGCCGAACAGCGAAAGGCCATCGACGCCGTGCGACAGGCTTCTATCTCGCTCGGAAAGTATGGTCGATTCGCCAATTTCCTCTCCGGCACCAACCAGACCGTCAAGCTCGAGAACGATGTCCTCGCTCTCCAGCTCAGTTCCAAGTCCGGTTCCATCACCCGCGCCGAACTGAAGAAATACACCTCCGAATATAATTCCGACGAAACCGACAAGTCCACACATCCTGTGGTTATATTCGAGGGCGACAAGAATTGCTTCAATTTCCAGCTCCCGCTCCCATCGCCTATCGAAACCGCCGACCTCTTCTTTACCCCCACGATGGTCAACGACTCCACCGTGCGCATGGCCCTCAATGTGGCTCCCGACGCTTTCTGGGGAATCGAATACACCCTCCCCAAGGGCGACAGCTACGTGGTGAAAATCCGCGTGGTGCAAAAGAACATGGCCGAAATCGCCCAGAGCAACAACCGAAACCTCGGCTTCACCTGGACCCAGGACATCAAGCGTCAGGAGAAGGGACGTATGTTTGAGGAGCGCAATTCCGCACTCTACTACAAATATGCCGGCGGCAGCGTGGAAAAACTCTCCGAGGCCTCCGACGATACCGAGGAACGCAAGGCAAAGGTCCGCTGGATCGGCTTTAAAAACCAGTTCTTCTCCTCCGTGATGATTGCCGACCGCGCTTTCAACACCGCCGACTTCCAGAGCACCGTGCTCCAGGGCTCCGACTATCTCAAGTCGCTCCAGACCGAGGCTGTGGTGAATGATTACAACTGGAACTCTCAGGTGCCCGCTTCTTTCCATCTCTACATCGGCCCCAACCTCTATCCTCTCCTTTCCGATCTCGATGAAACAATCCTCCCCGATGAGGATCTCAGCCTCACAAAACTTATCCCTCTCGGCTGGAGCATCTTCCGCTGGATTAATACAGGTGTCGTTATCCCTGTATTCAATTTCCTCGGCAAGTTCATCTCCAACTATGGCATCATTATCCTGCTGCTCACCATCTTCATCAAGCTGGTGCTCTTCCCCCTCACCATCAAGAGCTACCGCAGCCAGGCCGTGATGCGAGTGCTTGCCCCGGACATCAAGGCCATCAACGACAAATATCCCGGCCAGGACAATGCGCTCAAACGCCAGCAGAAAACGATGGAACTCTATTCCCGAGCCGGCGCTTCGCCGATGTCGGGTTGCCTCCCGCTCCTGCTCCAGATGCCTATCCTCTTCGCGATGTTCTCATTCTTCCCATCTTGCATAGAACTCCGCGGACAGAGTTTCCTCTGGGCTCACGACCTCTCCGCTCCTGATGCCATCGTGTCCTGGAGCGGAAACATCCCACTCGTCACCAAATATTTCGGTAACCATATCTCCCTCTTCTGCCTCCTGATGACGGCCACAAATATCATCTACACTTACCTCAACACCCAGAATCAGGCCAACACAATGCCCGGCATGAAGTGGATGATGTATCTGATGCCCGTCTTCTTTATGATTTTCTTCAATAATTACGCAGCCGGCCTGTCGTATTATTACTTCCTGTCGCTCCTCATCACTATCATACAGACATACGCATTCCGCCTCTTCATCAAGGAGGACGACGTGCGCCGCCGTATGAAAGAAGCAGCCGCCAAGCCCAAGAAGAAATCGGGCTTCATGGCTCGCCTCGAGGAGATGCAGCGTCAGCAGCAGGCTATGCTCCGCGAACAGCAGAAAAAGGGCGGTAAACGCTAATTTATGAAACAGCTCCATGGCATCCGGGTCCTTCTCGCGTTGATTTTCTTGCTGGCGTCCATCGCCTGCATAGTCTTCGGCGTGAAGGTACACCCGATGGCCACGGTGGCTTATCATTCACAAATCCTCCTCTCCTCTATCGCTGCTTCGGCCGGAGTCTCGCTAATCTGGCTCGGCATCACTCTCCTCTTCGGCCGCTTCTATTGCGCTGTGGTATGCCCCGTGGGCACTATCACAGATATCTGCGCCGCTATCAGCCGCAAAATATCCCGCAAGCCGCGCCATTACAGCTATCGGCACCCTAATCCGCATCGCATCCATATCCTCTGGATTTATGCCATCTGCATATTCCTGGCGCCCCCGATTTTCATCTATCTCACCGAGCCTTGGCATTTCACCGCAAATATCGTGAATGCCCTCCGTCTTTCCCCCTCCCAGAACTATTGGACGGAAATCGGCATCGGCGGCGTATTCGGAATCGCTGCCGGACTCATATCCCTCATCATCCTTTGCTGCGTGTCCGCCCTCTTCGGCCGCCGCGGTTGCACTTCCATATGCCCTATCGGAATCGCCTTGGGATATGTGTCGGATTATTCCCTTTTCAAACTTTACATCGACCATGACGCCTGCGATGCCTGCGGAATCTGCGAGGAGGTCTGCTCTGCAAGTTGCGTTAAAACTGTCTCAAGATATATCGACAACCAGCGCTGCGTGCGATGCCTCAAATGCGCCGCAAAATGTCCTCGCGAAGCTATCCGGTTCAAAATGAATCCAGGCCGCCCCGCAACCCCGCTTTTCCGCCGCGTAAAAAAATCTTCCCGATGAAACAATACCTCGACCTGCTCTCCCATATCCTCTCCGACGGCACTCTCCGCCACGACCGAACCGGCACAGGAACCATCTCTACCTTCGGCTATCAGATGCGCTTTGATCTCAGCAAGGGTTTTCCGCTCATCACCACCAAGAAACTTCATCTCAAGAGCATCATCTATGAGCTCCTCTGGTTCCTGCAGGGTAACACAAATGCCCGCTGGCTCCAGGAAAGGGGCGTGAGGATATGGAATGAATGGGCCGACCCCGATGGCGACCTCGGACATATATATGGTTTCCAGTGGCGCTCCTGGCCCGACTACAATGGCGGTTCTATCGACCAGATTTCCCAAGCCGTTCACGATATCAAGCATAATCCAGACTCTCGCAGAATAATCGTGAGCGCATGGAACGTGGCCGACCTGGACAAGATGAATCTCCCGCCATGCCATATCCTTTTCCAATTCTATGTGGCTAACGGACGCCTCTCCTGCCAACTTTATCAGCGCAGCGCCGACTGTTTCCTCGGCGTCCCGTTCAATATCGCTTCATACGCGCTGCTCACTATGATGATGGCCCAGTGCACAGGCCTCCAGCCGGGCGATTTCATCCACACTCTCGGCGACGCTCATATCTATCTCAACCATCTCGACCAGGCCCGCCTCCAGCTATCGCGTGAGCCGCGCCAACTGCCGAAGATGATCATCAACCCCGAAAAGAAAGATATTTTCTCCTTCGATTATGATGATTTCCATCTCGAAGGCTACGACCCCCTCCCACATATCAAAGCCGAAGTCTCTGTCTGATCACAAATAAGCCCTGATTTCAGAGGCTATCTCATCAAAGTTTTTCCCTTCGGCCCGCCATTGCTTGAGGGTGGCGTGCGCTATCGGCTCGTGGAAGATCACCTTGAATCGCTTCCCGCGAGATTCCACAACCTCAGCCGGAAGCATCACCTGCTCCAGATTGAAAGGAATGTGCAAGCGCTTCCGCCAACGGGCCAGTTTATAGAATTTACGCCGGTTCTCGCCGATGAAGGTCACCGGCACTACATCCCTCCCGGATTCCAGCGCCTTCACCACAAAGGATTTCTGCCACGCTAAATCCGCTATCTTTCCCGATGGTTGCAACCGCGAAACCAATCCCGCCGGGAATACAAGTATCTGCTTATCCTCCGACGCATAGGCTTCATTGATGGCGCGCGCCGATTCGCGCCCCTGCGCCCCGAATTTATTGATCGGGAGAAACACCGGCCTCAACGGCTCCACATTCATCAGCAGGTCATTCACCAAAAATGCGATTCTCGCGTCTCCAAATTTCCTCCCAAGGGCAAGTATCAACCCGATGCCGTCAAGGCCGCCAAGGGGATGATTTGACGCAAATACATACCTCCCATCATCCGCCAGTTTGTCCATACCTTCCACTTCAAGCCCAAGCGAGAAATATTCATAGGTCTTTTCCGCAAATTCAGAACCCGTGGAGGGATATGTGGCGCGCAACACTCCATTCAGTTCATCCTGACGGATGAGCCGCTCAACCCAACCCACAATAAAGCCCGGCAAATGAAGCCCGCGCGCCTTTAGAATCTGCTTGAGATCTATCTGAATCAGTTTCATCTTCTAAATCTAAAATTTTATCCCCAATCCTAATCCCCAATCCTAATCCCTAATCCCTAATTCCTAATCCCTAATTCCCTAATCAATTCACACTCGACTCCTCATCCCAGAATTCCGATTCCCAGTCTTCATCGGTCTCTGGCATCTGCTGTTCATCGTCGTCAATCTCCGGCTGATCGAAGATGAAATTGTCCTCCTCTTCCACGCGATGACGCACATCCAGAGGCCTGTGGGTAATATGGAAGTCTGAGACATTATCCTCGGAGTTGATCTCGCGCCAGAGCAGATCCTTGAGCTCTGTGAGCCCCTGTCCGGTCACCGCCGATATGAATACCGTAGGGATATCCTTAGGCAGCGTAGCGGCTATCTCATCGCGAAGTTCATCATCAAGCATATCCGCTTTCGTCACTGCAAGCACTCGGCATTTGTCGGCAAGGTCGGGATTGAATTCATGAAGTTCGTGCAGCAACACCTCATAATCGTGAGCGATGTCATCAGAGTCGGCCGGGACCATAAAGAGAAGCACCGCATTGCGCTCGATATGCCTCAGGAATCTAAGGCCAAGACCCTTCCCCTCCGATGCTCCCTCGATGATTCCGGGGATATCGGCCATCACGAATGAATTGCCTCCGCGATAGTCCACGATGCCAAGCGACGGCTCCATCGTGGTGAAAGGATAGTCTGCGATCTTGGGTTTCGCGGCCGAGAGCGCGGAGAGGAGCGTCGACTTGCCGGCATTGGGAAATCCAACAAGACCCACATCTCCCAGCAGCTTTAACTCAAGCACCACAGCCTTCTCGATGGCAGGCTGACCAGGCTGCGCATAGCGCGGAGCGCGGTTGGTGGATGTGGCGAAATGGCAGTTGCCAAGCCCCCCCTTGCCGCCGCGCAGCAGATTGATTTCCTGCCCGTCCTCCGTCACCTCACAGAGGAATTCCCCGGAGTCAGCATCAAAGACCGCCGTGCCCACTGGCACCTCAATCACGCGGTCCTCGCCATCGCTGCCGTGGCTGCGGTTGGCGCCACCGCTCTGGCCGTTGGTGGCGAACACGTGCCGCTGATAGCGAAGCGGAAGCAATGTCCACATATGAGAGTTGCCCCGCAATATGATATGGCCTCCTCGGCCTCCGTCGCCGCCGTCAGGACCCCCTTTCGGTATATATTTCGCACGGTGATAATGATGCGAACCGGCGCCACCCTTCCCAGAGCGGCATAGTATCTTCACATAATCTATAAAATTCGAATCTGCCATAATTTCTAAACTCTAAATTCAAAATCATTTCGGAATCGCCTCCCTATCAGTATAAAGCCTTTGCATGGCATTGAGTTCATCCTGCATCATCAGAATCAGCTCCATCGGCTCAAGAACCTTCACAGCCGACCCATAACCAAGCAATTCATGCACAAGCTCATAATTCAATTTCAGCCTATAAGTGAACACTGAATAATCATCGTGCAGAGTCTCCTCTTGCGTGGCGTGGAATGGGAGCGCCCGGAAATATTTCGCCTGTACCGGAGTGGTCATTATCTTCACAGTCCGCACAGGTGCCTTTGAAACTGTAATTCCAATCATATTCTCAAAGAATTTTCCGGGCGTCACCGGCGGCAGATCGAAATGCTCCGGAAGGCTCGCCATCTCCTTGATGCGGTCGAGCGCATAGGTGCGGATATCATTGCTCTTCTCCCGAAGCCCCACCATATACCAGCGCTGCTTATATCTCTTCACAAAATAAGGGCTGAACACAATCCCCGTCTCCGGCCGTGTGCGTGAGAATCCGGCGTAAGTGAATTTCACCTTCGTCGCCGCCCCTATCGACGTCAGAACCGTTGGCAGAAACTCACGCGCTGAGGGAACATCCTCCACAGCAACCCTGTCCGCAGGTATCGAACTCTCCTTAAGCGCGCTGTTAACCGCATAAGATTCCAGCAGCCAGTTGGTGACCACCCTATTCTGAGCCTGCGAACTGGAGTCGATATAATATTTCCCTGTCTGGTCGCAATTAATGTCGATATGGAAATTCTCCTCGATGCCGCGCCGATAATAGAAAAACGTGCGTTCGGGAATAGGATTGCCATCGGAATGCACCGAACGAATCCAAAGCTCATTCAACTCAGCACGCGACAACCGCCCATATCGATTGAGCGTATCCACAATCCAGACATATTTATTAATCAATTCCTTCATCCCATCAAAAAATTAAATCCCATCAGTCGCGGAGCGACTACCCTATAAAGATCCTTAGAATATCTATCTAGCCCTCAGCAATATAAATAAAATTTTAAAGAATTTTACAAATTTTATTCCCCTAATCAAGAACATTCCCGCCGAAAGCAATGTTATATTCTCGAAAGGTTATTAAAGAAAGTCACAGTATGAATATACTGCTGTTATAAGCGTTCTGAAAAAGTTGTTATTGTTGTTTTAATTGAAGAAAGAAGGCCGACGTGAGTCGGCCTATTTCTTTTTGACCAAAATCCCCCAAATCGCCAATCAGAAAGAATCTTCAATCAAAGAGGATTATCTCCCCTTGTACATCCGGTCGTAATATTTCTCGTAGTCGCCCGATGTGATATTGTCAAGCCATTCCTGGTTCTCAAGATACCATTTCACAGTCTTCTCGATTCCCTCCTCAAATTGCAGCGACGGTTCCCAACCGAGTTCCCTCTGCAGTTTGCGCGAGTCGATAGCATAGCGCATATCATGCCCCTTGCGGTCGGTGACATAAGTGATCAGATCATCCGAATAGCCCTCAGGATTACCTAAAAGCCTGTCCACAGCCTTTATCACCACGCGGATAAGGTCGATATTCTTCCATTCGTTGAAACCGCCGATATTATAGGTCTCGGCAGGCTTCCCCTTGTGGAAGATAAGGTCGATGGCGCGGGCATGGTCCTCTACGTAGAGCCAGTCGCGAACATTCTCCCCCTTGCCATATACGGGCAGTGGCTTGCGGTGGCGGATATTGTTGATGAAGAGAGGAATCAGTTTCTCCGGAAATTGATAGGGACCATAATTGTTGGAGCAATTGGTCACTATCGTCGGCATGCCGTAGGTGTCGTGATAGGCGCGCACGAAATGGTCGCTCGCTGCCTTAGAGGCCGAATAGGGCGAATGAGGGTTATATTTCGTGGTCTCCAGAAAGAATTCCGACCCGAATGCCAGATGATGCTGCGACGAGGAGGCTGTTGTGGTGAATGGCGACGCGATCCCCTCCGGATCAGTCAGCTCCAGCGCCCCATAAACCTCATCCGTGGAGATATGGTAGAAGAGCTTCCCCTCATAGCGCTCGGGCAGCGACTCCCAGTAGATCTTAGCAGCCTGAAGCAGCGAAAGCGTTCCCATCACATTCGTGCGGGCGAATGTGAACGGGTCAAGGATTGAACGGTCCACATGGCTCTCAGCAGCAAGGTGGATGATGCCATCGATCTTATTCTTCTCGATTATCTCGCGCATCTTGTCGAAATCGCAGATATCGGCGCGCACGAATGTATAATTCGGCGCATTCTCTATATCCTTTAGATTGGCAAGGTTGCCGGCATAGGTAAGCTTATCAAGGCAAACAATATGATAATCAGGATATTTGCTCACAAAAAGACGCACCACATGCGAACCGATAAATCCCGCACCCCCGGTGATAAGTATATTCATAACCTTAAGTTTTTTTCAATCTCTATTTCACAATCCCCTTTTCAAGATATTCGGCAAGATTTGTCTTTACCGAATCTCCGGCGCGCTCCACAGCCACCTTGGCCATATCAGCATCTACCATGATATTCACAAGCTGCTCGAAGGGCGTTTTCGAGGGATTCCAGCCAAGTTTGCTCTTAGCCTTTGTCGGGTCACCGAGCAGATTCACCACATCCGTGGGGCGATAGAAATCAGGCGAAACCTCTACAAGCGTCTTCCCTGTGGCCATATCGATTCCCTTTTCGTCAGGGCCTTCTCCCTCCCAGCGTAGTTCAATTCCCACGCGGCGGAACGCCAACTGGCAGAAGTCGCGAACGGAATGCTGCACGCCCGTGGCTATCACATAGTCGTCAGGCTTCGGCTGCTGAAGAATCAGCCACATGCACTCCACATAGTCCGGCGCATATCCCCAGTCGCGCAGCGACGACAGATTCCCCAAATAGAGCTTATCCTGCTTACCCTGCGCTATGCGGGCTGCCGCAAGCGATATCTTACGCGTCACGAAGGTCTCCCCGCGCCGCTCCGATTCATGGTTGAATAGAATCCCGGAGCAGGCATACATGTGGTATGCCTCACGATATTCCCTCACTATCCAGAAGCCATAAAGCTTGGCCACTGCATAGGGACTATAGGGATGGAAGGGCGTCTCCTCATTCTGCGGAACCTGCTCCACCTTACCGTAGAGCTCCGATGTGGAAGCCTGATAGAAGCGGCACGTCTCCGTGAGGCCGCAAACCCTTATCGCCTCTAAAAGTCGCAACACGCCCGTGGCATCGATATTGGCCGTATATTCCGGCGAATCAAACGACACCTGCACATGGCTCTGCGCGGCAAGATTATATATCTCGTCAGGACGCACGTTCCCGACTATCTTTATTATTGACATTGAGTCGGACAGATCCCCGTAATGCAGATGGAAATGGGGATGTCCCTCCAAATGGGCTATCCTCTCGCGGAAATCCACCGACGAGCGGCGGATGATACCATGCACGTCATAACCCTTCTCGAGAAGAAACTCAGCGAGAAAAGACCCGTCCTGGCCTGTGATACCCGTGATTAGCGCTTTTTTCATTTCTTATTCCTTAGATTCGCAAATTTAAGAAAAAAATGCGGATACTGCAAAATCCCCGCACTTCCACACTTTCAATCAGCAGAATTATGGCTATAGTTATGCCCCCCTACTGGCAGATTCTCTGCGTAAGAGAGATGAAATCCTCCACTGAAAGCCGCTCCGGACGGAGCGTCAGCATCGGGTCGCTGAGCAGTTCGCTGCCGGGCTTTATAAGCCCCGATAGGGAATTGCGCAAGGTCTTGCGCCGCTGACCGAAGGCCGTCTTTACCACACGCTTGAATGCGGCCCCGTCGCATCCCAGATCAGTGCGGGAATTGCGCGTAAGCCTCAGCACGCCCGATCTCACCTTGGGCGGCGGAGTAAACACAAAGGGCTCCACCGTGAAGAGATATTCGCAATCATACCATGCCTGAAGCAACACCGACAATATGCCACGCGCCCGGCTCCCCGGAGCCGCGCAGATCCGCTCCGCCACCTCCTTCTGAAGCATCCCCGAAACCACCGGCATCCGCTCCCTGTAATCAAGAACCCGGAAGAATATCTGCGATGATATATTATAGGGATAGTTGCCGATAAGCGCAAATTCCGAAGGGAATAGAGTGGAGAGGTCCATCTTCAGGAAATCGCCCTCTGTCACATTGAGTTGCGGATATAGTTTGGCAAGAAATTCTACCGATTCGGAGTCGAGTTCCACGGCTCGTACTTCCCTGCCGCTGTCGAGCAGATATTTGGTGAGCACGCCCATGCCGGGACCTATCTCCAAAATCGGAAGCGTGCCCCATTCCGGTGCGTGCGCCGGAGGCAGTTCCGATGCATCTATGGTCTGCGCTATCTTGCGGGCCACATCCTCATCCTTGAGAAAATGCTGCCCTAACGATTTTTTCGGACGTACGTTCATATCAATGTATCACAGGTAATTTGTTCGAATCCAGTCCATTCCCCTCTGTCACAATGTCATTGAGCGTAATGGTCACCACCACCGGGTCGGCCGGCTCGAGATTCATCACATCGGCCCTGCGACCGAACAATGCAAGCGCCGACGTCAGGAATGTGGCTCTTCCACCCTTGCTGAGCTGGCAGAAGGCCGTGATGAGCACTTCCGGCATCCCTTTCGAGCCCACCACCATCTGGTCGGGAGAGGGGATGCCGATATCATCGCCGTTGATGCGAGCATAGTCCACAGCGGCATATATCTGCTGGCCACGCTTTGCCTTGGGCCCCTCCCCGGGTTTCTGCAGACGGCAATAAAGGTTGTCGCTGATTTTTGAATAGTGACCCAATGTTGCCTCCTTGCGAATGGCCTCGAGTGCCTCCTTGCGGTCGATCACCTCTTTCTTCGCCTTGAAACGGTCGAGTATCTCGTAGAAGTCCTGCTGCACCTGCAATTCATCCTGGTCATAATCATCCCGCAAGCCGTACTGGAAACCGTCGAGCACCATCTCCTTGTCTATATCCAGGTTATAACGTACCTTCATGGTCTCCATTATGTTGGCAAGGCGCAGGCCCATGCGGCGGCCTGCATTATATGCAGGGTCGTTGTCGCGCACGGCGTGCAGGGCGTCCTCAACACCCTCCAGATAACTGTCAATCTGGTCGCGATGGCGGTAAACGGTGTCGCTCGTGGCATATTGCCAGTATTCATGAGCCTTCATCCGCCCGAACAGATAAGCCACAGAGTCGGCTGCATCGGCATTGCGGATCTCCGACAGCTCCCGCCCCGTGTTGTCATGACATGAGATTAGTGGCAGCGCCAGCAGGGCGCTCAAAAAGACATGTGTAAGTTTGTGCATTTCTCAATAGTTAATGGTGTCGGTTGTCACGGTGTCTGTGGCGGCTGGAGCTATCTCCACCTCCACGGTGTCGCCCGTGGGCTCCATATTCTGCATCGTGCGCCCCTTGCAGGCTCCGAATAGCAGCGAAACAGCCGCCGTCGCGACAAGAATCGCGGCGGCAGCCTTTTTACGGTTGCGGTTGGTTGTCATCTTTAGTTAACCTTGATGAGTTCTACGGTGAAAATCAGGTCGGCTGCAGGCGGTATCACAGGAGGATTGCCATTAGGCCCATACGCGATGTCGGAGGGAATGTAGAAGATCGTAGTGCCCCCCTCTTTCATCAACTGAAGGCCCTCTGTCCAACCGGCTATCACCTGGTTGAGCGGGAATGTGGCGGGTTCGCCACGTGCCACGCTCGAGTCGAACACTGTGCCGTCGAGAAGCTGGCCGGTATAATGCACGGTGACTTCATCCGTGGCCTTCGGCGACTTGCCTGTGCCCTCTTTCATCACCATATACTTCAGTCCTGACGGTGTCACGGCGAAGGTGGTATCGGTGGCCACGTCGCTCTTGCGTGCGCCATCCTTGAAAATCTGTGCCAGAGAGTCGAGTTCCTGTGCCGGCTCTGAATCCTGATTGAGCACTTCCTCAACAGCTGCCGTGTCGCTTTCTGCATTCTTCTGCTTCTGCGAGCAGGATATCATTCCCGGAAGCGCCGCTGCACAAAGCGCTATTGCTATCGCTTGCTTTCTCATTTGCGGATCACTTTTATGAGTTCTACATCAAATATCAGAGTGGAATGAGGCGGAATCGCATTGGGCACGCCCTGTGCGCCATATGCGAGGTCGGAGGGAATGAAGAAAGTGTATTTGGCGCCCTCTTTCATCAGCTGCACACCTTCGGTCCAACCCGGAATCACGCGGTTGAGGGGGAATGTGGCCGGTTCGCCACGGTTCACGCTCGAGTCGAAAACAGTTCCGTCGAGCAGACGGCCTGTGTAGTGAACAGTCACCTCATCTGTGGCCTTAGGCTGCTCGCCTGTGCCCTCTTTCTCTACGACATACTGCAGACCGGAGGCTGTCTCCTTCACCTGTTCGTTCTTCTTGTTCTCGGCAAGGAATTTCTCGCCTGCCTCGCGGGCCACCTTCTCGGCCTTGGCCTGAAGCTCTCCAAGATATTCGGAGATAAGTTTCTGAGCCTCCTCGGGGGAGATTTTCGGCTCCTTCTCATTGAATGCGGCATCCACACCCTCGCGGAAATCGTCGAGGTTCAGTTCCTGAACGCCCATTCCCTTCAACTGGCGGCCCATCAGAAAGCCCCAGGCATAACTTAATTTGTCCATATATATATATCAATTTTGAGTTATAAGTATGACACCGAATTTATTTAATGTATTGATTAGTCAACGCATCTTTTGGCGTCTTTTCGGCGCTTTGTGCGACTCCGCTCAGTCACGATGCCCGCATCGCTCCTTCTCGGACTCACACAAATCACTCGAAAATACACTCAAAATATGCATTAACTAATTTGCGGGTCATACTTAATCTTCTAATGTTGAATGTTGAATGTTGAATGTTCAATCATCAATCCCAAAGCCCCCTTAAAGTAATAACATTAATCCTCTCCCCAAAGTTCCCAATACCCAATCCCTGATTTCAAGCCGCGGAGCGGCTGCACTGCATCTCCTGCCCTATTTATTTTCATATCCCTGTAACAGTCACATGATAGCAGGCAGTCTTCCTCTCAAATTTCACCAGGCATTTATTCCGCCTCCGGAGGTCGAAAAGCACCTCCGCAAGAAGATTCTTCAGATCCCCCTCGTCGATTTTCTTTGTCTCGTCCAGGCAATAGAAGCGTGTATAGGAAAGATCGAATGTAGTGCCAAACTGATGCGTCGAGGAGTCGGTTGCATTCCTGTTCACCCGCCGCAGTTTCTTCACCGAATGTGGCGAACGGAGCAGCGAAGTGACCCGTACCCGGTAATTATCAGCACCACGCCGCTTCAGCGAGTCGATGAAATTGCGCCCAACAGTGGATAGCAATTCCGCAGCCTCCGGCACAAGGAATGGCATCGAATGCGTTAGCGTGTCAACCTCATAAAACTCGTTGCTCTCGATCTTCACAATCGGCCTGCGAACATAAAACGCATCAGCCAGCGTGCGGATCGGCGCAATACCGAGCCTTTCGGCAAAGGCATACTGGTATTTGTTGGAGTCATTAAAGATCTCGCGCAGCGGCCCGATGGTATAGAGCGGAATCCGGTTGCCATGCCGTGTCCCGGTGAGCCGCTTCTCCGGCAAATCCGCAGGCAGCGGCGGAATCTCCGGAGTCAGCCCCGACAGCCCTGCCGTAGCCGCATCCCCATTATTTTCTCTCCCATCCCCGTTATCCCCTACATTTTCAGGAGTCTCCAGGCGCGCCTCCCCATCCGGCGCTCCCCCATCGTCCTTTACGTGGTCAAACGGGTCCTTCCCACAACCCGCCAGCACCATCCCCGCCAAGAGGCAGCACGCCGCCCCCCGCCAGCATTTAAGCAATCCAAGCCTATATCCAAGCTCACCAAGCCTGCATTTAAACTCTCGAAGCCTGTATTTAAGCAGCCCCACCGAAGAAATTCTATTTAGATTCATCAAGATAGATTCAAACAAGTAAATTCCAGCACAGGAGAAACCCGGAAAATCCCCACCCGTTTCCAAGCCCCAAGTAAATTACAAAATTACAAAATTTCTCCGAATATCAGTGGGCTGAACCTAAACTCTAACTTAATGGCAATATATTTTTCGCCCACTCTGGCATGTTCTGCACATACTCTTTGCCCAATTTACCGTCTCGCAATCTAAAAAGAGGCTGAGCCTTTACATCTTCAAGTGAATTGTCATACACATTTTAGACCCCATCCCACAAAAAATGTTAACGCAGGGGTCGCAGATTTCGGTCATATTTGGCCTTGCAGGTGAAGGAGCAT
>OGNF01000389.1_pt1 | contig 49843 bp, 40 predicted proteins | sample 1573321 | NCBI WGS metagenome assembly OGNF01 (sample SAMEA2581911, study PRJEB24529) | metagenome | biome: Human gut stool | place: China | collected 2011 | reverse complement strand
TATCAATGAGCGTAGAAATCATCAACGGTCAGTCAATTCCTAATATGCCCTGGCAGGACAAGCCCGAGGGCTGCAACGATGTAGTATGGAGATACAATGCTAACCCCATTATCCCCAGAAATCTTCTCCCCACTTCCAACTCTATCTTCAACAGCGCTGTTGTTCCTTTCGAGGGCAAGTTCGCAGGCGTTTTCCGTGTAGACGATAAGGTCAGAAACATGGAGCTGCACGCAGGCTTCTCTGAGGACGGTATCAACTGGAAGATAAATCCTGAAAGAATCGAGTTCGTACAGGCTGACAAGTCTACCGAAGAGGTAAATCAGTGGGGCTACGGCTACGACCCCCGCGTTACCTGGATTGAGGACAGATATTGGGTGACCTGGTGCAACGCTTACGGCTGGAAGCCCACCATCGGCGTTGGCTACACCTTTGACTTCAAGACCTTCTATCAGTGCGAAAACGCATTCCTGCCTTTCAACAGAAACGGCGTTATGTTCCCCAGAAAGGTAAACGACAAGTATCTGATGTTCTCGCGTCCTTCCGACAGCGGCCATACTCCTTTCGGCGATATGTACATCTCTCAGTCGCCTGATATGAAGTACTGGGGCGAGCACAGACACGTTATGGGCCCCCTCAAGGCTTGGGAGTCCAAGAAGATAGGTGCAGGCCCGATCCCGATAGAGACTTCTGAGGGCTGGCTCTGCTTCTACCACGGCGTTCTCGAAAGCTGCAACGGCTTTGTTTACAGCTTCTCCGCCTGCATCCTCGACATCGACGAACCTTGGAAGGTAAAGTACAGATGTGCTGAATACCTCATCAGCCCGCAGGAGATCTACGAGTGCGTTGGCGACGTTCAGAACGTTACCTTCCCCTGCGCTACTCTCTGCGACAAGGATACCGGCAGAATTGCTATCTACTACGGCTGCGCTGACACCTGCGTTTCTATGGCGTTCACCACCGTTGACGACGTTATCAAGTATGTTAAGGAGCACTCCTCCATCTGATAACTGCATAAACTGCAAGTATTGCGGGAGCTTTTTTTGGCTCCCGCTTTTTTGTCTTAAATTTTTATATTATATTTTTTTACAACGCTGCCCCTTGCCAAATACCCAGCAGTGTGGTATAATATAAATGAGGTTAGTATGCGCTAACGTGCATTTAAGGAGGGATTTTCCATGACAAAAATAACTGTAAAGATCGACGGCATGATGTGCGGAATGTGCGAATCACACATGAACGACACCATGCGCCAGAATTTCAACGTAAAGAAAGTAACGTCCTCGCACGCCAAGGGCGAAACGGTGATGATCGCCGAAGAGGACATCAGCGACGAAAAGCTGAAAGACGCGGTAGAGAAAACAGGCTACACCTTCGTATCCGCCGAGCGCGAGCCTTACGAGAAAAAGGGCTTCTCGCTTTTCAAGAGAAAATGATTGAATGACAAAAAAGCTCCGTTCACGGGTATATCCGCAGCGGAGCTTTTGCTATTTATGAACGTTAGATTTACTCTTTTACCCACTGTCTGAGGGCGGCGGAGAGCTTTCTGTCGATGTCCTTGCGGGTCTGCTCGCACTCGTCGGGGAAATCCTTAGCCGCCTTGAAAATAAAGCGCATCACGAATTTCAGACCGAAAGGCAGCGCCAGCCGCAGCATCGACTCGGGCAGTACGAAATGCGTACCGTGCTCATACGCCAGCGCTTCATACTCGCACTCGTGCGGGCGCTCCTGCAAACGCTTGTCCATGCGGCGAACGTACTTGCCAGCCTCCCAGAACGAGTCGTCGTCCGCGCCGACGAGGATAAGCTTGCCCTTGATATTCTCGACCTTTATCATCTGCTCCTCGGTCAGCGGGTGCGCCTTTTCTGAGTCGATAAAAAGGCAGGTGCTGCGCTCTATATCGCCCGAGCCTTTGGTTTCCTCCTCTATTTTCTGCCAGTAAACGGGGTGCTCGTAAATAAAAGGCATATACGGCAGCGGCTTGCCCTGCCAAGAAAGCGTCGAAGCGTTCGGTATCGGCCACTCTCCGCAGCCGTCCTTTTTGCCCTGCTCGAAGCCCTGCCAAACGAAATCGCTCGCGGTGATGCCGAAAGTCAGCGTGAGGTCGGGAAGCAGCGAAGCGGCGGCGATGGAATCCATGCCCGCGGTGCTCATGCCCATTATGCCTACCTTGCGCGAGCCGTGGCTTTTGAGCCAGTCAATGGCTGTCTGTATTCGCTCCAGCGGAAAATTGACGTGGCTGTAATTCTTTTTGCCGGGCGACATACACATAACGTTCACGCCCCTGCTGTGCAGCCATTTTGCACCGCATTTCGCCATGTAATCATTAGGGTCGTCGCCGAAAAGACCTATCATAGTGCAGTCAGAGCCATTCGGATCTTCATAATATGTACCGTAAAAACCATCTTTTTCGATCTCAAAAAACTTCTTTTTCATCTTTCTCAAACCTCCGTATCAAAGCATAAAATTTCCCGACTGTCAAGCAGTTTGCATATGCTTACTCATATTATATCACTTCAACGCGCAAAAGTCAAGCAGCAAACGAAAAAGAGCAGAGATCTCTTCCCTGCCCTTTTTCAAAACGTGTAATTCACCAAATTTGAAAGATGTTTTAGCCTGTTATCTCCAAACTTCTTCCGCTATCTCCTTTACGAGCGCTAGCTTTGCCCACTGCTCTTGCTCGGTCAGCTTGTTGCCGATCTCGCAGGAAGCGAAGCCACACTGCGGGCTGAGGCAGAGCCTTTCGAGGGGGATAAACTTCGCCGCTTCGTGTATGCGCGCGATCACCGCCTGCTTGTCCTCAAGCTCGGGCGTTTTCGAGGTGATGAGTCCGAGTACCACCTTTTTGTCGGGCGAAACCTTTGCAAGGGGTTCAAAGCCGCCGCTTCTCTCATCGTCATACTCCAACAGCAGAGCGTCAACGTTCTCGTGCGCGAAAACGTAATCGGCTACCGAGTCATACGGCCCGCTGGTAAAATATGTAGAGTGATAATTGCCCCTGCAAATGTGCGAAGTTATCACCATATCGGCGGGTTTGTTCGCCAACGCGAGGTTATTTACCTTCAAAAGCTGCTTTTTCACGTCCTCGATGTCGATGCCGAGCGACTCGTATCTCTGCTTCGCGGCGTCGCCCACTACCGCGCCCCAAGTGCAGTCGTCGAGCTGTAGATCGCGGCAGCCTGCTTCGTAAAACTGCTTTATAACCGCCTGATAAGCAGCGCCGATGTCCTGAATAAGCTCCTCGTTGGTGCTGTAAAACTTCCTCGTCTGCTCGATATTCTGCGGAACTATCATCTGCTGGAAAGTCTGCGCGGGTGCGGGAATCGTGTATTTCGCGACGGTCTGCTCGTCCTCAAACTGCTTTAAGAACTTGAAGTACTCAACGAACGGGTGCGGGGCGGCCTTGATCTTGCCGACCAGATATGTGTCGTCAAGCGCCGCCAGCTCGCCGCTGAACTGCACGCCCGAGCCTGTATTCTCGTGAGCAACGCCCTCAAATCCCCACATAAAGTCGAGGTGCCAAAATTCTCTCCTGTACTCGCCGTCGGTGATGATGTGAAAGCCTGCCTTTTTCTGCTTTTCCACCAACGCGGTTATCGCCTTGTCCTCGATCGCCGTAAGCTCTTCCCTGCTGACTTTGCCCGCCTTAAAGTCCTTTCTCGCCTGTTTCAGCTCTTCGGGACGAAGAAAACTGCCGACGTGATCGTAGCGGTATGGTGACTTGATATTGCTCATTTTTACTACCTCTTTCCATAAAATAATGCCTATCGGTTTGCTGTGATAATATTATAGCACGGATAATTCAGATAGTAAAATACTTTTAACTGCGCACTGTCCATAGTTTCAATCTATCGACAGATGTACTTTAAGCTGCTCGAGGTAGCATTTTCCGTAGCGGCTGAGCACGGCGTTTTTCTTGGTAACTATGCCTATGCGCATCTCGCAGTCGGAGTCGAGCGGGCGGGCAATTATATTTTCGCCGTTCAGCTCCGAGTCGATTATGCCCGAGCATACGGTGAAGCCGTTCAAGCCGATGAGCAGGTTGAAGAGGGTGGCTCTGTCGCGCACCATGATGTTTTTAGGCAGCTCCAGCGCGCTGAGAAATTCCTCTGAGAAGTAGAACGAGTTGTGCTTGCCCTGCTCGAAAACGAGGTAGGGGTAAGGCTCGAGATCGGCGGTGGTTATCGTGTTCTTAGCGGCGAGGGGGTGTTCGCAGGAGATAAAGACGTGCGGGCGTGCGCAGTAAAGCTGCTGAAAGGTGAGGTCATTCTTGCGTATCAGCTTTGAGAGCACCGATCCGTTGTGCTCGCTGAGGTAGAGTATGCCGATCTCGCTTCTGCCGACGGAAACGTCGTCGATTATCTCGTAAGTCTGCGTTTCGCGGAGGGTGAAACTGTAAGTATCGGCGTTGTATTTTCTGATAACGTCAACGAAAGCGTTCACGGCAAACGAATAATGCTGGCAGGAAACGCTAAATCTGGGTTTCTGCGAATGCTCGCCGCGAAAATGCTCGGTCATAACGTCCGCCTGTTCAAGCAGCTGACGCGCGTAAGAGAGCAGCACCTCGCCATCGCGTGTAAGCTCAACGCCCTTATTCGAGCGAATAAAAGCGGTAACGCCCATCTCATTTTCCAGACTATGGATAGCCGAAGTAAGGCTGGGCTGCGCGATGAATAGCTTTTCCGCCGCTTCAGTGATATTGCCGCATTCCGCAACGGCAGTAAAGTATTTTAATTGTTGTAGGGTCATTTTTTGAGTCGTCCTTTTTTGAGGTTTTTTGGGAGTATGATTATTATAACATATTCGCGGGGTTTGGGCAAGAGGCGGCCAAAAAAACGCCGCAGTCCCTCCGAGTCCATGACCCATCAGCCCTGCGGCGTAATTGTCAGAATTGATTGCTCATGGCGAGAGCTTTGACTTCATCAGCGCCGCCTCCGTCATAGGTGTATCCCGCTGTCGGCGAAGATAATCCGTAAGCGTCCCTCTCGCTCATCGACGTTTCAACCACCTTTTCAGTGCTGACTTTTCCCGAAGATACGCTTACTTTGTTGATAAACTCGATGTTCTCGTAATTGTCATTAACGTCGGGTGAGAGATAATCCGTCACGAAACAGCCGTAGTAGGACGAATAAAGCAGCTGCGCACGTCCTCCGCAGTTGAATGTTCCGAGGTCGGCGAGATTTCCTGAGCTGTCCGCCTTGAAAACTCTTGCCTCAGATGTAGAAGCCCCGCCCTCGTCTATCCACACAAGCTCATAATTGCCGTCAAGATCAAGGTCTACCACATAGTAATACGGCGAAGGCCCGCTCTTTTCCGCATAAAGCTTTGCGAGCTTGTCGGCGTATACTGCGAACGGGTCTGATGAATTTTGCTTCTGCTCCTGCGAATTGTCCGAAGGCTTTTCAGACGAGCTGTCGGCTTTCGGCTCTTCCGCTTTTTCGGAAATGCTGTTCACCATATCGCTCAGCGGTGCAGATATACTGCTGTCCTCTTTGTAACTGAAAGCATTGTACGACTCGGTGAGCGCCTGCTCGCGCTCCGCCTGCGTCATGCTCTTGTAGTCGGTCAGAAGTATAGTTTTCACATTTGCTTTCAGCGGCGTTTTTCCACTGAAATAGCTGTTGAAGCTGCTTTTGAATTTGCCTGCTTCAACGTTGCTTCCGCTTACCTTAAAGTTGTTGTAAACGTCGATTCCGCTGTCTGAGCTTTTAGTGAAGTAGAACTTTTCTTCTGATTTCGTCCAGTTGCCTGAATTGCCGAATGTAAAAGTGTATAATCCGTATGCGCCGCCGCCGCTTGACTGGCCTGAGCTTGTGTATTCATAAAGCTCTCCGTCCGCAAAACTGAGGTTTCCCGAAGAGTCTTTATAAGCCTGCAATGTGAACGCCTTATGACCATAGTCGCGGCGCGAAGTCCACAAGGTAGTCAGTCCGTCCTCTACCGACCCGCTCTTGTTGTATACCGCAAAGAAATGCTGTTCAGGCTCGTTTACGCGCATTCCGTAGCCGCCGACGATAAGTTCGGGCGTACCGTCGCCGTCAAGGTCTTGAAACCACATTTCGTTTTGCTCAAATCCGTATTTATCGCGGTAGCTTTCGTACATTTCAAAAGTATCTATCCATGTATCTCCCGCGCCGGGTTCTTTGTCGGCTGTCCAGCTGACTATTTCCTTAACAAGCTCGGGCGTTTTGGCTTCTTCCTTTTCCACAACGGTAACAAGCCGCTGGTCGCCGCCGCAGGCTATCTTAGGCACAGCTATCTCTGCCTTTATATCTGCATTGCTTGCAAAATATTTCTTCGCCCACTGTATATCGTCGCCGCCCCACATATCGGCAGCATATTTCAGCGCTTCGTTGACGGTATCGCCGCTCAGCAAGCTGTAAACAAAAGCGTCTACGATGTAATAATTGTAATAACTATAAACCGTATCAGTGCAGGCTACAACACTTTTTGCACCGGATTTTTTGAATGAGCTGACAAGCTTGTCATTTTGATAAGCATGACAAGCACCGATATATATTATAGTGTTGCTGAGTTCATTGTTTTGATAATGCTTGGTGAAGAAATCAGGCATTAGGACATATTTAGCATGACTTGGGTCATCTTCAAAGTTGATCAGTATAACTCTGTCGTTTAATACATCATCTAAATACTTAATTAAATTATCTTCCGTAACTATCTCCATAGTGCATATAACGGGAGTTTCTTGGTACATCATACCATGTTCGCGTATATCTAAAAATGAACATTCGCCTAAACTGTCTGCAAAATCTTCTACGGTGCAATCCTCGTCGATATATGCTTTCAATCCCTCAGAGTTCCAAACGTTATCACGATTTTTCAGTTCTCTGAGCATTTCATCATACCCCAGACCATACATCACCTTAGCTGAGAGGTCTTTTTCTTTGTAAGAGTACTTTGAAGCGTCGTACTCAAGCTTATTTTTTACGTTTATCACCTTGCCGCTGCTGTCCTTATCGGCGTAATCTTTGGCAATGCCGCTTACATCGTCGCTGAATTCGACGATCATAACGCCGCCTTTGCCGCCTGCTGTATAATCATATTCATAAATCTCAGACACCGCGTTGTAAACAGGTTCTTGGATATATCCCTGCTTCTGCATATCGTCAAGCGCGCCGCCCACAAGCTCTTTGCGGGTATCTATATCGGCTTTGTCAAATTCGTCGGTAGACATTACCTCGTTCAGCGCCTCGCCTACCGTCTGCTGAGCCGTAACAAGTTCGGCTGCGGCGTCGGCGTTCGCAGTGGCAGTTTCGGGCATATTGCTCGATGTAGAGCGGTAGATGTATATTACCGCCGCTACTGAAACTACGGCCGCTATGGGGAGGAGTGGAAGGAATGAGCGGCGGTGCTTTGGAGGAACAGGCGCAGGAATAGGCGGTACAGGCTTCGGATTCGGCTTAGGTTTAGGCTCACCCTGCCTTACATATCCGCATACGGGGCAGATCATTTCACCCGAGCCAAGTTTCTTTCCGCAATTCGGGCAATGGTCATCAGCGCTCACCTTAGCTTTTGGAACGTAGGCTGCATTTTTAGCTCCGCATACCGGGCATATCTGTTTTTTATTCTGATACACCTTTCCGCAATTACGGCAGATCACCTTCTCAGATCCGCTTTGCTGTTTTTGAACATTAACACTCACCGCCGCGCTTCCGCAAACTGGGCATATATTACTTCCATTAAGTATTTTTCCGCATTTTGCGCATCTGTTTGGCATATTACGATACTCCTTTTATTGTATATCTAGAGAAACAATCCGTTGGAAAATGCAACGACCAAAGCTATTATCAAACAAATCAAGAACAGCGCAAGCCAAAAGCCTTCGGAAGATGTGTCCTTGTGCTCCTCAGGAAGCGGAACAGGCGTGGGCGCAGGCTTCGGCTTTGGAGTAGGCTCATCTTTAGGTTTCGGCTTTGGCTTAGGTTTAGACTTGGGTTTAGGCTTGGGTTTATATTCATCTATCTTGATGTTATCCATAATGTACTTTTTTCTTACAGGTATGCTTTGCTCGTATTCGCACCACGAGCATACGGGTTTGCCCGAGTAATACATATGCATTGGATTCTCGCTGCATTTTTTCAGCGAGCCTGCCAAACACATCATTGCGTCATACCACTCGTAAGCAGAGGGTCGCTGAGATGCGTCTGCCACAAAAGCGCGCGCAAAAAGCTTTTGTATCTTTTCCGGAAATATGGATATAAACGGCGAGCGTATCGTTACCAGCAGATTTCCATTATGATTCGTATCGCTGAAATATGCGCAGTAGCCGTTTGCAATATTCATCTCCGGCTGAAACTGACTTCCCGAAACGCTTACAGCAGTGCAGGCAAAAGGATGAACGCCATTCATCAAAAGTCTGAATATGATTATCGCAAGAGCAAAATTATCGGTAGATTCACTGAATGATCTCCACGCTTCGCTTTTCTTAAAATCCTTGCCTTGAAGTTCTTTCGGTATATACTCAGGAGTAACAACTGTACATGGCATTATCGCGCCGTTTTGCCGTATATGAAAAGAATCGGTATCGACTATAACTACTTTACAGCTATTCACATCGACTAAAATATTGTTGGGGTTCAGATCGCCGATTATATGCCCACATGCATGAATATTGTAAACAGCCGCCGATATATTTGCAGCTGCAAGAATAAACTTTGACCATACGTTATTTTCGTGGCTCTGGGGCGAATAAAACTCCGCAAGATCGCTGTATCCGCTCTTTTTATCCATTATATAACCGCAAAACTGACCGCCTTTATACAGTATCGCCTTCGGCCACGCACATTCCGGCAGCTTGCTTGAAGATGTCAGAAGCATAGCCTTTATCTTATCATGGCGCGATTCTGTACACTTTTCTTCATGATATATTTTCGCAACAATATCGTGGTGGTTTTTGATCTCATAAATACAGCCCTCGCCGCCTGAAGCCAGAGCAGGCGAGATCAAAGTATAAGAAACGCCGTCATTGCTTTTATATGTCATATCCATGTTTATGCAACAGCTCCTATGTTTTTATTCGGCATACTCCGCTGCGGGCGGTTCTTTATCGGCGTCGTCAGAAGTGCTTATGTCGTCGCTCTGAGGTTCATCAACAGTACTATCAGTAACTACTACATCTTCGCCAGCTATCTGCACTTTGCTGATTATATCCTCAGGTATTTTTGAAATAATGTTTGTAACGGCAGGCTGAGAACTTAAATCGTCCGTTTTTTCAGTTTTCTTTTTTTCCTTTTTGGAGTCAGCAGCAGAGAATGAACTGCCAGACTCCGCTTTTTTCTCGTGACCGCTTTTTTTTTCTGAGCCGAATACCAAAAGCAATATTGCCGCAATAAGAATCAGAATTAAGATAGATTCAACGAACAAAGCCTTCATCAGCTTATCTGCAAGCTTTTTATTCTTCGCCTTCTCTTCTGCAAGCTTTCTTTGGCAGTCATCTATCTGCGCTCGATAGTTTTCTGATACATCAGCGCTCTTTTGCGGAGTGACATGGGGTCTGACAGAAGAAGTGTTATACTCCCTATCCATTATCTCATACTGCTTTCTTTTTAAAGCTTTCCAATCAGGCTCGCGGTAGTATTCTTCGCTGCATCCGTTCGGACATATGCGCCGCTCTCCTCATCCTTTTGTAAAAGAATCGAAATCGTCAACTGCTCTAAGTCATTAAAGTCCCGGTATGCCGTTGCCGGAAATAAAGGCAGAAATGCTCTCTTGCAATTTTCTGAAATCTTCGGGATCATTCGCTTTCAAAACATTTCTGTCCATAAAGCGCCTTATGAAAGGCACATATATCTTTTGTTTTTCATTTGCAATAAGCGTCGGGCATACAATATCATATATGCCGTCGGTCATCATCGTAAATGCGCAGATCGGCAGGGCTGCTTTGCCGAAAGTCCAGTATCCCTCGCCGCAAAGCAAAGGAAACGTTTCGTTAAATTCCTCGCCTTTCATAACGTCGGTCACGCATATGTAATCGCCGTCATATGTCAGTGCAACAATACCGCCGTCGCCGCATTGTCCGTAATACAGATCTTTGCCGTTATATATAGCGACAGTAAGAGTGGTATTATACATCTTTGGATCGTCATTTTGATTTTTTGCATACGTTATAACGGTTCTATATGCAAACTGAAATGCTTCATGAAGAGCATTGATATAAAGATCAGCCTTTTTCGAGGGCTTTATCCTTCCGCTTATATGATCTAATACCGTTTTTACAGCTATCTGCGAGCCAATATCTGACTTTTCAGCACTGCCGAGTCCGTCAGCTATCGCGGCTATTATCATGTCTTCGTTTGTCTGCACAACGTCTGAATAGTCCTGACAAACTCCATCAGACTTTGCGAGATGTGATTTACCAATCGCCGAGATCTTAAAAAAGCCTAACAATGACTGCCACCTGCTTTCAATAAATATATTTATGCCCCGGCATTTAGTTCAGCGGGATATGGAACATACTCGAGGGAACATCAACATTTACCGCAGGAGTACCTTCCTTACTATTGATAACAGGAGTAATGCTGGCAGATACAAATTTGAAAAGTCCTACAAAATCGCAGTCTTTCAGACCGAAAATGCTGTTAGGGTCAAAGATCTCCTGCATAACAGAATAATTGCAGCCCTCTACGCCTATGCAGTAGGAAACAAGCTTTCTGTTTTCTTCCATCCATTGCAGTCTTTCGGCGGCTTCTTTATATCCGTCGGTAGGCTGACCGTCGGTAATGCAGAAAAGCCACGGACGGAAATAGGGCGTACCCGACGCCACATATGCTTTCTTTCTGCGGGTGATCATATCCATAGCGGTATCGAGCGCTTCGCCCATTTTAGTTTGTCCGTATGCTTCAAGGTTTGGCGTTATCATTTGAGAAATAGGAGTAAAATCCTGAATAACTTGTACTTTGCTGTCGAAAGAGATCAAAGCAATATCTATGCAAGCCTGCGCCATTGTGGAATTATCCCGAATAGTCTGCTCCTTAAAAATTTTCAGCCCCATATTAAGCTGGTCGATAGCGTTATGCAGAGTCATCGAGCCGGAAGTATCGAGCACAAAAATGCAAGCAAGATGCTTTTCAGTATCGCTGAATATCGGCGTAGTATTAAAATCCTCCTGATTTATAAAATCACCGTTAAATTCTTTCTGTTGAAGCATAATTATTCCTCCTGTGTTTTGTGAAATAAATATTTTATCTCAATTGAATTTGAAGCTGTCCAGTACCTTTTCAAACTCGCTGTCTAGCTTGCTTATTACGCTGTCAGCCGCGCCGTAGCTGATGGCAACAAGAGTATCATCCTTGCTTACAACTACTTGATGGATCTCCATAGTAACGTCGTCGCTGATTTTGTAGCTGATGGTGAAGGTGTAGCTGTCAACGCCGTTGAGGGTGCCGGGTTCAGCCGCAGTTACTTCGTAGCCGTCGGTAGATTCGTAAGACGAACGCATATCCTCTGCATACTCGGAAACGGAAGTGCCCCTGAGCCATTCGTCGGACATGGAAACTACGTTGAAGTTAGCGGTAACTGCCATATCGTCATCAAGGTCGCCTGCGTATGTGAACTGGCAATCAGTGCCTGCGCCCTCGCCGTAAGTCCAAACAGCGGGGTCAGCCTCGATGGTGTACTTCTCGCCGGTGTAAACGCCGTCAGCATAGCCGACCTCAACTTCGGCAATACTTTCGTCAGCTTTACTTTCGCTAACGATACTTTTCTCGGCAGTGCTTTCTTCTGCTTTACTTTCCGCTTTAGATACGGTACTATTTATCAGATCACTTTCTCTTGATGAATTATCAAAATCACCTAGTGCCAAAGAGCTAAGATCATCGTGTATGATCTCTTCATACGAAGTGTCATCTTCGCTGTCGCTGCTTATCGAATCGTTATTTACCACAGCCCAAACAATAGTACCGGCGCATATCACAACAGCCGCGCAAGCCGCAGCTATTATCACCTTGCTGGTCTTTTTAGGCTTTTGCGGTGCAGCATCTGCTCTATCCGACATTTCATAGCCACATTCAGGGCACTTTGAAAAGTTGTATTCAAATTCGCAATTACATCTTGGGCATTTCATTTTACGTTCTCCTTTTACTGTCTTTCAAAGACAACTTGCGTAGCTAAACCGCCGATCTTCTCCAGCACCAGCTTCTTTCTCGTGACCTTAACGATCATAAATGAATCTTCATCATCATAATCTTTAGAACTTATAGTAAGAATATCGTCGTCGATGGTGTATGTTCCTATCTGATCGTCTATCCTAAGCTTATTGTTGCTTTTAAATTCCCATTCAGTTCTGTCATCTTCATCAAGCTCTACATACCCGCTGTCATTATAACCGCCGATGGTCTCCCATGTGCCTACGATAGAATTCTCTACATTGTTTTTTGAGATCAAAGCTATCACAAATGTGACCACTACAAGTAAAACTGCCGCTATGGCTATATACATTTTGTATCTGCTCAATATCAAGACCACTGAATTAGTATTCTGCACACCTCTCTGCTCATTTCCGCAGGCAGCGCAAAATCTTGCATTCAGAGGTACAACGCTTCCGCATTTTGGACAAAAATGCATTTCAGCTTGAGGTCTTAGCGGAGTAGGCGGCGGCTCTTGCATAGTGTGTGTTTGTTCCGGCACAGCATTTCCGCATACAGGACAAAACTTTGTGCCTTCCTCTAAGTTTTTGCCGCAATTACTACATCTCATTTTTCGGTCAACCCTCTTTACTGTTTTTCAAATACTTTTTGCCTGCCTGAATATTTTGTATCTTCTAATACAAGTTTTTTATGTGACAATTTTATTATCCTATAATTCTTTGTATCGTAGCCGTTTTGAAAGCCGTTGTATTCATCGTTCTTTATTGTAAGAATATCATCGTCGATAGAGTATGTCTTGCCGTCACCGCCGATAAGCAATTTATTATTGCTCTTGAATTCCCACTCCTTTGGAGAATCCTTTTCATTATATTCGCCATCATCATCATACCAGCCGACTTCTTCCCATGTGCCTTGTATTTTCTTTTGATTATATTATACCACCAATTTGGTGTGCTGTCAAGCCGACTTCTTCCCATGTGCCTTGTATTTTCTTTTCCATAGGTCGCAGTGCGTTGACTATCATTATAACGATAACTACAACTACGGCAAGGGCGATAAGCTTTAAAAATCCGCCTGAACCCGTTTCCGCAACAAACTCCGGCACCGAAGCAGGATCAGGAGCGGGTGCTGTTTTAGGAGTACTTTTCGGCTTTGGCGCATGGCCTGATCTTAATGCAGGATCTATGGTTTTCTTCGGTTTGGGCATATTATCCTGCGTCTGCACTTTACGGGTACTGCTCTGCCCTTGAACAGCGCTTCCGCATACAGGGCAGACCGTTGTGCCGGCGCTTAGATTTTTACCGCAGTTATTACATCTCACTTTTTATCACCTCTTCACCCTAACATCCCCCGTGAGCCGAACCAACTTTATCTCAGTGAAATTATACCTTTCCGCCGCCTTGTCCATCACCGCGGATACTCGGCGCAGTATATCCTCAGCTTCCGCTACATTGCGCACCGCTGAGGATATGCGTCCCTCTATGCCGTACCGCTGCTTTATCTGCCAGTCAAGGCTGCCGCTCGTGAAGTTTAATGAGCCGCGGACAGAGCTTAGCCTGCTGCCTGCATTCTTTACGTTCGCCGATGCAGATACAACATTGCCTATGTTTATCTTTATCCTGCCCATTTTCTTCGCCTCCTTCTTTGCCGCCATATCTGCCTCTTATCTGCGTGCGCCGCAATTCGGGCAAAATGAAAGCGAAGCGTCGTACTCGTTAGCGCAGTTTTTGCAGAATATCACATTGCGGTTCTGCGGCTGAGGGATCTCGCCCTGCGCAGTGGGCGCTGCAGGACTGAAATCTCTGTACTTTTTCATTGTGCTCAGCGTGATCTCTACGTCTGAGAGCTTCTTTAATACGATTATCACAAGCACCAGCGAAGCAATCGCCACCGCCGCTGCTACAAACAGCAGAATGTATATTATTGTAAATTCAGGATACCACATCGTTTTTTTCCTTTCCGGGCGTGCGCCCCGCTATTGTTTGCCTTAAAGCTTCTTTTTTCTGAAGAATACGAAAAGCATTACTATCGCCGCTATCAGCACTACTGCGCCGATTATCGTTCCAATGAAGAGCGGCGTGTTGTTGTACCAGCGTACAAATGCGTTCGAGGATACGAGGAAGTTTGAGATCTTCATCTGCGCTTTGTTTCCTGCTGAGTCGGTCGCCGTTATCGAAATGTTCTGGCGCTTAGTGCTCTCGGGTACTTTCAGATTAAAGGTGTCGCCCTGTATATCGCAGTCTATTTTCTTGCCGTTCAGCATTACCTCAGCCGTGTCGAGCACGAGGTTGTCGCTTATCTCTATCTTTACGTTCTTTACTTCGTCGCTGTACGTTTCATCTGATTTGATGTCTACGGGCACGATTATCGGCGCGGTCTTGTCGATACCGAAAGCTATCTCAGCGTTGTTCTTTTCCTCAGCCGTGTCATTTTCGTTATCCGCCTTGTCGTTTGAGAATATGGATACACCGTAGCTGCCGTCGTTCTTGAACTGCGAAGCCTTTACCGTGTAGGTGTAAACGCTCCATTCGCCGTTGCCGCCTTCGTGACCCAGCGTGTAACCGCTGTCCTTTGCAAGATCTGAGGGCGAGCCGTTCTTTATTACTTTTACGTTGATGCTGCTGTCAACAAGCTCGTCAACGTTGGTTTCTTTCACGATAACGTTTCTTTCCTCGTTGATGTATTTGCCCAGTATCTCTTTAGTAGAATCGTCGATGGTGTATACCGACCCGAAACGGTTCGCCGAGAAGCTTATAGCTCCCGAAGCCGTGTTGCCCGCAAGGTCGGTAACGCTTACGGAAAGCGTATAAATATCGTCGATCTCTTTTTTCTTCTCAAAGTTTTCAAAGGTGTATACCTGTCCGCCCTTTGTCTTGCCAAAGTTGCCGGGGTACTCAACCTCGCCGTTGTTAGCGCCGCTGAGCGAGATCTGCACCGTGCTGTCATCGTAATTCGTATCAGTCATGGTGATTATCGGGGCTACTTCGCCGTTGTTTGCGGACTTATCCTTTACGCCGGTGAATATTATCTGCGGGGGGGTCTTGTCGATTGTGAAGCTGTCCTTTTCGTACTTCGCGCTTTCGTTGCCCGCTTTGTCCTTTACGCTTATCGCGAACGAATAAAGCGCTTCGTCGGTGTACTTGATGGTAGCGGTGTACTTGTCGCCCGACTGCTTCCACTTAGAAGCTTCGGGGAACTTCACCTTTGCGCCGCCATTGGTCGCCGTACCGGTTATGCTTACTCTCGACTCCTGGAAATTGTGCTCGGTAACGGTTATGGTAGCCGTTCTGTCGGCTGAGAAACAGTCGGTGGCGTCCTCGTCTGAGCTGCTGTATGAAACGCTGATAACAGGGAGCGTTTTATCTACCGTAAAGTCGGGCGTTTTCGCTTCGTTAGATCTGTTACCCGCCCTGTCAAAGCAGTACGCCGAGAATTTGTAGTCGCCGTCTGCCGAGAATGTAACGGTAGTGGTGTGCTTCATGCTGTCGCCCTCACCGCTGGATGTCCATGAACCTGCCGAGGGTACGGAATAATCAGTATTCGAGATATTCAGCACAAGGTCTGAGCCGGAGAAGTTTCTGTCGGTAACTGTAATAGTCGCCGTGCGGTTCTTGTTGTAAAAATCCTTGTTATCCGAGTCGGGCTGGGTGTTGTCCCAAGTTATCTCTATGCTCGGCTTTGTAGTGTCGATGCTGAAAGAATCCTCGGAATGGCTGGTGTTTCCGCAGCGGTCGGTAAGTTCTACCACTACAGGGATATTGTTTATGTTCTCGCTTACAGTCACGGTCTTTTCCATCTTGTAGATGAGGTTGTCCTGACTTTCGAGCACTTTCCAGCCGCCGTACTCTGCTTCGCCGATGCTGTTGGGTATCGAAGTGCCTATCTGGCTTCCGTTTATGGTGCAGTTTATATCTCTGATACCCGAGTTCATATCGCTTACGGTGATGGTCACGGGAACCGAGCCTGCGTAAAGCGGATCGCCGCTGTTCGTGGTCGAAACAGGTGAGGGTCTTGAGATCGCGATGTGCGCGCCCTCGTTCTCATGCTGCTGCTGAGTTTCAACTACCGTGCCGTTCGGGGTCTTGTAGTTTACTTCGTTGTTGCCAGCGTTATCGGTAGCGTATGCCGAGATCTGTCCTTTAAAGCCCGCTTTTACGGTGATGTCTATATATCCATCCTTGTTTGCCGGTGCAGAGCCGCCCTCGGGGTGATCTTTATCGTTGATATTTTCCAGCTTGTAGTAGATGAGGTTTACGCCCGAGCCGCTGTCCTCAGCCTTTATCCTTACAGTAGCGTCTTCCTTGAAATAGTAGCCGTAAAGCGTGGGGATAACGCCGTTGAAAGGCGTATGACCGTCCTCATAGCCGTCCTTATATCCGTTTGTGATAAATTCAAAATCAGTTATCTCAGCAGGCTTGGTGTCCTTATATACAGTGTGCGTCGAAACGCTTTCATTTCCTGCATTGTCCAAAGCCTTTACCTTGAACGTATACTCGCCGTCCTCGTCGGTCTTAGCGATATTTTCAGTATAGCTCTTTTCGACCTTTGCGACCTTGCCGTTTGCTTCAGCGTATTCTTTTGCTTTGAACGCCTTTGCATTGTCGTCAGCCTTGCCCTTGAAAAGCTCAACGTTCACCGAATTGATGCCGGAATTCTTATCCTTAACGGTAGTTTTCATTTCAACATCGCTGTTGTACCAGTCGCCGCCCTTGTCAGTATTTTCATTTGCATTCCCATATGCTTCAGGCAGATCAACAGTTATCTCAGGCTTGATGTTCTCTATCATGAGATCGCCGTTCTCAGGAGCAAGTTGTTCTGATTCATTTTCAACATTATCATAAGCCACAAATGTCAGACCACTGTTGAGATATACCTTCTCGTCTTTTATCTGCTCTTCGGGAAGTGTGAAAACAGCCACGCCATCATCATTCACACCCGCAGTTTTTTCAATTGATTTTCCTTTAGTATCGGTATACGTCATTTTAACGTATTTGATACCCGAAGAAGCGTTTTCGTCTTTTACAGATACAGTTACGTTAACTTCGTTATTGAAGAAATATCCGAACGAAAGCGCGTTTATTGCTTTTTTGATAGCATTCCCCTTTGGAGCAATGTTAATATCCTCTATGACAGGTTTTGTTTTATCAATGTAGAATGTATATGACGCTACTTTTTCGGTGTCGCTAACTACATTTTTAACGCGTATAGTTACGGTATTTTCGCCGTCTTTCAAACAGCCGCTGTTTTTCAAAGCTTCGGAGGAAAGATCAAGCGTATGTTCACCACGCTCGGTTTTTCCACAAGCAGTTTTAAAGTCATTAAGGAAATTGCCCCACATTTCATTCTCTGTGTTGTCAGCCGTGATCGTAGTTGTATTTATCTTTATCGAAACATTTTTAATAGAGAATTTATCATCTTTCCAGCTAAAGGTGAAGCCGGTTGCGTTGCCATTATACCATTCCTTAGCGGAATTGGGTTTAACTCCAACACTCAAAGTGCTGTTTGACGATATTATAAAATTAGTATAGACATTATCTTCATTCTTAAATTTAAGCGCAGTTTCATCACTGCTCTTGTTTCCTGCATTATCATACGCAACTGCATAGAAATTGCAGTGGTCGTAATTATATTTATCAAAAAGTTTAGGTTCAACTGTAAACACTGCCGATCCATTATAAGCAGCAGTACCAATAGGTATTCCTTTGCCATTGTCCGAACCGCCGACAAGCTCCGCGGTAAGAGCAATTTCCTTGATACCGCTCGAAGGCTCAGCGTCGCTTGCTTTAACATTTATAGTTACAGCCTCGCTTGACTGGATAAAGTCATCGCAGTAAGCAATTGAATCGTTGGCGTTGACACTGGTTACGCTTGCGACATCTATTGTCGGAGCTTTTCTGTCTATACCTACTGTAACATTTTTTGAATTAGAGTTGCCGGTATAGTCCGTTGCCGTTATCGTGTAGATCTTATCCTGCTCATCAGATGTTACAAATGTCCACTTATCGCCATCAGGGGTCATAGGTTCGACAATATCGTTTTCACCATTGCCCTTTATCGTCACCGACTCGGGCTTAACGCCGCTGCCGCCGGCGTTGTCCGTTATAGTAGCTGTGATGGTGACATTTTGCTCGCTAGTCCAGTCATTATCAGGCTCTCTTCTAGCTTCTATGGTCGGCGCATCGCCGTCATAAACGATCTTTATCGGCTTTGCAAGCTCATAATTATGCCACCGGTGGTCATAGTACAGCGAGATGGTTTTTATCTCCGTGCCGCTTTCTATGGTCACGTCTTTAGAATTTCTATCGCTAAGCTTTTTATTTACAGCAATGCCGTAAACCTCATCGTCGCTGTCATCTCTGCTGTAAGAAAATTTCGCTCTGTTATTTTCATCGGCTGGCAGATAGTATGTATTGTCAGCCTCATCTTTGCGACCCTTTTTAACAAGCTCTTCCAGATTACTGGATACGCCCGCGGGTATTTCAGCCTCGGTCTTAGTTTCATCGTCCGCATAGCGAACTTCTACCGTAAAATCATACGTTACATTTTCCAGTGTAATAGTGTAGCCATTAGATGACTTATCATTTTCCGTATACTCCAGCGGCTCTTCGATGGCATTTTCTTCGTCTGTGCCGGTTTCATCGTTGTGAACTATCTCGGTGTATTTCTTAGTTACGCTCGCGATGTGCTTTCCGCTATCGGGAGTGATCTCCAGCACGGGTGACGCGTCATAATCAACGGTCAGCGTGCTCGCGGCGGTGCTGCCATTAACGCTGCCGCCCTCGCCATTGTCGATAGCGATGTCAAACTCATCTATAACGAAGCTGACTTCTACCGTAACATTATTTTTGATTTTGTCGATTTTATGTTCAAAAGTTTTTGGCGAATTCTTTTCCGCTCTGTCGTCAGCAGAGATCCGGTCAGCGCCGTCCACCTTAAACTCATTGATATGGTAATTGCTGCCTGCTTCTGCTTTCAGCGTTACGGAAGAGCCTGCTTCCTCCGACTTATCGCCGCTTTTTATCTCTACCCAGCCGCTCGCGGCATCGTCGCTCTCCTGCTTCAAAAGCTTGCCGTTTTCGCCGATGACATACGTCACCGTGTATATCTTTTTCTGAAACTCTACCTCTATCTCGGTGTTATCGCAAATGCCCGAAAGTTCTGCCGTGTACTCGCTCTTGCCCTCAGCGTCCGCTATCTCGCTGCCGCCGATCTTGAGCGACTTTATAGCGTATGTATCATCGGCATTCACGTTCACGCGCACCCTGCTCGCAGCGTTCACCGAAATGGTATCGTCAGCAATATCATCCTCCTCTATCGGCTGATATTCGCCCTTATCGTCCTTCAGGTCAAAAGTTATTCCGCCGCCTGTGCCGTTTACCGCGCGCTTTAGCGAATATGTGGCAAACTCCAGCGTGTAATCGTCATTCTCGGTATCTGCCGAAACGTTTTTCACTACTGTTTTAAATTCGTATTCCTTGCCCGCCGATACTGATAAGCTGTAATCATATCCGCCGTAGACCTCGTAGCTGTAACCGCCGTCATTGCCGATAGTTACCTTTTCAGGCTCATCCGCATTGCCGTGGCCGTAGCCCCAGTAGCTCATCAGCGGCGATACGCTGTTATCCAGCTTATCGAGATCTTTCAGCTCCACCTTGCCCGAAACAGTGTATTTCGGCAAAGCCTCTATCACCGCCGACCAGCTGTCGCCGTCGACGGTTATGGTGCTGCTCTCCAGCTCCTTAAAGCCGTAAACGCCTGTGAAATCAAACGTCACGTTATACTCAGCGCCGCTTTCGGCAAAGTTTTCAAATACCGCTTTGCCGTCCTCAGAGGTGCTCTCCGCCTTTACATTCGGGTCGGCGGCGGAGGTAAGAGTTACCTTTACGCCGTCAACGTCCTGCAAGTCGCCGTTTGAATTTGTAAATTTTACTGTGTAAGCGGCAAGGCTCTCCGCCGAAGCGGAAATAAACGCTTGGTCGAACGAAAAAGCGCTCATCGCAAATATAGCCGCCATAGTTCCCGCAGCAGCCTTAGAAGCCGTCGTTTTCGCTGAATAACTCATATATCATCAACTTCCCTTTCCTTTTCGGCGAGATCTCTCTTGCCGAATTTTTTCATATCTTTTATTTCAGAATAATATCTAAAGCACTTTCCTCTGAAGATAAATATGCACCTCAGCGAAAGCACTAAAAGTGACAAAACTACAAACTGCGCCGCATTCGCGCCGATATTTGCCGCCGACATCACGATGAAAGCCACCAGCAGTACCGCAAACGCTATGCACGCCGCTGTAAAAGCCTTGTTCTTTTTCGGCTTTTCCGCAGCCCCGCCTAAGTTTTTTCGGCATAGCCCGAAGAGTATCTGCTCCGCCGCAAGCCCCGCCCAAAATATTATCGGCACGGCAAACCGCATGGCATTTTCCCAGCTTGTCGAGATCTCTTCCAGCGGTATCAGCACTATCGCGGCTGAAGAGATCACCGTGCAGACGAGCGCGCTTTTAAAAAGCTTCATTTACGCGATCACCTCTTCGGTATGTACTTCCTTTACAGACCTCGTTACCACGAAACCGCCGTCGTCATCGTCGCCGGTGCTTGTAAATATCTCGGTAAAGCCCTGACCCCAGTCGGTCGGTTTTGAAAGCTCAGAAGTTATATCGTCCGGCTCTCTCAAAAGATCGGTAGGCTGCTCGTCCTCATCATACAGATTTTCATTCAGCACGCCTGTAAGCTGTTCGCTGTCTTCTCTAAGCACGCTGGTAAGCTGCTCGCCATCGTCTTGCTGCGAATTGTCAGTAAGAACGCCCGTTGGCTGTTCATCATCGACGTACTCAGCATTTACACCCGCCGATTCTATCTTGCCGATATGCGCAGTACCGCGCGGCATATCCTCATACGCCGCGGCCTCCTCAACAGCATCGCCTATATGCGAAGTTTGAGGATAACTGCTTATCTCCGCGCCCTCATTCATATACGCCGAGGTAGGCGGAGCTTCAAAATTCGGCTCGTCGCGGCGCTCTCTTCTTATGTTCGGCCTTTCAGGCTCGCCGCTCTTCATGTTTTTCGTGTAGATATTTTGCAGGTTGAAAGAGCCGCTCGTTTCCGTAGTACCGCCCTCAAAAGCCACGAATTTCGGAACGGGGTTAGCAGCTTCCTCGCGCATACGCTTTAGTTCCTTAGCGTAATTTCTGCCCGAAAGCTCGCCGATTATATCGGGGATCTTTAAAGCGAAAAATACTATTATCGCCGCCGCGAGCAGCAGTCCCGCCATCACGAACAGCACTATTGCGATAATAAACCATGTTTCAGCACTCATAATCTTCCGTTACTCCCCATCTCTGTATGCGCTGTCTATCGACTGCCGCACGGTCTGCTTTCTGCCGATAAGCTGCGCTTTCAGCTCGTCCGTCTTGTCAGAATTGGTATTCAGCGCTTCCAGCTTTTCGCATACTGTATCGTACACCGTCAGCATATCGTCTTGCTTTATGCCGTCTGCCTTGAATTTTCTCGAGTAATTCTCTATCGAGTTCATTATCAGTCGGTAAAGCTCCAGCTGAACTATCTCCTGATCTTCACCGCTCACCTGCTCCGCCATAGACCGCAGGTTTTCCCAGTAGGGCGCGTACTTGCCCTTATCGGAAGCTTCCTCAATGTCTAGCGTGATGTCGCGGTTGAAAATGCCTATGTCGCGGTAGATGAGCGATATTTTGTATTCATCGCTGTTTTTATCGCCGTACTGCACCACGTCGTTGAACCACTCTACCGCCGCTTTCATTCGCGTTATCTGATTATCCGAGTCGTCGGTCTTGCCGTAGCCGTAGTAGTACCAGTAAAGCTTGCCCGTTTCGTAAGCCACCTTCCAGTAATCGCTCTGCTTTTTCAGCTCTACGAGGTTACTGTTTATGCAGCTTTTGAACTGCTGCTCTTCATCGGTACTGAAATCGGCGTCTTCTTTGTAAGCCTCGATCATGTTTATGTATGGCTCGATATTCATAGGTTTTATGTCTATCGCCTTTTCGTAATACCCTATCTTATTTTCCACCAGCGCTTCATTTTTCGCACGGGTCATGTTCTGCTCATAGTCGAGGTTATTGGTGTGCGTCCTCATACCCAAACTGCCGAAGCCCAGCCCCAGCGATAATATCGAGCAGGCGAAAAGCGCTGCGAATACTCCCAGCTTCTTTTTCTGCGATCTGCGGTATTCGTTGCCCCACTGTTTGTAGTGGTCGAGGGCGTACATCAGCTCTGCGCAGGACTGATACCTGTTCTCCCTCTCGCGCTGAGTGCATTTGGTAAGTATCTCGTCAAAACCCACTGAGAGCTGTGGGTCCCAGCTTCTTATCGGCTTGAAATTTTCCACGAATGTATGCCCCGTTACCAAATGGTAAAGCGTAGCGCCAAGGCAGTAAATATCGGTGCGCGCATCGGTCTGACCCATCTCGCCGAACTGCTCGGGGGCGGCATATTCCTTTGTGCCCATGCACTCGGTGTCGCCGGTTTTGTTCTCCTTATACTCGCGCGCTATTCCGAAATCGAAAAGCTTTATCCTGCCGTAGGGGTGGTCTTTATCCGAATGGTCGGTCTGTAGCATTATGTTCGCAGGTTTCATATCACGGTAGATTATCGGCTTTTCGCGCGTGTGCAGGTAGTCGAGCACGTTGCAGAGCTGCTTTGCCCAGTCGATGACCGCGTCCTCGGGCTGCGCGCCCTTTTCTTTTATCACACGGCTCAGCGGGACGCCTTCTATGTAGTCCATTACAACGCATATCACCTTGCCGTTGTCGATAATATCTACGATTCTCGGCAGAGCGGGGTGGTCAAGCTTTTTCAGCATATTCGCTTCGCCGATGGCGCTTTGAACTACTATTTTGTTGTTCCTATCCCTAGCATTTTTCTCGACTTCTTTTACCGCCCACTGTTTATTAAGGCGTATATCTCTTGCGAGGTATACTTTGGACATTCCGCCCTTTCCTATCTCAGTAAGTATCTCGTATTTTCCGTCGAGTATCTCGCCCATTGAAGCCATAGTGTATTTTACCCTTCTTGATGTATCATATAGTATTTACCAGCAGCGCTGTTATGTTGTCGCTCTCGCGCCGCGTCATATTCAGCTCTATCAGCTTTGTAAGCCCCTCGCGCATTTTATCCTCTGAAATGCAGAAACGCGGAGAGAGAAGCCCGCGCATCTCATCTTCGCTGATCTTGTGTCTGAAACCGTCAGAGCATAAAAGGTAGCTTTCTCCCGCCTTTGCTTCGCTTATCAAAAACTGCGGCAGAGTTTTCTCCGTAGCTCCCACGCACTGCAAAAGCACATTTTTGCGCGGGTCGTTCTCCGCCTCTTCGGGCGTCATTCTACCTGCGGCTATCTCCCTCGCCACGAATGTCTGGTCTTCGGTAAGCTGAGTTATCTCGCTGTCGGTCATTCGGTAAAGTCTGCTGTCGCCGACGTGCGCCATAGCAAGCCTGCCGTCGGGAAATATTATCATAACCGTTACCGTAGAGCCCAACTGCATCGAGTATTTTTTGCCGTAGCTGAGTATCCGCTCGTTTTCCCTGCATATAAGCTCGTACCATGAGTTCAGCGCTTCTTCGGCAGGGTCGCTCTTTCTCAATATCTCCGGAAGTTCATCGGCGAACCAGCTTTCCAGCGCCTCGATTATCGTCTTGCTGGCAAGCTCGCCTTTTATAAGTCCGCCCATTCCGTCGCAGACCGCCGCCATTATTGCATCGCCCTGCGGCGTGCTCGCTTCCGATATGCAAAGGCTGTCCTGATTGGTCTTTTTTCTTATTCCTACATCGGTAGAGTATGCAAATCTGAATTTCATCTTCGCTCTCCTCACCTGATCTCAAATTTATAGTTTTCGTCGGCAATGGTAACGGTGCTGCCGTCAGTTATCTCAGCGGGCAGGTTCGGCGTTATCTTTTTGCCGTTTATAAACGTGCCGTTAGTAGAGCCGAGGTCGTAAACGTAAAAAACCCCGCCCTCATTCACTATTTTCAGATGTCGGCGGCTGACAGCCGTGTTGTCCGTAATGCGGTAATCGTTAGTCTTGCTGTGACCCACGGTAAATTCCTGCTTGTCTACGCAGATCTCCTCGCCGGTGCTTTTTCTTACAAGGTACGCCGCAGTGATTTCTGCCGCCGTATTTTTCTTGAGCAAGGTCGTTCCCATCTCTTCATCGTCAAGATCAGGCTCTTGCTGCGGCATCGGCGCTATTCCCTGCTGATAATTCGGGTCTATATCGGGATTTACAAGTATAGTCCGCGAATTTACCGTAGGTCTTATCGAAACGGGCACAACGGTGCGGTTCTTGGTCTGCTTTGGCTGAGATTCAGGCTGAGGAGTCGGCTGCGGAACATTCTGCGGCTGAGGGGTTATCTTCTGTTCCTGCACCGCGCTCTTCTTTTCTGACTTATCGCTGCTGAAATGGTCGGTCGGCGGGATATATGTGCTTCCCGAATCTTTTTCAGCGCAGTTCGTTATCTTATTTCCGCACGAGCCGCAATAGTTTGAGTCGGAAGATATTTTCATTCCGCAGTGCGGGCATACAAGCTGCTTGTTCACAGGCTTCTGCGCGCTGAGAAGCTTTTCGACATACTGCTGAAGCTCATATGTCGAGAAAACCGCTCCTTTATTCAGTATCCTTATGTACTCCTGAATATACGAGCTGTCTTCATTGAGGTCGAAATTGGTGATGTCTATCAGCCCGAGCAGAAAACCGCGCAGGTCAAAATAGCCCTCAAAAAACTGTATCGGAACATAGGTAAAGCTGATGCTGAGCGTGTGCGGGTTCACCATTATGTACTGCGGGCTGAGCAGTATGCCGCTAAGGTCGAAGCAGACCTTCTGCACCTTTTCCTTGTTATCGAGTATCTTCTTTATCATGTCTGCAAATTTTATCTTGTTCACAGGCGTTGAAAGATAGGTCGCAAGGTCTACATAACCCGTAACGTCGTAGATCAGCCTGAATTTTGAAGGCTTTTTGATAACGCTCATTTTCAGCAGGCAGTTAGGCTTGTTTTGATTTATCAGGTCTATCTCGTTTTGCTTTAGCTGCTGCCCCTTTTGGCTCGAGATTATTATGCGTGTGCCTTTTGATTTCTTTTCCAGTTTTATTTTGTTCAAATTTAATCATTCCTCTGAGCATTGTAATAAGCGGTGCGGCAGCTTGCCTCTATCTGTTTCGCTTCGGCAAGCTCGCTGTCGGCGGCTTCTATTTCCGCCGTGATAGCCGATATATCTGCATTTTGGGCAGCCAAAGCCGCAAGCTCCTGCGTGAGCAGATCTTTTTTCTCTTCAAGCGTGCGAACGCTGTTCTCGGCGTTATCCAAAGCCCTGCGTGCGCCCGCTATCCGCTCCCTTTTGCGCTGTATCTCTTCCTGACGTATATCCTGCGCCGCCCTTTTTACGTCTGAGCATATGCCTTCCATCTCAGCCGCGGCGCTGTCAAGCTTTTTTATCGCGCTTTCCAGAGCGGCGAGTATGTACTGCGTTTCCCTAGCCGACCAACTGACCAAAATATCGCCGCTGTATGAAACCAGCGCCCTGCGCACCGCACGCAGGCTTTCCGCTTCAAGGGAAATATCGTAAGCGCGCCCGTATGCGTCAGATACGTTTATCCCCATTTCAGATCAGCTCCTCTCAACAAATATTTCGTTAGTGTCGATGGTGTAAACATCAGCGGGGTAAATACCTATCAGCTTTTCCGTTTCTCTGCCATTTTTCATCTGCACGCGGCTGATTATGTAAAATTCGCGGCCGGGTGCGAACTCGCGGTAATAAAGCTGGTTCGTTACCCTGCGGTCGTCCTTCTCGCCTTTAAAGGCTACCCAGTGGTCGTCGTTTGAGATATATTTTTCTACCGCAACACGCTTTTTCACCCTAATATTCTCGGGACGAAGCTCGTTTGAATTTTTCTTGTGGCTGAGGAGCGGCAATATACCGCATATCACCACGCACACCAGTACCAGCCCGGCGCTGATTCCCCAAATCGCGACCTTAACGTCGTGCGGAGAATTGACCGAGCCGACCAGCATCATTGCTATCACTACACCAAAAACTATAATGAAAAACAACGGTACTTTGGTGTTCATACCACCAGTAATTTCTTTTTTCAAAAATTCCAGATCGATCTTATTCATATGATGCTCCATATATTATGTTATGATTTTTAAATATTACGCCGCAGATGTATTGTGACTATCAGTTACAGTGACTGCCGCATACGCCATATTTTTGCCGTCGGAAGTCTTTATCGTGATAAGCGCGTTGCCCGAAGCGACAGCCGTTATCTCTCCTGAACCGTTTACGGTAACAATATCTGGGTCGTCGGAAGAGAACTGAATATCGCTCATCTCATAGCCGTAAGGAAGCTGCTGGATTATGATAGCGGTAGTTTCGCCCGGATCGATTATTGTCTTGAGCTGCATTATATTGAGCTTCTCGCCGTGCGCGATCTCGTTGCTGCTGGTATCCTCGCTGTCAGAGCTGCTCTTAGCCGAGCTGTCATTGCTCTTGCTGTCGGTACTGCTGTCGTCGGCCGAGCTGTCTGCGTCCTTGCCGTCGAAGTCTTTATATTTGAGAGTGCAAAGGTTCGTACCCTCATTGCCCAGCACTACGCCCGACATTACTCCGTTATCGCAATGCACTGTCGCAAATCTCGCATTCTTTTCCGAAAGTATCTCGCCCGAGAAGCTGATCTTTGAACCGAGAAGGTCGCTTGCATATGAGTCAGTGCTGAATTCCACGCCAAGGATAAAGTACAGCGTTACCTCGCTGCAAGAGTCTATGTGCAGTGAAACTGTTCCGCTTCCGTTATACGTTCCGCCTTTCATTCTTGCAAGGTCTTCAATAGCCGAAGCGTCGAACGGGATAGTCAGCCCGACCAGCAGCGGCGTAGCCGTCGGCGGCAAGTCTGTACCGCTCGTTTCTTCTATCAATACCATATCGGGGTCTGCCATATGCAGAACGCCTGTGTATTTTCCGCCTATGCCTACTTTAAGGTCAAAGCCGAGTATCTTCTTTTTGAGTCCCATAACGTAAAGCGCAGGGCCGATCTTCATAGTAGCTTCTACGCTCGCCTGAGCCTTAAAAGCGCGGTCTTTATTAGAGGTATTTATGAGTCTGAGCTTGCCGTTTTTGTAAGAAACGCCCTTGCTGCCGACCTCAGTTATCGTAAGCTCTATCGAGCCGTCTACCTTTATCTCAAAGTTTACATCAAGGCAGACCTTAGCAATGCCCGCGTTATATATATCAAGGCTTGCAATGTGCAGGGTCTTGCGGCTGGCGATAGTTTTTGCGCCGTCGGCGTTTATGTCCTTTACTATGCTCTTTTTTAAGTTTTTGAGGAAATTGGTGTTTCTGTTGTTATCGGGCGCGCCCGTCCACTTTCCGCTTGTTGAAACATCAGCTTTATAGGTCTGGGTCTGCTTATAGTCCACCTTAACTTCCGCCGAGTTGAGCGAAAACCACTTATAGTCTACGTCTGTTGTAACTTTAAAATCGTTCAGTGCAGAACCTGCGCTGAAATTGAAAGCCTGCTTTTTGCTTTCGCTCTCTTTTTTATATTTTACATTTGCCGCTAGGTCAAGCTTTCCGTTCACGCCGTATTTCAGATCAACGCTCCAGCCGTCGCCTATATCGAACGAGTGTGAAACATCAAACTTCGTGCTCTCAAACATATCCTTCCCGTCGTTTTTATTGGTCAGATCGTCGAGAGTGGGCTGAGCGCTGTTCATCTCTGCCGTTACTTCGGGCGAGATGTTGTTTCCTACCGAGATAACTTCGCCGTTGCCGTCGTACACAACGCAGTTTTCCATGGTAGGCTCCATCGTTTCTTTTAGCTGTATCTCTTCTGCGATGTCGTAAAGGTCGAGATCCTCTTCGGAATTCTCTATCTTTATCTCGCCGTTCTCCTCATACACGTTTTCCGCACGGCAGGCTGTGTCGCCAAGATATGTGCCGTTTGCGGGAAGAACGTAAACGTCGCCGCTCTTTATGCCTAGGTCTTCCTGAGAAACAGTGGAAGTAGTTCCGTCGCCGAGATCCTGCATCGAGGGAATGGAAACTATATTTCCGTTGATGGAATACTGCTCAACGGGGCTGTCGTCAGTGGTAAGGTCAACTACGCCCTCTGAGTACTTCACCTTTTCTACCTTTTCATCGTCGGTGTAAGTATGTCCCGCCCACTTTTCCTGCGCGGTGCTGAGCATCTTTATAGCGTCCTCGGCGCTAATATCTCTGTTTCTCCAGTAAGTTCTGGACTCCACGCCGAAGTTGGCTATGCCGTACTTTATCTTATCCATATCAGAAGCTTTTTCGTCTGTAAATTCGCCCGCGTTTACAAGCGTTACATAAGCTTCGCCCCAAGAAAGCGTGTCCTCGGGGTCGAAATCTTCGGAAGCGTCTATAACGTTCCACTCGGTAGCCGTCTGCACGTCGCTGAAATAAGGGCTGTCGCTGTTGATATTCTCAAAATACGGCTCTTCCTCAGTGTAGCCGCTCATGCCGAAAGACTGGTTTATCATGCTGAGCCACTGAGCGTTGGTCAGCTTCTGAATGTCCTTTTTCCCGCAGGCAGCCAGAGATGCCATGGTAGTAAACGAGAGTACTGCAGCAGTAGCCGCCGCCACAAATTTTTTCATAAAAAACCTCCGTCCTATGATCTTTTATTTCGTATGTAAAATATATAATTATCTGATATAAGTCAGTTTTTTTCAAAGCCAGGGCAGCGTTCTTTCGGACGCCGCCCGAGTCAAGAGTTGTTTTGCTTATGATTATTTGAACTGGTCAGCGTAGGTCTGTACGCTCTGTTCGGTCTGCTCGTAAGACTGAGCGGATTTTTCGAGGAATTTTGCGTAGGATTCAACTATTGTCTTATAGCGCTCGAATTCGGGCTGGAGGGCGTTCATGTTAGCGATGATAGCGGTAGCAGCGTCGCTCTTCCATGTAGCGTCGAGGTCTTTCATGGTCTTCATGATGTCCTGAAGCTTCGCGTCCATATTTGTGTTGCAGTTTCTTACCTTAGTAGCAGTATCTAAGAGCACTTGTGTCGAAATCTTGATAGAATCAGCCATTTAAACTTACCTCCCCTTTTTAGTTCAAAAGATTCTTGGCTTCTGTAGTAACAGCGTCCTGAGTATCCTGATATGCCTTAGCAGCGGTCCTCAAAAACTCAGCATAATCGCCCATCAGCTTGTACATCTTCTCAAGGTCGTCCTTAAAGCCCTCGATCTGGCTGATGTAGCTCTGGTTGTCCTTTCCGCTCCAGGTGGAAGCCATGCTCGATGTTTCCTTGTAAAGCGTTTCGTACTGGGTCTTGTAATCTCCGGCCATGCTTTCTATGCTCGCTGCTGCGGTGGTGAGCATTTCCGGTGTTACCTCAATGTTTCTTGCCATTGTGTTTACCTCCTATATTTTTTTGCGCAATGCGCGTTTTTTTGACATTCCGTCACTCAAAAGCGTGAGGTCTGCCGTTTTTATATCAACATCAGTTTTGAGCCGTTTCTTATACGCAGCTCATAAACTGTCTTGTCAATATTCAGTATTGTGCCGTCGTCGCGGTAGCAGATTGCGGTGTTTTTGTCGGGAACGAAAAGTCCCTCTGAGATCTCGTAGACCGCTTTTTTTATCAGGTCGAGAATGATATACATCGGCTGCTCAGACGGTATGAATATATCAAACGTTCTGCCGATAGCCGGAACGTAGATCTCGGTAAGTATCTTTTTCAAAAATATCATTCCTCCCTTTTCTCGCCGTCGGTCAGCAGTTTGATAAGTACCGGCTTTCCTCTGTTTATCAGATAGCCGTATTCGCCGCCGATCTCTTTATACAGCTCGTTGGTAAGCTTGCTTATCTTAAACAGATACTGGTCTGTTACGCCGTCGCCTACCCAAAGTGCGTCGTATACCGAGATATGCCGCTTATACCACTCGTCGAACGAGAAGTTTGAGAATGCGGAAGCTTCATCGAGTAGCACAAACTTTATCTTATAGCAGGGTTCGCACTTTTCGATAAGCAGCTTAAACTGCTTCAAAGCTTCCGTTCCCAGCCGCTCAAAGAATTTTTTCACGCCGAATATTATGTATACCCTCTCGTCAAGATCATCTAGCGAGTGCAGATCCATTCCTGCGTCTTTATATGTATTGTTTCGCTTTACCATCTCGGCAAAAAGCTCTTCGGCAAATTCGTCATAGCCGCTGTTTATCTCGTTAACGCCGTCGATATTCGCCTCAGTGCCGAAGCTGCTGTGAGCGTCGATAAAGAACACGCTGCAAACTTTCGAGCACTGCTTTGCAAACTCCGCCGCAAATCCCGAAAGCAGCATAGCATCCGCCGCTGCCGCCGCGAAAAGCACGCGCGTTTGCAGATTCACCGTCATAATATCGAGCGTTTTCTTCGATATTCCGACAGGCAGACTGCGTAGTCCGTCGAGTGCCGCGCTTACCGCTGCGCTGTCAACGGTCTTCGGCAGTATAGGTATAGGCATGGCTCTAAGCTTCGTCTGCTCAGCCTGCTTTTCGCAGAAATCTTTGATATAGTCAAATTCGTCCTCTGCTTCGGTGCAGAAAGCCGTTTGAAATTCGTACAAGCCGCCCGCCCGCACAAGTCCTCTGCCCTTGCAGGCAGTCGGCACAAGTCCATCGGTCTTTCCCAGCACCACTGAATAATCCAGCGTGTCGTTTAGCTGCAATGTCAGCACCTGCTTGAAATTCTGCGCAGTCTTGTAGCGGATACCGTTCACGCTTCCCACCGCCGCGAGAAAGTATATTCCGTACTTTATGCCGTCCCTCGTCAGCAGGTTGAATGTTTCAACAAGCTCTTCGTACTGCTCGGCAAAGGCAGGGAAATTATTCAGCGCCACCAGTATATTCGGCAGCGTGCGCCCCGAATTTTTGCAGTAAGCTTTGAAATCGCCGCCGTATTCTGAGAACATCGTCTTTCTGCGCTCAGTTTCTTTCAGCAGCATTTTCAGTAGATTTATTAGCTTTTCCTCATCTGAGGATAGCACTACTCCGCCGACGTGCGGGGCTTTTTCAAAGGCTTTCAGCGTCTGCGAGCCGAAGTCTATGATGTAAATATTAACCTCGTCGGGTGTGTGGTTCTTTATCAATCCGCAGCAGATGGTGGTCATAAGCGTGGTCTTTCCGCTGCCCGCCGCGCCGTAGATAAGGCAGTTGCCCAGCTCTGAGATCGGCAGGGTAAGTATGCTCTGCCGCTGATTGAAGGGGTCGTCGTACTCGCCTATCACCGGCTCCAGCTTTATGCCGTCTTTGCCGCGGTGATATTTCTTTTCGATGTCGTCGAGGTAGATCTTAGCGGGTATCGGGTCGAGCCAAAGAGGTCTTTCGTTGATCTTTTCTTCTTTGGCAAGGTCTGAGAGGTACTTCACTATCGCGACCACCTGCTTCGCGGTGTGCACTTTTTTCTCATTCTTTTTCGCCTGCTTTACGTTCATGACAACTCTGCCGAGGTTGTCTACTACCTGTATAGCGGGGTCTTCCTGCTTTTCCATCTCGTCGGTAGGCAGATAATCCGCTCCGCACCACGCCGATTGACCCAAAGCAAAAAGCTCGTTGAAGCCGACCTGCAAGTAAAAGCGGCCGGTCTGCGAAAGCTCGGCGGCGTCGGGGCACTTTATCATGTCCTGGCTGTCCGCTTTTTCCTGAACTTTAAGGCACACTCTGAAACGCGAGTTGCTCCAGATCTGGTCGTCTACCACGCCGCTGGGCTTCTGCGTTGCGAGGATAAGGTGCACGCCCAAGCTTCTGCCTATTCGCGCGGCGCTTATCAGCTGCTCCATAAATTCGGGCTGCTGCGTTTTCAGCTCTGCAAACTCGTCTGAGATTATGAAAAGGTGCGGCACTGGCGTATCCACTATCTTATCGCGGAAAAGCTGCTGGTATTTGTAAATATCCATAGTGCCCTCGCCCGAGATCCTCCTCGCGCGGTTGAATATAGCCTGCCTTCTGCGCAGCTCGCTCTGTATTGAGATCAGCGATCTTTTTACCGCCGCGCCGTCCAGATTCGTGATAGTTCCAGCCAAGTGCGGCAGCTTTATCCCCCTCTCGGGGTCTTCAAAAGCGCCCGTAAGTCCGCCGCCCTTGTAGTCGATAAGTATGAAAGCTACCTCGTTCGGGTGGTAATTTACTGCCAGCGAAAGTATGTATGTAATTATAAATTCCGATTTGCCCGAGCCTGTCATACCCGCCACAAGTCCGTGCGGGCCGTGGTATTTTTCATGCAGATCGAGGTAAAACGGCTCGCCGTGAGAGTCTACGCCTATCACGGTCTTTAAACTTTTGGTCGGATTATTCTCTTTCCAGCGCACCAGCGAGTTCAGGTATTCTATCTTGCCGACCTTGAACATCTCGAGAAACGTCATCATATCTGGCAAAGTGTATCCGCTGCCGCGCAGGTCAAGTTCAATATTTGCCGCGTCCTCCGAAAGGCTGGACAGTATAGAAACGTTTATCTTATCTCTTTCAAAACTTATGCCCTTATCAGACGTATCGTTTTTATTGAATATCCTGGTGCGGTCTTTCGTTACCGCTATTACCGAATTTATCTCCTTCGGCAGGTCTTTAAGCTCCTCTTCGAGCATTATAACGCTGAATCCGGGATTATTTTTGTAAGTTATCAGCTTTTTCAGACCCTCGCATTTTTCGGCGAGCATCTTGCTGGTAGATATTATGATATAGTATGGCGAAAACGCCGTATAGTTCGGATTTTCTTTGTCAGGACGCGTAAGGATATTTTTTTCGATGTACGCCGAAAGCTCCTTAGCCGACTCTTCATCGGAAGCAAAAAATCGCTGCTGCTTGTTATCGTCCCAAAGGTGGGGTATCCATTTCAGAAAGTTCCATTCCCTCTCGTCAAAAGAGTCGGTAAGCAGCATTATCTTCACTTCGTCGTAGCTGTGGAGCGAAAATATCTGCACAAGCATTACTTTCAGAAAGTTGAACGAAAACCCGAATGAGCCGAATATTCCCAGCTTGTTATCCTTAGTAAGCTCAAGACCAATGGGCACGTTCATGAGTATTTTCTTTTCTGCGGCAAGCGAGTACATAGCGTCCTGCAAGTTATCGCTGTCCATAGTAAAATGCTTTTCCTGACACTTCACCTCCGCATCAAGCGGGATATTTCCCGTGCCTATCCTGATACGCAGAAAATCGCTGTGAGAAGGCATACGTTCCCAAAGCGAGGGTTTACGCTCGGCTATCCTTGAAATGCACTTATTTAGGTCGGCGAGATTTGTATTCAGCGAATCGCTCTGCTCTTTCAGCGCGCGCCTTATCTCATCGCGCACCTGCTCGAGGTATTCAAGGTATTTTTTCTGGCGCTCTTCTTCTTTATGCGCTTTGACTTTCTTCTCATGTTTTTTGGTAAGTATAGGCCAAAGCACCGTTCCTACCAGCATACTTCCCGACATTATCACCATAGGCAGTGCCTGCATCATCGAGCCGCCGTTTACTATAACGTTTGTCATAGAGATAGCGCCCGTGCTGGCGGAAGCAAGACCCATAGTCATAGAAGGGCCGAGCATCATAGCCATAGGCAGCCCATCGTCCTTCGCACGCTGCGGTGGAGGGTCTATGGTTATTATCTTGTGCTCAGCCTCGCTGTAAAAGCGCGGAGATCTGTAAAAATAGTCCGCAGGCGGAAGCTCGGCGCGCGGCGCGGCTTCGCAGGAAGGACTTTGCGGAGAGTACGGCACAAGGCTGTCTGAATTGATATGCAGCGAATTATCGGGATCGTTTATCGCGATAAAGCTGCTGCCGATTATTATTTTCAGCCCCATAATGTATATCATGTCGCCCGCGAGAAGATTTTGAGAAGTAACGCGGTAGCCGTTGACATACGTTCCGTTCGAGCTGTTTATATCGGCAACATACCATCGCTCGCCGTTGAACGAAAGCTTAGCGTGGCGGCCCGAAACGAATTTATTATTGACAAAAATATTATTATTGAGATTTCTTCCGATGTAAAACGAAACGGCGTGCGTAGCCACATATTTGCGGAAATTCAGACCGCCGCAGGCTTCGTCCTCAGCGAAAATAAAAGCCTTTTTGCCGACTTCATAAAGCGTTACGTTATAGTAACCGTTATGTACGATCAACTCATTTGAAACAGGGCGGTTATCATGGTCGAGAACAGTAGCGCTGCGGTTGCTTTTCAGCAGCCAGCGGCCGTCTACGGCTTCGATACCTATAAGATCGCGTTTCCTGCCGTGGTCGTCGATGTCAGAAAGCCAAAATTGACCTTTAACTCGGGAAGGCAGATTAACGGTAAACATCTGATCCTGCTCTATAAGATTAACTATCATCAACTATCACTCCATTAAAAGGCATTGACCCTGTTTATCCGTCGCGATGCGGACAAACCAAAGAAGCGATCATTCTATCATCATATGGCTTAAAAGCCAGTTCTTACTCGCTATATATGACATTTCTTTATATAGAAAAAAGATAATACATTGCCTAAATTATAATGATCCTCTACATTGTTTATTATAACTCTATCAATTAACGCAGTCAATAAAGATAAGGCTAGAATGTAACGAACTGTCGTTTTTTGTCACGAAAAGTTTCTCCGCGTCGGCTTAAGCTGACAATACGCCGTCCCCCACATTTAACTCCCACGTAACATTTCAACCCAAAAATCCACCTTGAATACCGCTCGGAAACGTGCTATAATAATGATAGTAATCAACACGGAGGTGGATAAATTGGCAAAAGGCGACAGTTGCGGGTCTAACGGGCGATATTGCGTATTTTTGAAAACAGCCGATGGGCTTCGCTTTGCGCTGCCATTTTGTTCGCTGTGATCTGATATGCCTGCCCGTGCGTGACCTGCTCATGCACGGGTATTTTTATGCCCGTTTGTCCCTCACGTCAGTAAAATGAAACGGAGGACAAACCAATGAAGAATACTGAACTCAAAAACATCACCGCGCTCGATGAGATAGCGGCTATCATCAGTGGAAACGATTCGCCTAAGGCTATGATGAACAGGCTCGACAATTACCACGGCAGCGATATTGCCGAAGTCATACGCACCGAGCTTCGGCTCATCGCGTCTTTTGACGACGGCGAGATAGGCAGCCGCACGACTACCAACTGCATAATCATCGGCGAGGATATGTCGGTAAAGCAGGCTATGACCGCACTGGTAAGTCAGGCGCGCAAAAACGACAACATCTCTACCCTTTTCATGGACGATGAAAACAAGCTGCTCGGCGTTATCACCGCGCAGAATATCATCGAGGCTTCGGATGACGAGATGGGCTAGGATTACGCAAAGCTGGGCGGTCTTTCCGCCGAGGAAAATCTCAACGAGCCTGTGCTCGCCAGCGTGAAAAAGCGCTTGCCTTGGCTGCTGATACTGCTCGGTCTGGGCATGGTGGTGTCGCGCGCAATCGCTTGCTGTAACTATCCATGCAGCTGTGGTAGCCTACTACGGCACAAGCTGGTTATTCCTGCTGAACGTTCTGCATCTTTCATAAAAATTTGCGCAAAAAAAGACCCGCACTGTAAAAAGTACGGGTCAATTTTATATGTGAAAGGACTATAAAATAGATTTTTTACCCTTTCTTATTCAATTGTTTTTAATTCCTTTTCTAACACATCTGCAAAACGCTGAACAGGCTCTCCAAGCGTTTCAGCGTAGTCAAATGTATCTTTATCATATCGGTACTTTAACGGGCATCTGCGGACATTCAATGCGGTTGTAAGAGCGTGCGCATCCGGGCAGAGGTTGTTTTGGAGCGCCCATTCCGCCGCTTTTGTTTTAGAAATAATCTTGCCTGTGCGAAGCGTATATATGCAACGAGATATATCCAACAGCCAACCGAAAGAATAAAAATTTCTTTCGGTACTTTGTGCATACTTTCTTATAGTTTTATAGTGCCGATTCACATCGGAATACAGCTCGTGAAAATCGGGATATTTAAGTTCTTTTCGTATATCTTTTCCATACAAAAGAATACTGCTCTCAATCAGTTCTGCCTTACAAAAGCTATCAAGCAAATACCTGTCGGTAATTCGCTCTCCGCTTGTACCCCAATAAATCACTCGGTCATCAGCGTTTACAAGAAAGGCAATCTTGGTGAGCATAGCGCCCTCAAAAGAACGGTAATAAAGATTATCAGGCTGTTTGGCGAGCATAGTCTGGCGGAGATTTACAAGCAAATTTGCCTGTGACTTAGATATTTGTTTCTGAGTGAGAACCAAAATATCAATATCGCTCCAACCCAATCTGAAATCATTCAAAGCAGACGAACCGTACAAATATATTGTCGGGTCACAGTCCGCAAGAATATGGCTGATTTCCCAAACCATACTGTTAATAGAGATCTGTCGGGCTTTTCGTTCTGCGCCGACGGGGAAAAGGACAAATTTTTGATTTGGGTAATCGAATTCCTCTATAAGCTCATCTGCAACAAAACCGAATTTCTCATACAATGTTCTTGGTGCAATTCCTTTTTCATCATCAGCCCGAAACGTAGAAACCGTTATTTCTTTTGTTCTGTCTAAATTGGCAAGTGCTTCATCCATAAGCATTGTAGCCACACCGCGGCGGCGGTATTGGGGCGCAACTGCAAGACAGCAAATCATGTTGTGTGCTCGTGAAAACAATATAACTCCCGCAATTTTGGATTTTTCTTTTACACAAACGGCCTGTCGCTTATTCATAAATTTTAGGACGGTGGTTTTATGCTCACTTAGCTTTTCTTGTGTTTCAAGACCCGGAAAATTCCATCTAACCTCTGTTATTAGGTTCATCCATTTTTCAATATCTTCGGGTACCCCATAAAAAAGTTGCATGTATTTCAACTCCGTTCATCGTTCGATTTATCTGCAAAACTGTTATTTTTTGATTTCTGTTTGCCTGCATATCGGATATTCGGTTGCGTGATAGTTCAAGACATCCAACAAAGGGAAAACATCATTTTTATATCTGTCAAAACGGTTCGCTGAAATTTTGCCGTATAAACGGTGAAACCCCGACAGAATCGGGGTTTCCACGGGCTACATCTATTTTGTAGCCCTTTTATGGTACGCCCGGTGCGATTCGAACGCATGGCCTACAGAGTCGGAGTCTGTCACTCTATCCAGCTGAGCTACGGGCGCATATGCGGAGCTTTCGCCCCGCTTTTTTATTATCTTATCTTAGAGCCGCATGGCAGATCCTGATCGGGGAAGATGACCTTCGCCGAGCCGTCGGGAGCGTCCGCCGCGCATATCATGCCGTTAGACTCTACGCCGCAGAGCTTCACAGGCTTTAGATTTGCTACTATTATGACCTTTTTGCCGATGAGGTCTTCGGGCTTGTACCACTGCGCAATGCCGGATACTACCTGTCTGCCGCCGAAGCCGTCGTCGAGCTGTAAGCAAAGCAGCTTCTTCGACTTCTTGACCTTTTCGCACGCCTTTACAAGCGCTACTCGCAGGTCGCTCTTCGCAAAATCGTCTATGGTTATCTCTTCGCCAAGCTCGGCAGGCTCAAAGCCGTCGTCAGCCTTTTCAGCTTCGCCGCTCTGAACGCCGATTATCTTGTTCAGCTCGTCGATCTCTTTTTCAACGTCAATCCTCGGGAAGATTATATCGCCCTTATGAACGGTAACGTTTGCGGGCATAACGCCGAATTTGCCTGCGTTTTCGTAGCTAATATCGCTCTCCTGCGCGCCTATCTGCTCCCATACCTTAGGCATGGTGGTCGGCATAAAGCAGCTCAGCAGGGTAGATATTATTCTTATAGTTTCGAGCAGGTTGTAAAGCACCGTTGCGAGGCGCGCTTTCTTGCTCTCGTCCTTGCCCAGTATCCATGGCGTAGTTTCGTCGATGTACTTGTTCGCGCGCGAAACTACCTTGAATATCTCAGCCAGCGCGTTGTTTATCTGAGTCTGGTCGATGAAAGCGTCAACCTTGCCGCGCAGTGCGGTAGCTTCCGCTATCAGCTCGTCGTCAAACTCACCGGCTTCGCGCTCTTCGGGCAGAGTGCCTCCGAAATACTTTGCAGCCATAGCCACGGTGCGCGATACGAGGTTTCCAAGGCCGTTCGCAAGGTCGGAATTTATTCTGTTTATCATTATCTCGTTAGAGAACGAGCTGTCAGCGCCCAGCGCCATCTCTCTCAGTATATGGTATCTGATAGCGTCTGCGCCGTATCTTTCGCCGAGTATAAAGGGGTCTACCACGTTGCCCAGCGACTTCGACATTTTCTGTCCGTTAAAGGTTATCCAGCCGTGTACGGCGAGGTGCTTCGGCAGAGGAAGATCCATAGCCATCAGCATCGCGGGCCAGATTATAGCGTGGAAGCGCATGATGTCCTTAGCCACCATGTGCACGTCTGCGGGCCAGAACTTTGCGAAATCGTCGTGCGCCTCGTTCATGTATCCCAGCGCGGTGCAATAATTAAAGAGCGCGTCTACCCATACATAAACGACGTGCTTAGGGTCGAATGTTACAGGTATGCCCCATGTGAACGATGTTCTCGAAACGCAGAGGTCTTCAAGGCCGGGCTTGATGAAGTTGTTGATAAGCTCGGTAGCGCGGGTCTTGGGCTGAAGATAGTCTGTTTCGGTGAGCAGCTTCTCTATCCTGTCCGCGAAAGGCGACATCTTGAAGAAATACGCCTCTTCCGAAGCTTCCTTTACCTCGCGGTGGCACTCAGGACAGCAGCCGTTTTCGTCAAGCTGCGACTGAGTCCAAAAGCTCTCGCAGGGGGTACAGTATTTGCCCTTGTACTCGCCCTTGTATATATAACCTCTGTCATACAGCTCTTTGAATATCTTCTGTACAGCTTGAACGTGGAAATCATCAGTAGTGCGGATGTATCTGTCGTAGCTGATATTCATGTAGCTCCAGAGGCTTTTGAATACTTTTACTATATCGTCAACGTACTGCTGCGGGGTAACGCCTTTTTCCTTTGCCTTTTCCTCGATCTTCTGACCGTGCTCATCGGTGCCTGTAAGGAACATAACATCGTAGCCCTGCATTCGTTTATACCGCGCGATAGAGTCGCACGCAACGGTGGTATAGCAGTGACCGATATGCGGATTACCCGATGGGTAATAGATCGGCGTAGTAATGTAAAACTTTGACATTATAATTCCTCCCAAAAGATACCGCGCACCCGCGCGTTTTTTGAGCGGCGCGCCCATGTTTCAGAGAGAACCGCTATTATGCAGCACCGCACAACTATTGTGCGGTGCTGCATATATTATTATACTACTATTCAAGCAGTTTGTCAAGACGAATTTTGCAAAGCAGTTTCGCACCGAAAAAACGCTTGATTTTTTTCTCGCCGTGTGTTATAATATAAAGTGTATGACAACACCGCGGATATTTTTTCAGAAAGGAATGTGATGGCATGGCAGGCTTGGCTTTTAAACAAATAGCCGCTTCGGCGCTCGCCGCACTCGTTTTTGCGGGCAGTACGGGCTGCTCAAGCGCGAATTTCACCATTGAGGGTCTGCTCGCCGCACCTAAGCTTACGGAAGAACAGTCGCAGATACACGAGGCGCTGATCTCCGCCGTTGGCAGGAACGTTACGCTGAAATATCCGCGAAACGGCGCTTACCGCTCGGCATACGTCATAGCCGACCTCGACGACGAACCTACTGACGAAGCGCTGGTGTTTTACGAATACTCAGGCTCTGAAAATGAGGGCATACGGGTAAATCTGCTGGATAAAAAAGAGGACGGCACATGGTACTCGGTAAAAGAGATAGCGGGCGCTGGCTCTGAGATCGACAAGGTGATAATATCATCTATGGGCGGAGAGCGCGACATACTCGTCGGCTACCAAAACATGGCGGGCGACAACACCCTCGAGATCTATACCTTTAATAATGGCAGCTTTCAGCGCATAGGCACCGACACATACTCGCTGCTGGAAGCTGTGGATATAAATTCCGACAGCTCTGACGAGCTGATAACTGTTCAGAAACCGCAGAATACCGAAAACGCCGCGGCCGCCGCAAAAGCTTACCTGCTGCACGTCGAAAACGGCAAGATCACTAAGGACGACGGCATAGATATGTGCGCGGGCACGCAGAGCTATTTGCAGGCTTACAGCGGCAGGCTAGCGGGCGGCGGCAACGCAGTTTACATCGACGAGCAGGATACCGACGGGCAGCTGAGGACTGAGATAATCTTCTACCGCTACTCGGGTCTGCAAAATCCCGTAGCGCAGCGCAGCGCGGATATGCTCTCGACCTGCACGCGCCCCGCGGGGTACTATTGCAGCGACGTTGACGGCGACGGCGTTTACGAGATACCCACTACAAAGCCTATGCTGGGCTACGAGGACGCTGTTTCGGAAGAGCAGCTTTTAAAGACCACATGGTGCCAGTATAAAGATTTCTACGAGCTTTCGCCGAAGATAACGGGCTATTATTCCGTTGCCGACGGCTACACACTCGCCTTCCCGTCGCGCTGGTCGGAGGCGGTAACGGTAAAGCTGGACGCCGATACGGGCGAGGCGGTCTTTTACAAATACATGGGCAACATAAACGCCGACATGACCGAGCTTATGCGTATACGCACTGTCGCCAAAGAAGCTTCTGACGAATACACCTACGACGGCTACCAGCTCATCGCCTCGCGCGGACAGATAGATTATCTGGTAAAGCTGCCAACAAACAAACGCGAAAAACTTATACTCACCATCGACGAGGTGCAGAATAGTTTTTATATCATAAACTGACTGAAAGAAAGGAATGGCTGAAATGAAAAAAGTTCTTGTATGCGAGGACGAAGAGTCTATCAGAGATTTCGTTGTGATAAATTTAAAGCGCAGCGGCTACGACGTAGTAGACGTATGCTGCGGCGAGGACGCGCTGAAAGCTTTTGAAAACGAGGACGGCGGCTTTGACGTGGCGCTGCTCGACATAATGATGCCCGGAATAGACGGTATGCAGGTATGCAAGAAATTCCGCGAGCAAAACGAAACTATGGGCATAATAATGCTTTCCGCAAAATCACAGGAGATGGATAAAATATCCTCGCTGATGATGGGCGCGGACGACTACATAACAAAGCCTTTCTCTATCTCAGAACTTATCGCGCGAGTAGACGCAGTTTGCCGCCGAGTAAGCATGGTGCACTCAAAGGCTGAAACGGCTTCCGTTATCAACAGCGGTCCTTTCACCCTAAACCTCAAGAGCCGCACCGTTTTCAAGAACGGCGTTCAGATAGACCTCACGCAGGTAGAATACCAGATAATGGAGTATTTCTTTAAAAATCAGAACACCGCCCTCGACCGCAGCAGTATACTCAACCACATTTGGGGCGAAAACTACTTCGGCGACGACAAGATAGTTGACGTAAATATCAGAAGAATACGCATGAAGATAGAAGACGAGCCCTCGAACCCGAAGTACATACTCACCATTTGGGGCTTCGGCTACAAGTGGTCGGCTAACTGATAAACTCACTGATTACTCGGCAAAGGCGGTGAAAGGCTATTGTTTTTTAAGAAAGGCGCTGACGGCAAAAGCGCCGCGAAAAAGTCGGGCAAAGCGAAACTGCCCGCCTCAGACGGCAGCAAAAACAGGTTCGGGCGCAGAAGCATAGCCACTCACTGGCTGCGCAACAGCTTAGGCGTGGTAATAGCCGTGCTGATAGTTATCGGCGTGCTGCTGGGCGTGCTGCTGAAAAATTACTACTACGGCTCGGCGCGCCAGTACCTGACCTCGCGCATGAACATAATCACCAACACCCTGCAAAACGGCGTGCGCGACGGCAGCGTAAACTACTCCTCGCAGATACGCTCGCTGGTAGAGGGCTACGAGGAAAAGGACAGCATAGAGCTGATGGCGATAAACAATGACGGCAGCGTAGACGTTACCTCTTCTGGTTTCTCGCCCTCGCAGGACACGCCAATGACCGACCTCGACCAGGCACAGAACGCCGAAAGCGGCATGGCTTACGCAGTATTTGACCTGCCGAGCGGCGAAAAAGTCATCGCCGTATCCGCGATGATCTCGATAAGCGGCTGCGAGTACAAGGCGCTGCGAATGGTAAGCTCGATGAAAAACATCGACCACCAGATAATTATGATAATGGCCGCGATGTGCACCGTTTTTATCATCATAATACTGATAATCTACCTCTCTGGCAGATTTTTCATACGCTCGATAGTTTACCCCGTTATCAAGATCGGGCAGATAGCACGAAAGATAGCTAAGGGCGACTTCTCGGAGCGCATAGATAAAACGGGCGACGACGAGCTCGGCGACCTCTGCGAGTCGATAAACTACATGGCGCAGGAGCTTTCAAATACCGAGTCGATGAAAAACGAATTTATCTCCTCAGTATCGCACGAGCTGCGCACGCCGCTGACCGCGATAAAGGGCTGGAGCGAAACGCTCACCGCTATCGACGACCCCGATACGTTCAAAAAGGGCATGCGCGTCATAACTTCCGAAACCGAGCGTCTTTCGCAGATGGTGGAAGAGCTGCTTGACTTCTCGCGCATACAGGATAACAGGCTGACGCTGATAATGGATAAGATAGATATTTTGGCAGAGTTGGGAGAAACAGTGCTTATCTATCAGGAACGCGCCCGCGCGCTCGGCATAACGCTGAATTATTACGAGCCTACTATGCTGCCCTTCGTTTACGGCGATAAGAACCGCCTGCGGCAGGTTTTCATAAACATCGTGGACAACGCGATAAAGTATTCCGACAAGGGCGGCACCGTTTCGGTAGAGGCTTACGAAGAAAAGGGCGACATCTGCATACTGGTCTCGGATACGGGAATAGGCATTTCCAAAGAGGACTTGCCTAAGGTAAAGACGAAGTTCTTTAAGGCAAACCACACGCGCCGCGGCTCGGGCATAGGTCTTGCCGTTGCGAACGAGATAATCACCCGCCACGGCGGTACGCTGACGATAAACAGCGAGGAAAATGTAGGCACTACCGTGCTGATAACCCTGCCCGCCATCGACGATGGTCATGCAGAGGACAACAACCCGACGGTAGAGGTCGAGCTAATATCCTCAGACGACAAGAATTGATTTGCGAAACAAAAAAGCGGAGAACTCCATTTTTCAGGAGTCCTCCGCTTTAGTTTTTTTCATGCAGTTAAATCACATGGATTTGAGCCCTTCGTCAGATACCAGCTTGAAGCCGCCCTCGTTCAGCGCGCGGATAGCCTCGTCAGCCTTGTCAACGCGCAGCACCAAATACGCGCTCTCGTCAGTTTCGTTAAGGAATGCCGCGTACATATACTCTACGCTGATGTTGTCCTTGTAAAGGCACTCCATAGCCTCGGCAAGTCCGCCCGGCTTGTCGCTGATGCGGATAGCCAGCACCGAAGTGATGGTAACGGCAAAGCTGTTTGCTTTCAGCACCTCAAGAGCCTTTTCGCTGTCATTCACGATAAGGCGCAGTATGCCAAAATCCTTAGTATCTGCAATGCTCATAGCGCGGATATTCACGCCCGCATCGCCCAGCAGACGAGTTATCTCGCTAAGTCTGCCCGCTCTGTTTTCAACAAAAATAGATAGCTGCTTTACAGTCATGTTCATAACCCCATTTCTTTTTTAATTTAAGATCCCTGTGTGGAACTTATTAGGTCTCCGCTGTGAATAGTACATACAGCCCGTGCTCTGCCGCAAAGCGCCAGAAGGGTACGCTGTCCTGCAAAAACTCCAGCGTGTATTCGTAATCCTCGGCGCTTTTATCTTCATAATCGCTGCCGATCTTTTTGTACATTTTTTTGAAATCAGCTTCCGTCAGCGCGCTTATGGCGCTGCTTACAGCCTTTACCTGCTCGGGCGTTTTTGCCGATATTATGTAATCGTCAAACTTTTCGCCGTCGAAATATAAAAGCTCGCCGCCCAGTATCGCCATGCCCAGCGGGCACTTTTCGCTGTCGAAGCCGTCGAATGTGAAATCCCCGCCCGTAAATGCGCGGTGCATAGCCTCCCACGAGCCTTCCAGCTCGCAGGTGCGCTCGGGGTATTCCTCAAAGTAAAGCTCTTCCAGATCTTGCGATATGTACTCCGGTCTTTCAGCCGTTTTCATCGCGCGCAGACGCTCTATGCAGAGGGCGTCCACCGCGAAAAGCACTCCCGGCGCAGCCATTTACACCAGCTTTCGCTTGTCGATAACGCGTACAGCCTTGCCTTCAGAGCGCGGTATGCTCTTCGGCTCTACCAGCTTGATCTTCGCGCGGATACCCAGTATAGAGTGTATGTCGTTCGAGATCTTCTTTGCAAGCTCTTCGATGGTCTTTACCGTGTCGGAGAACATATCGTCAGAGATCTCTACCAGTATCTCGAAAGTATCGGTAGTGCCTACGCGGTCTACTATTATCTGGTAGTTAGGCGTAGCCTTGCTGATATTTAGCAGCACCGACTCTATCTGCGAGGGGAATACGTTTACGCCCTTGATGATGAGCATATCGTCGCTTCTGCCCATAGGCTTGGTCATTTTGACGAGCGTTCTGCCGCAGGAGCATTTTTCACGGCTGAGTATGCAGATGTCGCGGGTGCGGTATCTCAGCAGCGGGAAAGCTTCTTTAGTTATGCTTGTGAAAACAAGCTCGCCCTTCGAGCCTTCGGGCAGCACTTCGCCGGTATCGGGATCGATTATCTCAGCGATAAAGTTATCCTCGTTGATGTGCATACCCTGCTGCGCTTCGCACTCGAAAGCCACGCCCGGGCCGCTAGTTTCGGTAAGTCCGTAAATATCGTAAGCCTTTATGCCGAGCGACTTTTCGATCTCGCGGCGCATTTCCTCAGTCCAAGGCTCAGCGCCGAAAATACCGGCTTTCAGCTTTATATCGTCGGGGGTAAGGCCCATCTCTTTCAGCGTTTCGCCGATGTACGCAGCGTAGGATGGCGTGCAGCAGAGAATGGTAGAGCCGAGGTCCTGCATAAACTGTATCTGGCGCTCGGTGTTGCCCGAAGACATAGGCAGGGTAAGGCAGCCTACCTTGTGCGAGCCGCCGTTGAGTCCCGCGCCGCCTGTGAATAGTCCGAAGCCGTAGGCAATGTGACAAACGTCGCTCTTAGTGCCGCCCGCAGCGGTTATCGCTCTGGCGCAGCAGTCGTCCCAAAGGTCAATATCGTGCTGAGTGTAGAAAGCCACTACGCGCTTGCCCGTAGTGCCGCTGGTGGAGTGTATCCTTACGCACTCATCGAGCGGTTTAGCGAGCAGACCGTAGGGGTAAGCCTCGCGCAGATCAGCCTTAGTAAGAAAAGGCAGCTTGTGCAGGTCATCGGTAGACTTGATGTCATCGGGCGTAACGCCTTTTTCTTCCATCATCTTGCGGTAGTAGGGCACATTATCCCAAACGTGCTTTACCTGCGCTGCGAGTCTTTCGTCCTGAAGCTTTTTCATCTGCTCACGGGGCATACACTCGATCTCTTCGTTCCAATATTTTCCCATTGGAACACACCTCCTGTTTTTACTGATTTTTGTCGATCGTCAAAGCCCGAACATATCGTTCGCCAGCTTTATTCCTGTTTTTGTGGTAAACACCTTATCACGAAAGCTGCATACAGCATCTTTGCCAAGCCCGTCCTCGTAAGCGTTTACGAGAAAGTCGGCTTCCAGCAATATCTGCCAGTCAAGCCCCTCTACGCCGTCATATGTGTGGTGATGGGCTATCAAAAAGCACACGCGGTCGATAATATCGCAGTCGAGATCAAGCTCCGTCAGCATTTTTCGTGCAGGCTCAGGGCCAAGCTGCTCCTGCAATTTGCCGCCGCAGTGCCCCGCGCCGTACTTCTCCTCCGCAGACTTTATGCCAATATCGTGCACTACCGAAGCGACGTCAAGGCAGTACATGGTGCGTACATCAAGTCCCTCTGCCCTGCCGATCACCCGCGCGAACTCGTGCACCTTTATAAAATGCTGTATCCGCTTAGGGTCGCCGCGATAATACTCGGTCATTTTTATGATAAGCGCGTTTATCTCGTTCATGTCAAACCGCTTCTCTGCCCAGCTCGAAAGCCTTTTTGTTCAGCTCGAGGAACTTTGCGGGAACGCACTGCTCCAGCGCCGCCTGCCATACGCTTTCTTCAAAAGGCAGCTTTTTGGATACCACGCCCATGAGCACTACGTTCGCAGCCTTAGCCGTGCCCGCCTGCTCGGCGAGGTCGAGAGCGTCTACCGAGGTAACTTCAACGCCCATATCCTTTATCTTGCCGATAATGTTTTCCGGGTATACCGCCATGCCGGTTATAACGGGCATGGGGTCGAGCATCTGGTCGGAAGTTACAAGCTTGCCGCCCTTTTTGAGGTATGGCAGCCATCTTGCCGACTCGAGCTGCTCAAAGCTGATGATAACGTCAGCCTCGCCTTTTTCTACTACGGGCGAGTAGACCTTATCGCCGTACTTTACATATGTAACTACCGAGCCGCCGCGCTGGCTCATTCCGTGCACTTCGCTCACCTTTACGTCGTAGCCCTGTGCGAGGAAAACGCTGCCCAGTATTCTCGAAGCAAGCAGCGTACCCTGTCCGCCTACTCCTACTATCATTATAGATCTAGTTTCCATTTTATTCATTCCTTTCGGATAAATGCGCGTATTATGCGCGTTGTATTTTTTTTGAGAGAGAAAACTTTTGCTTTATATCATGCCCTTGCGCCGTCTGTCGAGGAAGAACACCAGCGAAGCCACGCCTGTCATAACGTAGCTCTTCACAAGGTCACCGTAGTACGCCGCTCTCGGGTCAGTGAGGTCTTTTACTTCTACGGGGCTGTACAGCTTTATGTAATCATACACTTCGCCAAGACCTTCGTAATACTGGTCGAAATTCATAAATATCTCGGAAATACCGGCGTTGGGATCCATATCGAAATAATCGTAAAATCCCGCGTCTTCTTCCTTAAAATCTTGAAATTCCCTGTAAAGGTCGATAGAGTAGCTAAGCCTGTTGCCGACGTACACCGAGCCTGCGAGAATTATCACGATAAGCATCATGCCCAGTTTGCCGATGGTCTTTGCGCCGATCAGATAGCCGAAGAAAGCACCTGCCGCGAGCGCCAGACCGCCTATCCAAGAGATGTAGCCGAGCGCACCGAATATGCACCAAACTACCATTCCCAGCGCCGAGCCTATCAGCGCGCCGATTATGCCGAGTATGTACCGCTCAGGCGAAGCGACGTTGCGCGCGGGGCGAAAAGAATCGTACTTTGGTATATCAGCCGTGCCTGCGTTCGCATTTGCATTGTAGTAACCGCTCTGCGGAGCGCCCATGCCGCCTTGCTGATAACCACCCTGTTGATAATTACCCTGTTGATAAGCACCCTGTTGGTAAGCACCTTGCTGATAACCGCCCTGCTGAGGTTGGCTGTACATATCGGAAATGCCCGCGTTCATGCCGTTCATGTTGCCGACATTATCCATGTTGCCCATGCCGTTAGCAGCGCCCGTATTTGCAGAATCTTCCGACTGTTCAGGGGCTTCATAAGCCGCAGTTTCGCCCGTATTGGTGTCGATGGAATCCATCAGCCCGTGCGAGCCGCCGTAGCTGTTTCTCTGCTCAAATCTGTTCATATTAAATTTCTCCTGTAATTTATTTTTTTTGCCGCTTACCTCAGCAGCGCCTTTGCAAGCAAGCTGCCCGCGAATACGCCGAGCAGACAGCCGAAAAGGCTGACGGCTATGTACGCCGCCGCTATGCCGTACTTTCCGCCCTCTATCAGCCCTACGCTTTCAAGCGAAAAGGTCGAGAAGGTGGTGAACCCTCCGCAGATACCCGTTTTGCAAAAGAGCACGAAATTTTTGTTGCCAAGGTTTCCGCCGCGCACCGATACCGCCCCCGCGATAAAGCCTATCGCCAGCGCGCCGATCAGATTCGCTATCAGCGTGGCGAGCGGCAGTTCGCATTTGAATGGTATCAGGGTAAGCATATATCTTGCCGCCGCGCCAAGCGCTCCGCCCAAAGCCACGGCAGCTACCGAATAAAGATCCATATCAATATCAGTTTATCAGTTAATGGCGTCGAGTCTGCACATTTCCTTGCATATTCCGCAGCCTACGCACTGAGTGTGGTTGATGACGCACTTCTTGTCGTGAATGGATATTGCGGGACATCCTATCTTTAGGCACTGCTTGCAGCCTACGCACTTCTCGGGGTCAGCCTTGAGGGGCGGGTTGTGCTTTACATATTTCAGCAGAGCGCAGGGACGGCGAGAGATTATTACGGAAGGCTCTTCCTTAGCAAGCTCTTCCTCTATTATCTTCTTAGTTTCCGCCATATTATAGGGGTCTGCAACGCGAACGCTCTTTATGCCGATAGCGTGGCAGAGGTCTTCGAGGTTTACAGCCGCGGCGGGGTCGCCCTTGAGGTTTTTGCCCGTGGTGGGGTTCTGCTGATGGCCCGTCATGCCCGTGATGGAATTATCCAGAATGATAACGGTAGAATTTGTAGCGTTGTAAGCGATGTTTACCAGACCTGTCATACCGCTGTGCATGAAGGTAGAGTCGCCGATAACTGCAACGCTCTTCTTCTCAGCCTCTTTGCCCAGCGCCTTGTTATAGCCGTGAAGTGCGCTGATGGAAGCGCCCATGCAGATGGTGGTATCCATAGCGGAAAGCGGTGCGGTAGCGCCGAGGGTGTAGCAGCCAATATCGCCCGAAACGTAAACGCCGAGCTGCGAGAGGCAGTAGAAAAGTCCGCGGTGAGGACATCCTGCGCACATTACAGGCGGACGTACAGGCACCGGCTCTTCAAACTCCATAGTTTCAGCCTTTTCGCCGAGTATCTTTTCGCGAACGATAGCCTGCGAGATCTCGCCCTCCCAGCCGAAAAGCTCTTTGCCGATAACGTCTACGCCGTTCTTTTTGCAGTGCGACTCGATGATGTCGTCAAGCTCTTCTATAACGTAAACTCTTTCGCACTTAGCGGCGAAATCGCGGATAATATCTATCGGCAGGGGGTTGATAACGCCGAGCTTTAAGTAAGAAGCTTTGTCGCCTAGTGCTTCCTTAGCGTAAAGGTAGCAGTTGCCCGCGGTGATAATGCCTATCTCAGTGCTGTTGTACTCCACCTTATTGAGCGGCGAAGTTTCAGCGTACTTAGCAGCCTCAGCCAGCTTTGCCTCTACTACGGTGTGGCGCTTTTTAGCGAAGCCGGGCATCATTACGAACTTAGCGGGGTTCTTCTCATAGGGCTTAGTGGGGGGAACTACCCTCTCGCCCAGCTCTACCGCCGACTGCGAGTGAGCTATTCTGGTAGAAAGGCGCACAATAACGGGGGTGTCGAACTTTTCGGAAAGCTCGTAAGCCGCCATTGTGAAATCCTTACATTCCTGCGAATCAGAAGGCTCTACCATCATTACTTTGGAAGCGATGGCGTGGTGGCGGGAATCCTGCTCGTTCTGCGAGGAATGCAGACCGGGGTCATCGGCGACGCATATTACCATACCGCCGTTTACGCCGGTATAGCCTGCTGTATAGAGCGGGTCAGCCGCAACGTTAAGACCAACGTGCTTCATTCCGCAGAAGCTTCTCTTGCCCGCTATCGAAGCGCCGAGGGCGGCCTCCATAGCCACCTTTTCGTTAGGCGCCCACTCAGCGTAAAGTTCGTCATATTTAGCGGCATATTCCGTGACCTCGGTCGAGGGAGTGCCGGGGTAAGACGAAACGAACTCGCAGCCTGCTTCAAAAAGGCCGCGTGCAAATGCCTCGTTACCCAGCATAAGTTTTTTCATTATATTACCATTCCTTTCAACACGGCGTTCCGTGTATAGTCACACGGGTATCCATGCACAGTTAAT
>OGNF01000385.1_pt1 | contig 50022 bp, 63 predicted proteins | sample 1573321 | NCBI WGS metagenome assembly OGNF01 (sample SAMEA2581911, study PRJEB24529) | metagenome | biome: Human gut stool | place: China | collected 2011 | reverse complement strand
AAATTATATAAATTTCTTTCAATATGATTTAGCTCTTTAGATTTAAATCTATAAATTTTCTCTAAAAATACTGGCTCTTCCACAGTCGTCTTTGTTTCTTTTGCAATTCTTAATATTTTTTCAATTGTTTCTTTATTGCTGAAAAAAATATCATTACTTGCTTCATCAATTTTCTCCATAGAATTACTCGTTACTGTAATTGTAACCTTGCTTGCTTGTTTCAAAAGCTTAGCAATTATAGCATATTCCTGCTTAGTAAATCCTACAAACTCATCTATATAAATCTCTGTATTCTTGAACATATCAGTAGCATCAAGCTGGTTTTCCAATATTGTTAAAGCATCATTTTCATCTACATAATTATTTACAATCTTCTCTTGAAACTTGCTATAAACAGTATAAATATCCTGCAATTTGTTTTCCAAATACAAGTCGTTTTCTCCGACCTGTTCCATCAAAGTCTTAAGATTTTCTAATGTTACACCATGCTTCTTAAGCTCTGTAATCTGGGTCATAACCATATCTATATTGCTATCTGATTTTCCTAAAAATTTAAGATTATTCTTTTTATTCGAAAGAATGCTATAAATTAACATAGATTTTCCACAATTTGAAAGTACAGTTTTATTTTTATGACAGTTTGTATTTGGGGAATATCCGGCTGTAGCAGCCAAGATGCCTCGGTGAATGCATCAGATCCTGTCAGTCATTCCGTTCAGAATACATCCGAACAAGAGGAGAACTGGACTGAGGAAGATATCATATCGATGTTTTCCAAAGTAGAAGAAACGGATTGGGAATACATTGACTGTGAGCTGATGCCTGACCATGCCAGCGACCGCATCGGAGCGGTGCTTTTCTGGGATGCTCAGAGCGGAACGAGCAATGTTGCGTTTTTTGATGCGGACGGATTCTATCAACTCAGCGGCGTATATGAAAAAATGTCCGATCAGCCTGATTTTACATATCTTGGAGATGGTGCAGTGACATTCAAACTGGAAACAGAAGACGGTACAATTTATCATTACACACTTACGATCTCGATATATGACAGCGATGTATATTTCAAAGCGGAGGCTGATTTACCAAGACAGCAATGAATTCCATTTTGTAGGGCAGATAAGCAAGCGAAAAAATCCCTTTAGGAACGAAAGGGCGCACATCTATATGCACCTATCGGGGTATCGCATGTCCTGGTTCACTTTATTCTCCATCAGCAGAAAAAAGTGTTTGACTGCGAACCTGCGTCACGACCTTCCGCTAAAGCGCTCATTCCCTGTGGACTTGCCGCCGGCAAGTTCGTATACCGATGTGAAAATCCGACCGATGGTTATATCGGTCGGATTCACTGTTTTATGTCCATCCCGCCTTTTTCGGCAGCTTCTTTCTTACAGCAGGATCGGCTGGAGCTGCCGCCCCGCCATCGCCGCCGCCATTGCCATCGCCTCTCTCTCCCCCGTTTCCGCCGCCTACGCATACGATTTGGATTATGTCCCCAATTTCAAGCCCATATGTATTGGGGTTAAAAGTTCCACTCTTTTCAAAAATCGCCATTCCCATATTAAATCAGCCTCCCGGTCATAAGTTTTTGAAATGTCGTGGGCGCGCTTTTGACGATCTGCTCCCGCGTATAGGCGAGCCCCGCGAGAAATGCGTCTTTCGGTTCCGATGTGTCTGGGACTATGCTCAGCTCCTGGCACACGTCATCCGGCAACACGTTTCCCTTAGTGTATGCGCTCCCCTCCTGTGTGGCATCGTCGGCGTACTCCATGACGCCCTCCACCACCTGTCCGTTATCCTGCCGAATTCGTACCCGGTTTTCTTTGCCGGGTGCCGGTAGTCTGTCACGCATTGTTGAAAACACCTCCTGATGTCATAAAAAATGTGTTGGCCTGCCTGGTGAGAAAGGCCGCTTGCATGGCCTCCAGCACCGTCTCCAGGGTGTGCAAAATCTCTTCTATTGCGTTGGCTTCCTGGAAGGTGAGGCCCTGCATATCCGCCGGGGCATCAGGGGAGACGTAGGGCAGGCGGTTCCTCAGTGTTTTAATGTTATCCAGGTATTGCTCCATCTGCGCCGGAGTAGGTATGTCGCTTTCCTCCCAGTTCGTTACCGGGGAAGTGATAATATCGTACCCTAAGGACTGAACAAGGCTTGTAAGATACCCCACAGCCGCCCCGACTCGGTTGAGGTCCGTGTATCTGTATGAGCCCTTCATCCCAGATACCCACTCTGAGACTTCAGACACAGTAGCGGTTCCCAGGTTAAGCTTTGCAGCTATCTCCCCAACCCTTGATACATCAGATGATGACCTGTCAAAAACAAGATTATTTAACGTAAGGGCCATATCAACCTCCATCTGGTTTATCGTAGTATATTACCACGCACCCAGAAACACCCTTCACTCCAGGTTTCCCCGGGCCTGGATAATTATCAACCACTGTAACCGTGTAGGAATTTCCCCCTTCGTCCCTTCTAGTCTCTTCGTGTTGATTCCCCTTTATCCCACCTTCCCCGCCTGCGCCCCCATCACCCGTTCCGGGAATGGGGTTTTTCACACCGGGCCTGCCGTAACTTTCGCCAGATACGACATCAGTAAATCCCCCGGAGTACCGCTTTCCGTTCGCTGTGGAGTATCTTCCAAATACAGTAGCTTCCCCAAAGGTTATGGAGAAAGACTCTTCCGGGTTTATGTCAATAGTTTCTGACCATACCCTTCCTCCTTCACCGTCTAGTCCGTCTTCACCTTCAGCCTCAAAGGTTCCATCCTCCCCCGCTGCTCCATCCAGCCCATGGTCTACCAAAATTACCCTCAACTTAGATGCCCCTACTGGGGCCTTCCAAACCTGGTCTTCGGTTATAACAACCCTATCTTGAAACAGGAATATGCCGTCTGCCTGGATTAGGGTGGATTTGCAGCCTACAAGAACCCCGGAAGAAAAATCAAACTCCTGGGAAACCCTTCGGGCGGTTGCTGCTGAGCTTTCGTCAAGCCATAGCGTGTCAACGTCCCCTATTTCTCCGGCGGGGTCCCCCCTTCCAGTTATGTCAAAAGTGTTCCCCCCATAGTTGCACAGGATAAGCCTAGCTGCCGCTAATGCCTGATCCTTTGTCTTTATGAATGGGTTATCCACGTTTGAAGTAACATTGGAGGAAGGGGAATTGCCTGAAACTATTATCTGAGTGTTGCTGCCGTCATTCAAAGTAAAGAATATGGCTGCAATATCCTCATTAGCGTCCATTTCAGGGTAGTCAGACAGGTTGTCAAGGGTTATCTTGTTTCCCTGGTTCCAAACAGGTTCCACAGCAACCTTTCCTGTAGAGGAGTCTGCCCTTGGCCAAGTGCCCGTTGCCATACACACGAACAGAAGCAGGTCCCCACACCGTTTTCCAACCACATCAGCGGCCTCTCTCACTGACAGGGGAAGACTGGCATAGGCGGGGTCAACGGTATACAGGCTGGAAAAGTTTACCCCTAGCTGTGATACAAGGGAGGCCACCCACCCATCCAGGGTTGTAGGTAAAGTGCTGGGTGGTATATACTCCCTATCGGATAAAAGACCGATTATGTCAACCAGGTTCCATTGCATAACCATTCCGTTGTTGCTGGTCTTCCAACCACCGGAGGATTGGTAATAAACCCCTAGGGGTTTATACTCCACAACCCCGGAAGGCAGCTCAACCCCTAAGAAGATCTTTATGCCCTGTCTCTCCTCAAGGCTCTTAAATATACCGGCCTTGTTTCTGGGCTCAAACCTTCTGTCTAGGTTATCCATGGAAAGGTCGCAGGTGCCGTATGGAAGAGATAGGCATGAAACATCCCCCTGCTGATTTATGGAAAGCTTTGCCAGGGTATCCCCGCTCCACTCTTCATAAATGCCTGGGACAATTTCAACCACCCTGGCCCTAGTTCTTGGCAGACGCCACTTGAAAATGGTGACTCTTATGGAGTCCGGGTTGTACACGGTAAACCCATCAAAAGACTTTGACCTGCTGGTGTTTCCGGTGATGGTTTTGGAAAAGTATGCTGTTCCGCCCTGCCTAACCTCCACCGTGTACTCCTCCGGTATGCCGTCTGTTTCTGCCCCGGGGAAGTACACTGAGCAAGCTTGCAGGATAGAAACATTGGAGAATCTTAGTTCAAAGTATATGGCCGGGGAAAAGGTTCCATCATCCCCAGATATTGAATTGGACAGAATACCGATCTGATCATTGGCCCCTGTTTCTGGTATCAGTGAATACTGTCCATTTAGGAGCCACCTATTGCTCTCAAGCGTGGCATAGGGGTGGAGGTCAAAGACCTTGTCATGCACCTGTGACATCACGCTCACGGGGTGTACATCCCCATCCACCGTGCCAAATACTATATCCGGGTCTATGATGTCCACAAGGGCCTTAGCGGCCATTTTGCGCACATCCCCGACTATGGCCAGCTTGTACTCAGGGGAGCTGTCAAGCATGTGGCCTCACCTCCCGGAGAGAAAACGAAATGCCGGTCCAATAGGGCTTTCCATCCACAGACATGGAGTACTGGGGGTTGGGGATTTCTGTGCATAGGAACTGAGAGGAAACCCTTCCTTCTGTTTCTGGCTGTAAAAAGGTCACATTCACAACCCGCTTGCCTTTCAGGTCCTGAAGGCACTTGCGCATAAGGGTATCATCAAACCACTTGTATGTGTAGTAGATCCTTTTTACAGTGCCCCTTACCTCCTCAACAATTCGGCCAGATATCATCTCTACCTGCTCGGATAGAATTTCATCTTCGCACCGGTATTCCCCATCACTGCCAACGGCCTCAGGGTACACGGTACCTTCTATGATGAGCTGTGGTGTTTCCATAGTACCCTCCTTACATAATCTCCGGGGTTGCTCTGCTAACCCTTCTAAAGTCCTTGATAATGGCCCTACAGAACTCGGTTCCGTTTACCGGGATGACAACAGTTAGGTCCCCACTGGCATTTCCGGCATTCAGGGTGCTCATGGCATTGATGAGGTCGTTAGTCTGCTGTTTGGTCCAGATACTTTCTCCCTCATGAACCTTAACCACCATGTCTTTTGGGACATAGTCAAGGCCGCTCGCATAGGATCCGCCAGTGTCCATCTTGGAGCTTTCGCTTCTCCAGAAGGCCACCTTGTCAATGAGCCAGTTGACCTTGTCCTGTACCCATCCAGAAATGGCATCCCACACGCTCTTTAGGCCCTTCCATAGGCTTGTGAATATTCCCTTGCCAGTGTTGAATAGGGTGGTTCCTATGTTCTTTATTATCTCTGGAATAACCTTTATAGCGCTGGAAAACCATGACTTGATGGTGTCCCACACCGTTGTAAAGCCCTCCTTAACCTTGTTGAATACCGCTTTGGCAGCACTCAGAAGGGCCGAACCTATGCCGGTGAGGATACTCACCAACAGGTTCAAGAATGCCTGGAACAGGGACTTGATGGCATCCCAGATAGTTGAAGCCGTGGACTTAACCAGTTCCCAAACCCGGCCCCAATCGCCTTGAAAGGCGGCTGCGAATATGGCAAAGATGTTTGAGATAACAGTAAATGCCGTTTGGAAGATAGTGGTTATGATAGACCACACGGTTTGAGCTATGGTCTGGATGTTTAGGAAATTACTGTTCCACGCTGCGACTATGCCCCCCCAGATGGTCTGGATTATGGTCTGGATGGATGTCATGATGCTCATGGTGGCATCACGTATTCCACCGAAGTTTGTGGTCCATGCCAGGGCCAGGGCAGCTATACCGGCGATTATAGCGGCTATAGGTATGGATAGACCGCTGAGAAGGGTTCCAATGGCAGCTATAACGGGTTGAAACGCAGTGAATGCAGTCACCAGCTGTCCGCCTATCAGCATAAGAGGGCCTATGGCAGCAACCAGCAGCCCTATCCCAACTATGAAGGTTTGTATGGACGGGCCCAGAGCAGCAAATCGGTCAGCCATACCCTGGAGGAAACCTATGAAGCTGGATAGGTATGGAAGCAATACCTCCCCTATCTGAGCCCCGATAGATTGCAGGGTTCGGCCTAACCCGGCCAGAGCGCTTTCAAAGTCACCATACTGAACATCCTTGAGGCTGTCCATGGCTCCTTTGGCGTTGTAAGTGGCATCAGTTATCCCACCAAGCTGAAGTATCACGCTAGGGCCAAGGTCCTCCCACATGGTACCGAACAGAGCCACACCAGCAGCATTTTGTGCTAGGGGATCCTCCATGGAGATAAGTGCCTGTATGGTCTGATCAAAGGCCTGTGAGGCTGCGTCTCCGCCCTGGGCAAACTTAGCTGCCATTTCATCCGCGCTGAGACCAATAGCAGCAAACCCTTCAGCGGTGGTATCGGAACCATCTACAACCCTAATGGAGAACTCCTTGATTGCGTCTCCAACCTTATCCAGGTTGAAGGCCCCAGCATCAGCTCCCCTTTGCAGTATGTTGAACATGTCGTTAACATCGAAGCCAAGCTTTTGGAACTGTACAGAATACTCATTCAGGGTATCAAGAAACTCTCCGGAGAAGTCAAGCCCCTGCTGCTGCCCCTTTACGATATAGTCAAAGGCCTCCTGAGAAGTCAGGCCAAAGTTTTTCATAAGGGTGTCAACAGTCCTGATACTCTCGCCTACCTCGTAGCCAAAAGCATCACGAAGGGCAATGGCGGACTCTGTGGTGCTTTGTAGGTTGGACGGGTCCATCTCACCTAGCTGCTGAACAACCAGGCCCATGGATTCAGCCACGTCATCCCAACTATCTCCATAGTTGTTCTTGTAGATGTCGTCCATGACCTGCTTGTATTGTTCCATATCCCCGGTCAGGGTTCCTACCTTACCCTGGAACTTGGCAAATGCCCCTTGCATATCAGAAGCGAACTTGACTGATGCCGCGCCAGCTCCTAAAAGGGGGGTTGTTACCCCGGCAGTTAGCAGGCCGCCAACCTTAGTCATACCGGACCCAAGCCCCTTTAGCCTGGTATCCAGGGAGCTGGTCTGATCCCCGAAAGACTTGAAACTCGTTAAGGCGTCCTTGAACCCTCCCTGTAGCTTTGACGTGTCAAGTTCAAGGTAGCCAACTGCGGTACCTAGATCTACCAATCCTCAACCCCCCTTTAGGATAGAATCATACATGTCGGAAAAGCTGGTGTATTCCTTGGGGAAGTATATTTCTTCCTTGTTGTCCAGCTTGGCGGCTATCAGAGCGCAAGCCTCATCCAGACAGTAGGCGGTATAGGGATCATCTATCCCCAGTATCTCTGATGGGGTCCTTTTGTACCGCTGGGCCACCCCCATAATGGACAGTATTCGGGGTGTTTGGACGAAACCTCTCCAGGGCTTTAGTGCCCGCCTGGATGTAGTTGAAGACGAACATAAGCTGTTCATCCGTCAGCTCAAATCCAACCTCCTTCATCTCAGCATAGGTTGGCTCCATGAAGGATACCTCGCAGAAGATATGGAGGATGTCATTCAGCTCCTTCATCTGCTTGCTATCGGCCTTATTCAGGCCCCTACTCCCTTCCATGAATAGGGAGTTGGCGGTGTTGGCCAGGGGGTTGGGGATCTTGCCCTGGGCGATTAGATCCAGCAGGGAAGGCCGCTTCATCATGACATAAAGGGGCATACCCTCGGCGGTATCCGGCAGGCGAACAAGCCGGCCCTTTGCATACTGGGAAAGTTCCTGTATGCTAGTGGCCCGCTGGGGGGCCGGATTTTCCATAGTGGTAGAATCGGGAATATACATGATCATTAACCTCCTGCTCCGGGAACCGCAGCCACATCGGGCAGGGCATCCACATATTCAATGGTGTAAGGCGGCTCCCCGGTCTTGGGGGCGCTGTTGATGGTGTACTCAGCCAGACGCCACTCACCGTCCTCGCTGCTGGGCGTGTATGGGGTGCCCTGGCAGTTGGGATAGCTCACCTTTTCATACCCCACAATGAGTCCAGCAGCGTCGTAGATGCTGGAATACATGTTCAGGGTGAAGGGCTTACCCTTGTCAGAGGATCCGGCCACTGGTGGCTCATACTTGGAAATGGGTCCAGAGCTGCCGCTCTTGTAGGTGATAGTACCGCCCTGAAGGATGACCAGCAGCTCGGGGGTGAGCACGTTGTCGGAAAGGACGATGGTGTTGCCCGTGATGGTAACCATAGAGGGCTTCTGGGCAATCAGAACCCCCTTGACGATCAGCTTGTTGGCATCCTCAGTTTCGGTCTGAGGGTTCACTTCCACCTTGGAGGCGGTGTGCAGGCCGATCTCAGTATCGCCATCGGCCACCTGAATGGTAACAAGGGCAACATCAATGGTGGGGATCTCATGTCCATGCTGTAGCGCCATTTTACATTCCTCCTATAGGATCATATTTTGCGTTTCGATACTGTATGGACGTCATGTGGGCGTTCACCGTATCGTCAAAAAATGGGGGTGTCTGGTATCGAGTTGAGACTATCATGGGCCACAGTGACCTCATGGCCTGCTTTACCTCTCCAGAAAAGACCTCCAGCTGGGAATACCTGTTCTTTGGAACATAGCACAGTAGCTCATAAGTTGTCAGGGTGCTGCTGAACTGCTGGTATTGTACCGTTCCGGAGTCTTTCACCACAACATAAGGGGAGCTGCACTCACCAGTCTTTTGGGTTGGAAAGTATACAGAAAAACCAGCCTTTTTCAGGCAATCATAAATGTCTTTTAGACGTGTTTCAGCCATATCAACCCAACCTTTCTACCAGCTTATCGAACCCCTTGATAATTCCGGGGCCCTCAGCGTTTATGCTCTCCTCTATTATGGCATACCTTCTTTCATTGGCCAGCTCAAGCCATTTTCCATAATCAACTCCGTGAGCAAGTCTAATTCTATACTTGCTGTCGGAGGAAAGGACATCCCCCTTTAGCCTCCTTCTAGCATCACCAGTTCGGTCCTGCCATCTTGCGTTTGATTTAGCATAGGCCTCAACCTTGCTTGCCCCGGCTTCAGCGTATTTCATAATAGCCGCTCCGGCCTTTGAATCCATACTCTGAATGGAGCTAATTATGGCGGAGGTATCCAGCTTAAAATCCGAGCTCATACTTCCACCTCCAGGGATATGTCAACTACTATCCCAAGGTTAGTGGGGTCATGCTTTCCAGTTACCAGGTACCTCTGTCCATCCACAGTGGTGAAATCACCCTGTTGAAGGGGCTTAGCATTCTCAGCCAGGACCATAATTTGTGGGGACGGCTTTGACCTAACAGTTGATGCCTCTCCACTGACGAGAGTTACATACCCCTGTGACTCATGCCATATACCCCTTATGGTAGCTACCTCGGATAGAGCATTTATGGGTTCTCCATATTCATCCACCTGATACCGGAAAAATTGGTAGTCCACACCCTCAACCAGGATTATTCGGTTCATCTTGGACTTCTGAAATTGGATATTCCTCATGGGATCACCCCTTCAGAATTCCAGAGTTGTGGGGCCTGTACTGGAAGGCCAGCCTTCGGAAGTATTTGCTAGTATCCCCGAGGGATAGTCCACTTATGCTGAGGGTGGTATCTTCAGCTTTGATGAGCAGACACTGGTAGGCTGCGGCTTTTACATCCCCATCGTTTTCCCCCAGGTAGAAGTTAAGCTCCTCATCAGTGAAAAAGGGAACGTCCTTCTCACGAAGAATAAGCTTCAGGTTATCCAAATCAGTCATCTGGACACCCCTCCTTACTTCTGGTGAGCCTTGATGGACCTTATCAGCTTCTCCCGGGTCTTCAGGTCCTTGACCTTAATGCCCAGGAGGGAGGCATACTGACGGAGTTCATCCTCGGTCATATTGGACAGGGTATCCTCATCAGACTCCAGGTTGGTCTCAGGAGGCTCCTGGTGGCCCTCAGAGGGGGTCTCGTGGTTCGGGGTGGGTATACTACCCCCAGCCTCCCCCGGAGCCTTAGGGGGCTCCTGGGGGAACTCCACGGAGGTATCTTCCACCACTGCCCAACCGGATGGACCATAAACTGATTTGAAGGCCCCTCTGGTGACCTCCAGAACCATATTGTCCTTACTTATTTTGAGCATGGTGTCTCTCCTCCTTATGGGGTTACCTCGAGAACGTACACCTGATCGGCAGCCTCGAAGGAGGGCATGCAGATCTGGGTGACCTTGGTCTCTACATTCACGGGGTCAGTCTTCTCCACGGAGGTGACAGCCACACCCACATCAGTGATGGAGACGTTGGCCACAGCCTTGCCCATCAGGTCGGACTCCTCGGGAGTGGTGCCGAACCAGGTAGTGCCAAGGTTGCCAGTGGGGAACATGGTGAAGGTGTCATCGGGGATGAACTTGGTAGCAGTCTTGGCATCGTTGTTGTAGCGCTTGGAGTACACCACAACCTCCAAGCCGAAGGTGTCCATCAGGTACTGCTTCAGGACGTTGTCGGTCAGGGTGACCTGGCCCTGGGACAGAACATAGATGGACTTCTTGAAGATCTCGTTCTTCAGCATGTAGCCCCAGGTCTGGCGGTCACAGACGGCCCGAGTGGGGCGGACTCCGGTGTCATCCTCGATCTTGTCCTGGCCCTTCAGGATGTCAGCACCGATGTCGGAGGTGGGGGTAGCCCAGGATGCAGCCGCATCGGCCTTGTGGTCCGCAGGCATGCCATAGTCGTAGGTGTAGGTCTGGCCGTTGGCAGAGAGGGAAATAGCTCCAGTGGTCAGGGCCATCATGCGCATCTGCTCACGACGGGCGCGGGCACCTTCCAGGAGAACGGTATTGTCGTTGAAGATACGATCCAGAACAGCATCGATGTAGGCCTGGTTGCCGGACTCCATAACCATGTTGAGCTGCTGACGAAGCTCCTCGTCAATGTACATGGACTCCTTGAAGAAAGGCATCTCCGCAGACAGGCGATCAAAGCCGATCCGGGGACGGGGAACAGCACCAGCGTCAAAGGCCGAAGGCTTCAGAACCACAGGCAGGCCAGCAGATCCCTTGATCCACTTCAGGTCGAGGCCCAGCTTCTTCTGGGCGGGGAACAGGGTCTCACCCAGGTAGGGCGGACGATCCTTGGATAGGGTCTCCCAGTAGGAGACGGTCTCATTGGCGTTGACGAAATCGAAAATGGTAGGCATTTACATTTCCTCCTTTTTACTTTTGTTGTTGTGGCCTCAGTTGTCCTTCAGGAAGAACACCCTTCCGGCCAGCTCGGTCTCCCGAGTAGAGGTGATGAGGGCGGAGATGTCAGACTCCAGACGGCCCATGTTGACGAAGCCCCAGATGAGCAGGGTGCCGTTGGCATCGGCGTCGGTAACATCCACATCATGCAGCAGAACACCGACGGCGGGGTTGGTGGAGTCCACAGCCTTGACGAAGGCGGTGTCACGGGCCTTGAGATCCCCGTTCAGGGGGGTGCCGGCCTTGACGATCTTCCTGGTGCCAACGGTCTGGGCCGCATTGGAGTTCTTGGCCAGCTTGATGCCGACGGACATCTGGTTCTGGACGTTGAATAGAATCTGATGAGTGTTGACCAGGGTCTCCTTCTTAATTCCAGTCTGATTGAGCATTTAGGTTTCCTCCTTTAGTTGTTGAAATACGGGTTCTTCACAGCGGATTTAGCCGCCTGCTCCCCAAGACGAGAACCCAGGGAGCCCTTCTTGTCAGAGCCCTGCTTACGACGGTATCCACCACCGCCCCCAGTACCCTTGTCCTCCGGCTCGTGGTCAGTACCGAAGAAGGTCTTGTACTTCTGATCCCCCTTCATCTCCTTGATGACGGCGGACAGGTCCTTGTCCTCAGTGACTCGACTGGTGGCCAGGGTGATGAGATCGTCCAGGTAGGTGGGGTTGCAGCCAGCGGAAAGGGCCTCAACCTTGGCTTCGGCCAGGAGAGCTCTTCTCTCAGCCTCACCCTTGGCCTTGGTCTCCACAGCTAGGCCTTCCTTGGCTCTCTCAGCATCGGTTTTGTCCTTGTCCAGAATCTCTCGATACTTGGCCAGGCCCTCTTTGGCGGTCTTGGCATCATCCACACCAAGCTCCCTCAGGAGGGACTTCTTGGCAGACTCCTTCTCATCCCGCATCATGCGGTTGACCTCTTCCTGAGTGAAGGTCCGGGCTCCCCTGTTCTGTTCTCCAGGGGGGTTGTTCCTGGGGTCTCCACCCTTTGGATCTTCCCCATTGGGGTCCTCGTTGGGCTTATCCTGTCCCCCCTCAGCGAAGAACTGGAGTCCGATGGTCTTGAGAGTGTTTTCATACGTAAGCATAATAGCTCCTTTCCCCGGGGAGACAGCCCCGGTCTGTAATACCCCATCTGTTCTTTATAACGTCTTCAGTTGGGTGAAAAGACAATGGGTCACTTTTTAAACTTGGTATCCCATCCCGGAGCTTAACCCCCCATTTCTTTTCAAAGTCTGACCGAATTTTGTTAAGCGTGCTATTCCCTTTTTGCCACTCCTTGAACTCTTCCTCAGTCATGCTTTTGAAGTTCTTGGTATTGAGTTCCGGGCTAACTTCTACTGACTCCCCCCATCTGGGAAAACCACTCGTCCATGCCCTTGTTGGGCTTTCCCTTTACCCAGTCGGCCAGTTCATCAGCTATGTCATCCATACTCCTGTCCACCTGGGGAGCAAAAGAGCATTTACCGTTCGGGTGGTCCAGGGGAAGCTTGTCAGCTGGAAAGACCTTTCCATGTCTCTCCTTACATATCTCACAGGTGGTTCTTGTGTGGCCGCTGATCCACAGAATACCATCAATGAATGGGTTGTTCTCTGTGGTGGCCACTACGCTTTGCTGGTAGGCATGCCCAATCATGGTCCTTGCCAGTCGTTGAGCATTGTAGTCCACCCTCTTCTTGGTCCCCGGATACACTTTGGACCAGTCCCAAGGCTTCTTGGCTGTGGGGTCCACATACTTTTCCAGGTCCTTGGCTATGTCATAGGAGCTCTTATTGAGGGCCAGGCCTTCGGCTACCACAGTGTTGATGTCCTTCTGGGTCTTTTTGATGTCGGCCCAGATGGCCTTGGATAAGGACCAGTCACCACCATAGAGCTTTCCGGATACCAGGACCTCCACAATGTCGGTGGGGACCCTGCTGTAGGCCCCTTCAATTGTGAGGCCTATCTTTCCGTTGAACTTATTAGCGTCCTCTACTACGGCCTGTGAGGCCTTTAGGAGGGTGTCAGGAATCCCTTTCTCCAGTCTCTCCCCTACGGCCTCAGCTTCTTGCTGAAGCTGCTTAGCGAGCTTTCTAAGCTCTGAGGCTTGGAGTTTGTCTGACTGGGTTCCTCCCCTCAACTTTCTGGCCTGGCTCCTGGCCTTCTTAGCCATGTTCTGGTAAAGGGACAATATCTCCTGATACTGCTCCCTCTCCAGTTGGTTACGAACCTTTAGGCTATTAGAGAGGGAGAACTTGGCCATGAATTATTCCTCCTCTTCTGGGGGAGTTTCCTCGAGGGGACTGTCCTCCGGGGGTTCCTCATCCTCCGGGTTGTCCTCCAGCTGGTCTTCCTCCTGGGTATTGGGGTCCTCCTCCCCACCTAAACCAGGCATGGAGAAGCTGTCCTCGAGCAGCTCTCTCTCCTTGGCTATCTGCTCAAGCTCCTGATCGGCTTCCTCGTCTGTGAGGTTACGCCACTTCTTCATGTAGGACTTCTTGGACATGGTCTGGTTGTTGACCTCCTGGAGGTCTATGACCTTCTCCTCAGCCTCATCCTCAGGGAGGGGGTACTGGTTTTCCACCCGAACATCAAACTCAACCTCAGGAATGGAGTCCTCAAGGAAGGACTTAGCAGACTGGGGGTAGAGCTTGGCCCCGTCTATGATGATCCGCATGATGTTCTCAATGGCTGGTCTCCATACCAGCATCTTCTCATCACAGCGAACGGTCAACCCCCAGTATATGGCCTTCAGGGTTTTACCGCTGGAGACCACACCCTTGAGGGACTCAGGGGAAACATCAGGCATATCAATGGCCCCGTACATACTGGCTTTGATACGGTTGAGAGTGGAGTTCAGGGCATTGGTATAGTTCATGCCATTTTCCAGAACCCCCACCTCACCAGTCACCCCGTCCGGGGCGGAGGGGTCTGTAGATAGGTCCCAGAAGGCCCCAGCAGCCACTGACAGGCCCTTTGTGCTTCCGGGGGCCATATCCCTTGCCCACCTTACCGGGTTCATTCCCTGGCGCTCAGAGTCGATGTCAGCGTTAGACAGGCGGGAGAACCAGCTTTCGAAGTCTTCCAGCTCGGATATGTCGGAAACTCCCAGCAGGTCCCCGGTAAGGCCATCATTGACTATGACCCCAGCGGGGATGTAGGGGAACTTGGTTGCCCGGGCGGGAATGAGAACCTCAATCTCCTCCCCAAGTCCATCGTAGATGGCCTCCTCGATATGGCACACCCCGTTCTCCATCCAGTACTTCTTCTTGTAGATGCGCTGGTCAGACTTGGTCTTGGAGTCAACCACAGTATAGAAGGCCACGATCTTGTTGATAACATCGCTGTCATCGTCATCCACCTCATAGATGAACTCCAGGGACGGGATGAAGTTGACCTTTATGGTACCCTTCTCCTCGTCGAAGTTCACGAAGTAAGCCACACGCTTACCAATGAAGCAGTCCTTGGCCGCCTTCAGGAGTTTGCTTTTGAAGTGGTTCTTCTCCAGGACCCTATTAACCAGGGTTTGGAGGACTGTACTAGCCTTCTTCATGGCCTCCTTGTTCTCCTGAGTATAAGGAACATCCACCCACAAATCCGGGGGATGGGAGAACAGGAACCTGGCCTCCTTGTTGATGAGGGCCGCACACTGCTTGAACTTCAGGCTGGATGGAACATAGTCCCCGTTGGATCCTTCTGTATCAAAGTTGGCTCCCCGTTCATAGATCCGGTAATACTCCATGATCTCCCTCATCTCGGAAAGAATCATGGAGCCATATAGCCCCTCCAGCTCTGTGGAGATAAGGCTGTATGGAACCCTGAGCCCTGGAACCAGGACTTCAACTACGGTATTCTCAGCCAAGGTTATCACTTCCTTTCATTCTTATGCTGCCTTTCCACCCTTCCGGCTATTCCTGGGAACATACTTCATGTTAGCCACAGTGTAGTTGTCCAGGCCATACCAGATAGCAGAGAAGGTGTGTGGGTCTATGTTGAACTCGTCAAAGATAAGGTCCCCGGTTCTCTGGTCAACCTTGTAGGTCAGGTTCTTGAGCTCCTTTATACAGTTCTTACACTCGGGGGAGCACACGATCCTTTTGAACCGTTTTATCTTGCGGGTGTTTTCCAGCCTGGACCCGGCCCACTTCCTACACTTCCTCATGCGGAAGCCCGACTGCTGATAAAAGGATATGGCCTTGGGCTCTGCACAGTCGGCAGATATGAGAACCCGGTCCATGCCCAGCTCCCTAAGCTCCTCAGCCGTTTTATCATCGGTCATGTGGTTCTTGTAATACTCCCAATAGAGATAGAGGATCTTCTCCTTGTCATCCACAGCCATTCTGACCAGGGCGTTGTAGGAGGTCTCAAATCCGAAGTCCATTCCGTTGAACTTGAACTGATTGGGGATGGAGGACACGGCCTTCATAACCTCCAGATGGGACTTGGCAATCTCAAACTGTGGAAGTACCTTAGTTCCGTTGACCCCGAAGTGTCCCAGACGGGCTATCCTATACAGGTCAGGGTCATAGGACCTTATCTCATCCAGCTGGTCTATGTAAGATTGGGGGAGGAAGTGGTTGTCATCCACAGTGGAGTGGTGGTAGTAGGTATCCCCCAACTTTATGATCCTGTCATGATATAGCTCCTCATCGTCCAGAACCATTCTGTCATTCTCTTCATCACGGAAGAAATGCTTGTAGGTCCAGTTGGATTTGTCTACCGGGTTCTCGGACAGGAAGAAATGCAGGGACAGGGAAGGATGTCGAGCACGACCCAGCAACTCCTTATAACCAGAGTACTTGAGTTCCGAGGCCTCTTCTATCCAGATGATGGTGACACCGTTTATGGACTTCAGCTTGGCCGGCTTATCCATCCCCTTGAATATGATCTGGGAACCATTACGAAACCGGATCTTCATTGGGGACTGTATGAACCTCATGGCCGGAGCTCCCTGCTTGTCGTCCGTTAGGTGGAGGTCCTCAGCCAATTCCTCAAACAAGGAGAAGCAGGACTCCCGGATGGTTTCATATACCTCACGAACCACCAGGACCTTTCGCTTCTCCTTAAGGCATTTCAGGATTATCTTCAGAGCCACATGGTATGACTTGGAAGATCCGTATCCTCCAACCAGCATGTAGAACTTATGTTCCCAGTCAGACAGGAAGTCTTTGAAGTGTTCATTAACTTCTTTTCTTACTCTGGCCATGTCACACACCCACAATCTCAATCTTGAGGGGCTCGTCATCATCCCCGTTGGAATCAGCTGCCTTCTCCAGAATCCTGAGTTTGACCTCCTGGGCCTTATCCCCGGGCAGGACTTTCAGATAGGAGGACAGGCGGTCAAGGGCCTTCATCTTGTCTGCCAGTTTGACAGTGACTCCGTCCCGGCCTTCCTTGACCTCGGTTATGACCTGGCCGTCCACAGAGCTGGAGTTCCTCAGTGTAACCCCGGCCCCGGATACAGACACATAGTCGGTCATATCAGCAAAGGCTATCTTGGCCCACATACGGAGGATGTCTATGGTACTGACGAACAGCTCCTCGCAGGCATGGGTCTGGAGCTCCTTCATAAACTCCCTGACGTTGTCCTTCTGGAGGATATGGTAGGCAGCGTTGTAGGAATAATGGGAACCGTAGCCGGCCCTCAGGGCTGCCTGGGTGGCATTCTTGGTCCTGAAGAAGTGGTAGCAGAACAGCTCCTCCTTTTCACTCAGTCCATACCGCTCAGCAGCAGACTTGATGAACTCCCGGGTCTTCTGGGTCAGGTCCTCCTTCTCTGTGGTCAGGTACTGATCCCAGTTCTCATCCTTGATCCACTTCCTCACATAGGATTGAGGGACCTTTCCAACACGGGAGAGGACCTTGATACTCACTTCCCCCCCGTCCTCAATATACCGGGTGAGGGTTTCGTCGTGGTGTTTCCTCAATTCCTTTTTACTGTATCCCTTCACAGCCTCCTCGAAGTTATCCCTTTTAACTCCCATGTTATTTCACCCCCTTCCTAAAAAATTGTCTTGGGATACCCATAAAAAATAACCCCAGACCCAGGATAAAGCCCGGGAATTGGGGTTATTTTTGGGATATTTTGGGGCCTTTACACTCCCCTACAGCCCTATAATACCACAAGAGTGGGGGTTTTGTCCATGGTGCAAACTCTTGATTTTTAACAATGGAATATCCCCCAGCAGTATGGCCCTTATGGGTCACTTACTGGAGGATATTCCACCTCTACCAACTGAGCAGGTTCACAGGAGAACCCTGGTCCGGGGAGTGGGAGTCGAACCCACACGGCCTAGGCCACAGGAACCTAAATCCTGCACGTCTACCAATTCCGCCATACCCGGATGTGGCCCCTGGAGGGGGAATCGAACCCACGTTCTCAGCTTGGAAGGCTGATGTACTGGCCGTTGTACTACACCTGCGAATTTTGGGACAGACCAGGGGGGACTTGAACCCTGACCCTTGTGAAGGGAGACACTTACCATTCTGGCGATCTGTCCCATGGAATTAAAACCGAACGAGGGGGAAGTCACCACCCCTCTGGTCCAAGTGCAGGGTCTCGAACCCCGGGCCTCCTGCTCCCAAAGCAGGCGCTCTACCAACTGAGCTACACCTGGTAATACTGGGGCAGGCTCTTCCTGGAGAATTGAATCAGCCTGGGGTTTTCCCGCCCCATCCCCACAACCTAGAATTGCACTGGAGCCCACACTGGGGTCAACCTTTTACGGGGTGGTCGATATATTAGATACACAGAAAGGACCGTGTGGCTTGTACGCCACTGGTAGGAACAGCAGGACTCGAACCTGCGGCCTATCGCTTAGGAGGCGATCGCTCTATCCATCTGAGCTATGTCCCCATGGCCGGCTCCCGGCGGCTATCCGGGAACCTGGCCCTTTCGGAAACGCTACGGAGGTAGCCCCCTTTCGGGGTGGTGGGCCCTCTGGGGCTTGAACCCAGGACATTCCGGTTATGAGCCGGAGGGTCTAACCAACTGACCTAAAGGCCCTTATGTGTCCCAGGGGGTCCTTGCCCTTTCCTTGGTGACCCTGCTCAGGGCCGGGCCTTATTGGCCAGGGATCGGATCGGGGGGTGTCCCCCTGGGATGGTTATAATATATCACAGGTTATGGAATTTGTAAATGGTGCAAATTCTTGATTATCTGGTTCCCTTCAACCATGGGCACTTTCTGCATTCTTTGTTCAGGTTTCCTCCCCCGGTGATCATGCCCTTGCAGCCATCCACGTCATCGGTGTAGCAGATCGGGACGTTGGTGTAGGAGTCCACCCTGGAGTGAGATAGCCCTGTCCTTCCCAGCTTCTCCATCTTCTCTCCTACCTCTTCCTCGAACTCCAGGAGAGCTTTCTTGTACTCCTCCAGTTGGGCCTTGGTCGGCTTTATTCCTACAGGGCGGTTGTCCTTCATCAGCTGCTTCATTCCTGTAGCCCGGTTGGAGTCGGACTCGGAGGCTCCGCCCTTCTCCCCTCGGCGTAGGTCCTGGAAGTAGCAGCTCATCCATCCCTCAAACTTCCCTTCCTTGAGCAGTTGACTGGCCTGGATGGTCTCCTCCAACTCCTTCTCCAGTTTCCTATGGTCCTTCTTCGACTGGGTCTGGGCCAGCAGACACCTAAGCAGTTTGGCCTTGTCCTCCAGTCTAACTATCCGGGCCTGACAGTTCTGGGAGCACTCTGGCTTGGTGTAGGCCATGCACTTCCCGTCCCGGTCCCTGTTATAGCAAATCAAATTTTCCATGTTTTACCATCTTCTCAAAGTTGCGTCACAGCTCTCGAGAAGAGCCCTCCTTTCCCTCAAAATCAACCTTGTCGAGAAGCTCCTCATACCACTTCTCAATGTCGACCCCGATGTCTTTGAGCTTCTTTCTCTCAGGATACATGTCATCCATCTCGTAGTACTTCCGCATTCTCATGTGCTCATTGAACATGAACAGATAGAAGTCCTTCAGCTTCTTGGGTCCCCATCCCGTGTATTGCCTTATGCCCCACAGGACCATGGTGTCAACATCCAGCTGGTATTGTCTATCCATTTCCAGGACCTGCTGATGGATCTCATGCATCATAGCCTTCTTCCCCACACCCTGAGTAGCCGCTTTCCCGATCTCAGAGGGCTTCATCATCAGTACAGGCTCCTTGCCCGACTTCTTCATTCTTCTTCGATCCGCCCGGTTCATGTCAGTCTCCCTTCTCCAGATCAGAAAAAGCGTTGTTCACAACATTCACAAAGGCCTCAGTGGTTTTTCTCACAGATTCAAATAGCCAGTGAAAGAACTCCCTCAGCTTCTCAGCCAGCTTCTCCAACCCCGGATACACCTTAGGCCACAGTGAACGAAAGCCCATAGCCAGGTTGTAGGTCTCTCGATAGGAATACCCCGTCTTCACTACCCCGTTGGCCATCCTCTCACACTGGTTGCGGGTGTATCCCTGAGCCATCATGAGCTTTATAAAGCGTTTTCTGGTCATCATTCTCCGCCCCCGTTCAGAATGGAGTCAACAGTTCCATCGTTGTAGAACACCCTATCCCCAACAGAGAAGTAGTGAGCATCAAATCTGATCCCATCAGGCTCCTCCCTATAGGTGAAAATGCACCACACGGGCTCCTTAAGGCTTGAGTTATCAAAAGTATACTTTGTATTAACCGCCACCTTACCTTCTCCGAGTTCGGCAAAATCCCAGTCATCCTCACTCCAAGACATATCGTAGTTAGCGATAAACTCATTGGAGATCTGTCGGGTGATGCCCATGTAGTTGGTGATGAGATCATCCTCATCCTTGGTTGGCTCCTCAGCCTGAACAACTTCCTCCTGCTGCTGAGGCTCATCCTGTTCCACAGAGGAAAGTCCCTCAACAATGGCCGAAACCATGGCGGATAAAATGAACAGAATGACGATAAACCCAGCAATGCCCTTAAGCGTCTTTTTCATTGTTATTGCCCCTCCTTAATTCGTTAAGCAAATCTTCATACACTGGCTTCAAATGATCCGGAAGGTCAGCAGATTGAGCTGCTTCGTGGTTGTAGTCCTCAGCAAACTCCTCCATCTGCTTCTCAGTGTCCAAGAACCGTATTTCGTGAGGATAGGCCGTGTGAACGGTTCCATTGTTCCATTCCACAAGACCAATGACCTGAGAAAGCTGTCCCCCAGGATGCCCACCAGGTAGGGGGGAGGGTTCTATAGGCTTTGCAGTAGGAAACCAGCCATGGAGAATGGCATCCCTCTCCCCGATCTTGCAGGGTCTTAATGGGAGCCTTACCTCAATATCCCAACCGGCCATTTCAATCATCCTCCCCTTCAATAATATGGCCAACCACAATCCCGGCCTTCAACAGCAGATCGACTCCCGAGGTGTCCCGGTATTCCTCCAGGTACTTGACCTCCCTGATCCCGCTGTTGACGATCACCTTGGCACAGTTGATGCAGGGGGACATGGTGCAGTACAGAGTACACCCTTCTACAGCCACACCAGACCGAGCAGCAAAGGCAATGGCATTGGTCTCAGCATGACAGGACCTAGTACAGTTAGGACCCATACAGAGGGTGGATAGGTGAGACTCCCTATAACCCAGAAAATCCCCCAGGGTAGGGAAGTCTTCAATTTCTGGTAAATCCCCACAGGCAGGAGCACCAGCCACAGGGCCGTTGTACCCAATGGACACCACCCGTCCATCCTTTACGATCACCGCCCCAACCTGTGACCGGAGGCAGGTAGACCGTTGGGCCACTGTCTGGCAGATTTGGGTGAACATCTGGTCTCTTGAAATCCGTTTTCTGGTCATGAAATCACGTCCTTTCTTGATATATACAGACTGTAAACAAATCCCTAAAATGTATACAGACTGTAAACTATGTGGAAAACTCTGGGGAAAATGTGGAAAACTCCCACATCCCCTGTGAGGCCCCTGGGAGCCCCTGTAAGGCCCACATGGGAGGATAGAGGTATAATCCCATTACTGGGGGGTATTTTAAGCCCCGTACAGGGCCTGCTGTGGCCCAGCTGATACCCCCAAAAATTACCCCTGGTCCATATTGGCCCTGTTGGTAATAATCCCCCTTATTTAGTGGGTAGTTACCCCCAGTCAACTATCTGGATCAGGAACCAGCTCCCCAGGCCAGACCCACAAGCAGTACCCCGGGGAGCCTTCTCGGCCGGAGGTTCTCATGCTCAGATCGTGCCCTCCCATCAGGGTTCCCTGGTCCCTGCTAAACTCCACACCAACCAGGAAGAACCCCCCTACCTTCTTCAAGGCCTTTACGGTAGCCTTTCTCGACCCATGACTGGTCACTCGACAGGACCGGCCTATCCATGGGGTAAAGGTTCCCCTCTCCAGGGAGCTTAGTCTCAGATCCACATTATCATGTCGGTAGTGACACTCCACAAGGTCAACCAGTTCATCCTGGTAAAGGTTCATCAGGTTCACAACTTCCTTGACGAGCATTACAGGGTCCTTATCAGGAGCTTTCGGATTATGACTCATGTCATCTCCTCCTTTCTATATTCCTATTATACCACAGGAGCGGGCAAAAGGAAACCCCCAGGACTCTTGATCCCGGGGGGCTTATTCTTGATTGTTAGTAGCAGTAGATGGGGAGCTTCAGGACCCTAGCGGCCAGTTCCTCTTCCCCAGTAGCTCCACTGTAAGAGACGGCCTCAGGAACCTCGGTCTTCATATAGCCACGAAGCTTCTCCTCTGTGGTCCTTACCATAATACAGTAGGTAAAGCCGTTGCGAGAACACTTGATCTTCCAGATTCTCTCGTACATCTTGTTGTCCTCCTGTTATTTGTAAAGATTGATCTTCTCGATAGAGTTAACATCCTGGTGCCAGAACAGAAAGTCCTTAATGGCCTCTTCCTGGTTGGTGCCACGGCCTTCTCCCACGCAGAGAGTGTTGTTGAGATCCAGGTAGATGATTTCGTAAGAGTGAGTCATTTTGTTGTCCCCCTGTTAGTTGGTATCAGGTTTCCCTGTGATATTATAATACCACAACTCTCTTGATTTGTAAATGGGTCTGAGAGAGATTTTTGAGACTTTCTTTCTTTCTTTGGATGATCTGGCGATGCCCGTGGGTCCGTAGCCCTAAAGGGCGGAGGCCCACAGGGCTCGCTATCGGTTATTTTATATAACCTTATTTTTATTAGGGAATAAAGTCTTATTAGGGAATTGTGAGGGGTTTGGTTGGAATTTTGCGTAATTATATTAGGGAGTAAAATCTTATTAGGGAATTGGTGGGGGTTTTCCGTAATTTATATTAGGGAATAAAGTCTTATTAGGGAACAACCATAAATTAAACACCTAATATATTAGGGAATTGAGTGGATTTTTCCCATATTTATATTAGGGAATAAAGTCTTATTAGGGAATATGGGGCCAAACATCAAGAATTTTCCCTATTTACAATTAGGGAATTGGTGTGGTATACTGGAAATATACAATAAAAAGGAGGTATACCATGAGTGAGTGGGTGACCTATACCCGGCAAAAGCTTATGTGGCTTCTCAATGAGGCCGGGGATGATCATGTGGCAGAGGTTTCCGTAGGGGAGGGTGACACCCCTTGGAAGTATCGTATGAGAGTTTTTAAGGGGTCAGTGTCAAAAGGACCATCCCTTGCCTCGGGAAAATGGGATGAGGTTTTGTATCATGCAGTTCGTTCTCAGGGAAGGGCCTATATCATCTATAAGGAGAACAACTTCTTCCTTGGCATAGACCCCGGGGAGAGACTAAGCCAGGTTGGAAAGGTTATGGACTTTGAGATTGTGGGAAGAAAGGTGCTTGGGAAGAGAGACAGCAAGAGAAAGGCCATAAATTCCAGCTGGAAGGACTCTGGAATATATTTCTACCGGTTTGGAAGGGTTCTCACCTCCGACATCTATGGACTGGCTCTCTACCTGTATGGGGAGATAAACCCATATTCTGTGGGACAAGCCTATTCTTGGAACAACCAAAACCAGTATGAACCAAGGGAGTTCTCTGGGGAGTATGTCCCCTTCCAGGTGAGGGACTTCATAGCCGCTGGAAACCACTACAACAGCAGGGGTAGAGTATCGGGGGCGGCCTTCTGTCATAAGTTCATGGGAGTGCTAAATGGGCTGGATGAGCTGAAGAAGGCCTTCCCAGAGGCCACAGCTGACCAGATAAGGGAGCTATACCGGGAGTTTGACCTTCCACCGTCCACCCACATAGGGGACTTCTTTGGGGTAACAAAGCCCCGTGTGGGAAGAAGGAATGCTAACTCCACCACTGGTGAAAAACCTAAAACCGAGTCCATTGACTACTATGGATCCAAGTACAAGATGTACCGAACCCGGCAGGGGTACCTTAACTTTGTGGGGACCATAGGGGAGATGGTGGCCATGAACTCTGAGAAGCTCTACGAGATGCTCATTGAGGAAGGGGAGGAGGTATCCAGAAAGCTGGCAAATAAGATCTGGGTAGCCTATATGGAGGACGGTGATGACTCATGAGACCGTGGGAGCAGTTTACCAACCAGGAGCAATGGAAGGAGTACCTCCAAAACCTGTTAAGGACGAACAAAAAGGCCCTATATCGAGCCATAGTGCTGATAGCTGACTACCAGACCCCGGAAGAGAGAGCCAGGGGAACAACCATGGACCACAACGGGGTTGGTTTTGGCATTGTGGATGCTGAGATGATGACTGCTCTGGCCGTAAGGATCAAAAACGGGGGAGAGCTGACCAGAAAGGAGCTCTGCATCTGTAGGAATAAAATGCCAAAATACTGGAAGCAGCTCATGAAAATAAGCAAAAGGAGAATGGAAGATGAAAAACAAAATAAGACTCATGATGAAGAAGCTATGGTCCCTGGTGGTCATAGTTCTGTGGATAGCCTGGGTGGTGAGCCCGGTTCCAACCCTGGTGGCGGTAATGGTTCAGGAATACCGGATAGAGAAACTGGAGGACCGGGTGAACAGTCTGTATGTGGATCAGGATCAACCGGCTGAGAGCACTCGGAGCATCACCTACAGCCCCCCACCAGTGGAGACTTCGTCAACTGTGGACTACAGTAGCTTGTACCCACCAACCAATGAGGAGCTCGAGATCTTGGCCAAGATCCTTTACCGAGAGGCCAGAGGGGTGACAGACAAGGCACAGCAGGCGGCTGTGGTCTGGTGCATTCTGAACCGAGTAGATGACGGATACTGGGGAGACACCATCGAACGGGTAGCCACATACCCAAAAGCTTTTGCCTGGGTCCCAGATACCCCAGTTGAAGAGGAGCTTATGCTCTTGGTCTCTGATGTATGTGAGAGGTGGAACCTGGAGAAGTCCGGGGTGGAGAACGTGGGGAGAACTCTTCCAAAAGAGTACCTATATTTTACTGGAGACGGGGAGAGAAATAACTTCACCATGGAGTGGAAGGGTTCAGAGATATGGGATTGGAGCTTGCCCAGTCCATACTAATAGGGGGGTCCTACGGGACCCTCCATTTTTTTTCGGAATCTTTGCTCAAAACCATTTACAAACTCATACTAGAGTCTTATAATGTACCTGTAATCAATCGAAACCGACCTACCAACTGAAAAATCACAAGGAGGACTACATAATGAATATCCGTACTGCTACCTGGGAAGCTGTTGGCTCCAACATCTCTGCTGCTACTTCTGTGGAAGAAGCCCTCAAGATCTCTGGCCTGGACTACACTGTGGAGAAGGTTCCCGTTTTCCTGGAAGATGGGACCCCCATTCCCGGGGCCTTCTGCACCAAGAAGGAAGGCACAAATGATACCTTCGGGGTAGTGGGTTCTCAGTTCGAGATCATCCAGAACCAGGAGGCTCTCAGCTTCGTGGACAACCTGGTCTCTGAGGGTCTGACCTTCGTCAAGGCTGGTGAAAACCACAAGATGCTGTACCTGATCGGTAAGCTCCCCAGCATTGAGGTTCTGGGGGACGAAGTCACCCCCTACCTGATCTTCCAGAACTCTCACAACGGTAGTACTACTCTGAAGGCTACCATCGCTCCTCTCCGTATCGTCTGCCAGAACCAGTTCAACCTGACCTTCCGAAAGGCTGTCAACAAGATTAGTCTTCGCCACACCAAATCCATCAAGGGCCGTCTGCACACCGCTCAGCAGGTTCTTCTCCAGAATACCGAATACCTCTCGGAGTTCCAGAAGCAGGCCCTGGGTCTGGCTCAGGAGAAGGTATCCAAGAAGCAGGTAGATACCCTTCTGGATGGCATCTTCGAGATCAAGCCTGAGTTCAACCCCACCCAGGTCCGTAGAATGGAGGAGAAGCGGGATCGTTTTCTCTCCGCCTACCAGGCCGACGACAACCAGAACTTCCTGGGGACCAAGTGGGGACTGATCAACGCCTATACTGACTTCGTCACCCATAAGCCCCTTCGGAAGGAGACCCCCCAGGCCCTGGAGAATCACTTCATCAAGACCACCCTGAAGGGGTCCATCAACGACTTCGTCCATCAGGTTTCCAAGCTGTAAGGAGCTGGGGGCTTCGGCCCCCTTCCTTCAAATTTTTCACCCGGACCCATTTACAATTCCGAAGACATCCCTTATAATAGGGATACCATCAACCAAAACCAGAAAGGAGAATTATTATGAAGAACAACAATCTCAAGGTGGTCCCCCTCCGTCCCCAGGACAAGGACTTTGACGTTCTCACCCGAGTAACCAACACCCCCAGTCAACAGGCCAGAAGAGAGGCCAGGAGAAAGATGGTTAGGAGGGAGGCCCTCAGGAAGAAGGCTATCCATCTGGGCCTGGCCTTTCTGTCCGGTATCTCCTTCACCCTGGCCATGATGACCATATTGGGATGGTGATCATGAGACTGTGGCATGAATCCCTGATCCCTCATCTCCCTCGTCAGCAGCTACTGGGGCAGCACAGGGAGTGCTGTGCCCTTCGTGGAAAGGGGTGGGGTAGACCTCACGCTACTGTCAACTATGTTTTTAAGCATAGGTTTGAAAAGTTGGTTGCATACCATTTTAGGGTTATTGATGAAATGGAGAAAAGGGGGTATGAAGCAAATAGTTTGTGGAGAGACGCAGAATATAGAGGAAAAAAACTAGGGTATATTAGTAATGACATAGACATTATCGAGGCACAAAATATTTATATGGAGTCATTAACTGGTAAACAAATAACCATTTACCCAGAACACAACGACGAATACCTCCAGGAGTGTCTGGACAACCTTAGATCCAAAGGAATTGAGATCTCTCTCTGAGGGGTCTCAATTTTTTGTGGGAAACTTTGCCCAAAACCATTTACAAAAATCTACGGGTAGATTATAATATACCTGTAATCAATCAAACCCCACTACCAACTACCAACAGGAGGAACCGAAAATGACTAACACTAAGATCATCTCCAAGATCGAGAGACTGCTGGCTCTGGCCGGCAACAACCCCTCTGAGAACGAGGCCCAGGCTGCTCTTCTGAAGGCTCAGCAGCTGATGGCAGAGCACAACCTGGACATGGCCCAGTTCCAGGACAAGCCCCAGGAGAAGAAGGAAGCTGTTACCGAGTACTTCAAGGGATACCACAACACCTCCTGGGCCATCTCCCTGGCTAAGGTCATCTGCAACAACTTCCGCTGCAACCTCCTCCGATCCAAGGGCTACGGCCTGGTCTTCATTGGCCTGAAAGACGATGTGGCCATCTGCAAGGCCGTCTTCACCTTCGCCTCCAAGACCCTGGAGAAGAACATGATGAAGCTCCGGAGACAGTACCGCAAGCAGGGTATCTCCACCGAGGGGATCTCTGGTGACTACGCTGCTGGGTTCATCGCTGGCCTCAAGGCCAAGTACCAGGAGCAAGTGGATCGAAACAACTGGGGTCTGGTTCTGGTAAAGGACGCTCTGGTGGAGCAGAAGACCCAGGAGGTTATGAATCCAAAGGCCAAGGCCTACACCCCCAAGGCAAAGGCTCGTTCCGGGGATGCTGACATTTACTCCCGGGGGTATACCGATGGGAAGAACCTGGGTTCTGACCAGAAGGCCATCACTGCATAAGGGGGTGGCATCATGAGAAAGTACCGTTTGTATAGCGATGCCGAGGTTCTGGAGGAGGCTAAGCTGCTCACAAGTGTTCCCGAGTCCTCCACCTACACGGTGGCCTCTCAGCTGGGAAGGCCACAGGCAACGGTCTGGTGGCACGTTACACATAGACTACCTGGTCTGGACATCGAGCTTTATGCTAAGGTTAGAGTGGTAATGAGAAAGAACTACAGAGGAGGGGGCCGATAAGGCCCTCTCTCTAGAGTTTTGTTGTGGACATACCGCATATTTTGTGATATAATACCTTCACAGGAGGGAAAATCATGTCCAAGAGAAACAAGGAAGCTCCCCGTAAACTCATAAGGGGAACATACTACCTGAGTAAAGCTGGTGTGGATACTGACGAGGTGAGGTCTCTGATACTCAGGAGGAGGCTTCAAATCCTGGTCCATTCCTGCATATATTACTCCTTCAATGAGAGCATAATCTCAGACTCTACCTGGAGTAAATGGGCCAGGGAGCTGGCTGTTCTGCAGAAACAGTATCCTGTAATAGCCTCAAGAGTGGACTATGCTCAAGAGTTCGAGGGATTTGATGGTAGTACTGGGTTTCATCTCCCCATCAGAAACACAGAAATCATGGACAAAGCCGAATACCTCTTGAAACTGAATAAGGAGGAAAAACATGGAAACCTTAGACACCAAGCTGATCGAGCAGAGCCTGGAAGTACTGTCATTAGACTCCTACTTCCATGACCCCAATAGATGGGGAAGGTTTACCAGGGAGGCCCTTACCACCTGTGCCCCATTAGACTTCTTTCTGATCCCGGCCAGCTCCAGCGGGAAGTACCATCAGGGGTATGAGCTGGGGGTTGGAGGACTGGTTCGCCACACCAAGGCGGCCATGGAAGTGGCTAGAACCCTGTTCCCCCTGTGGGACTTCTCCAGGAAGGAGGAGGACATGATCATGGCCGCACTGGCCCTGCATGATCTGGCCAAGCCCAGCAAGACCCACCCCATTGAGGCCAAGCTTCTCCTGGAGCCCATATCGGATTTTTGGTACAAGGAGGTTGAAAGCGTAGTAGACCTCATTGAGACCCATCACGGACAATGGGACCACTTCGGGAAGATGCCTCGTCCTAAGTCCACCCGCCAGAAGTTTGTTCATCTCTGTGACTACCTGGCCTCAAGGAAGAACATAGCTGTGGACATCAACTATAGGGAGGAGAGAACATGAGCAGAGCAGACGAACTTTTTCTACAAAACTGTCGAGACATCCTGGCCGAGGGGACCTGGGACAAAGACCTGCCTGTCCGCCCCCGGTGGGAGGACGGCACCCCCGCCCACACCATCAAGCTCTTCGGTTTGGTGAACCGCTACGACCTGAGGGAGGAATTTCCCATCCAGACCATTCGGCGGATGTACCTGAAAAGCGCTGTGGACGAACTGTTGTGGATCTGGCAAAAGAAGTCCAACAACGTTCACGACCTGGACACGGGTATCTGGGATGCCTGGGCGGATGAGAGTGGCTCCATCGGCAAGGCCTACGGCTACCAGTTTGGGGTCAAGCACCACTACCCAGAGGGGGAGATGGACCAGGTGGACCGGGTGCTTTATGATTTGAAGCACAACCCGTCCTCCAGGCGCATTTTAACCAACCTCTACAATCACCACGACCTGAGCGAGATGGCCCTCTATCCCTGCGCTTACTCCATGACCTTCAATGTTACCGGAGAAACCCTCAACGCCATTCTCCACCAGCGCTCCCAGGACATGCTCACCGCCAACGGATGGAACGTGATGCAGTACGCCGTATTGGTCCACTTCCTGGCCCAGGTGTCGGGGCTGGAGGCGGGGGAGCTGGTCCATGTGATCGCCGATGCTCACATCTACGACCGTCATGTGCCTATCGTGGAGGAGCTCCTCACCCGCACACCCTATCCGGCCCCCAAGCTAGGGGTGGACCCGGCCGTGACGGATTTTTATGCATTTACCCCTAGTAGTATTCGCCTGGATGGATACCAGTGTCATGAGTTGGGGGATAAGATCCCAGTAGCTATATAATGGAACAGGGGGATCAAGAATTTTGCCCATTTACAATCCAAAAAACCTGTGATATAGTATAATCATCCCGAAAGGATAACACCGCCAATACCAATACATAAGGAGGAAAAAATTATGGCTAAGAACAAGAAGCCCAAGTTTCTGGAGAAGGAGACCCCCGATCTGCTGGCCATGCTGAAGGACACCCTGTCTGCGGAGGACGAGGCCGACATCAAGAAAGCTCTGAAAATCACCGACGAACTGATCTCCCGGCTGCCGGCGGAGGAAGGCCCCATCTCTGTGAACGAAGCCCTCCAGGCCGCTGCCTCCTCCATGACTGACGCCCTGAACCTGGTCAAGGCCGCCTACGACAACGAGGTCGCCATGATGGAGGACTCCGATGAGGAGGACGAGGAAGAGGAGGAAGAGGAGGAGGAGGAGAAGTCCTCCAAGAAGGGCCGCGGCTCCAAGAAGTCCAAGGCTTCCGAGGAGGAAGACGAGGAGGACGAGGAGGAAGACTCTGATGACGAGGACGGCGAGGACTACTCCGACTGGTCCCTGAAGGACCTGAAGAAGGAATGCCGTACCCGTGGCATCAAGGTCACCAAGGGGATGGCCAAGTCCGACATGGTCAAGGCCCTGGAAGCCGACGACGAGGAGTAATCCTCACTTCCGCAGCTAGAATATAAATCTAGGGAGGGGGTGGACACAAAGTCCACCTCCTTTCTTTTTACCAAGGAGAAGTGATAATGAAGGAGCCCATAAAGTTTCTGACCAAAATCTTCTCCCAACAATGTGAGCCTGGTGACTATGTAATCCTGGCCGCTAGGAATGAAAAGTTTTGGAAGGACATACCAATTAGGTTTGGACCACGGATCAAGGAAAGCTTGGAGGATGTATTCAAGAAATATCCACCTGAGAGATATGACCTATACTGGTCACCCATGCCGTACAGCAAACCCCAGAGACAAAACAGGTTCTCCTTAGACACCAAGTTTCTAGCTCAGGACATAGACGAGTGTGAGGATCCATCATCTATCACTCCCAAGCCTAGCTACCTGTGGGAGAGCTCCCCCAACAAATATCAGGGGTTGTGGGAGTTGGACAGGTACATAGAGGAAGGGGAATACACCCCCCTCAACAAATCACTGGCCGAGCACATAGGCTGTGATGACTGCTTTGACTTTGCCCACGTCTACAGAATACCCGGAACTGTCAACCATAAGTACAAAAACTCCCCCCGGGTGGGTATTCCAAAGTTTACCAAGGCCATTTATAAGCCCAAGTATATCCGTAAGGAAGTGGGAGGAGTATCCAGGTCCACTCCCAAGGTAGATGAACCAAAGGGAGACCACAGTAGCCGGGAAGGTCAATCCCTGACGGAGAGAAAGATATATGCCAAGTATCAGATACCCAAGAGGGTGAGAGACACACTGGCCCTTGAATCTCTCCAGGGAGTGGACAGGTCTAGCACAATCTGGTATGTGGAGAAGTCTCTCTATGAGCTGGGGATGACCCCACAGGAAATCATCCTCCTGGTGAAAAACAGCGTATTCAACAAGTATCGGGGGAGAAGGGACGAGGACCAAAGACTACAGAGGGAGCTTGAGAAGATAATATCCAACGGGCTTCCTGAGCCGGGGGAAACTGACCGGGCCAACCTATCCACTTCCTCCTACGGGGAGGTCATGGGTAACTGTAACACCTTTGAAGGTTGGATGGTCAAGGGGTTCTGGGGAAGAAGGTCACATGGAATAGTGGCCGGAATGCCAAAGTGCTTCAAATCCACCCTGGTTCATGATCTCATAATCTCGGTAGCTAGTGGGGCCCCATTCCTGAACAAGTTCCCCGTGGAGGAGTCCGGTCCGGTTCTGGTTATACAGAATGAGAACGCTGACTACATCATGAAGGACAGAACCGAAAAGATAATACTGGATCGAGGACTGGTTGGAAAGGCCAAACCTGTGGGAAAGAGAAAGGTTCATGTGGAGTTTCCCCCAGAGCTTCCAATAACCTTCATAAACCAACAGGGGTTTACAATGAACAACGAGGACCACAGAAAACAGGTAGAGCTTCTAATACAGGAGATAAAGCCGGTTCTGGTGGTATTTGACCCCCTGTATCTGATGTTTGAGGGGGACCTAAATTCCTCCAAGGAACTAAACCCCATACTAAACTGGCTCTTGGGGTTGAAGACCCAGTATAGAACCAGTGTTATGGTGATTCATCACTACAATAAGGGTTCTCAGCAGGGTCAACTACGTGGGGGTGCTCGTATGGCGGGCTCGGTAATGCTATATGGCTGGGTTGAGTCTGCCTGGTATCTAACCAAAATGGAGGATGAGGAAGAAGAATCAGGGTCCAGCAATGACCTAAACTTCAGTGAGGCCTCTGGTAGCTCCACAGTTACCCTCTCCCGGGAATTTCGTATGGCTGGCCATTTCTCGGACATAGATGTTCATTTTGAGATGGGGGAGATTGGTAATCCTGAGTACCGGGTGGAGATAGGTAGTGTGGGGGGTCCGCATATTACCATAAAAACCCTGGAGGAGGAGATATTGAACCTCCTGTCTAACTCCAGCTCCCCGGTCTCTAAAAGGGCCATAGCTGAGAATCTTGGGGTGGACCCCGATGCTATCAGAAGAGCCATATCTGTCCTGACGAAGGACAAGAAAATTGTTCCATCAAATGGTGGATACACCATTCCCAAAAAGTAACTTGTGTGGTATAATGAACATATAATAAACTAAGGAGGTAATATCATGCTGATCTTTACTGGAATGGACAACTCTGGAAAGACCACCCTGGCAAAGGAGGCTTCTCAGGACTTGGGGCTTCCCATCATCAAGTCCATCGGACCCAACCACACCACGGACGAGAAGCACGTCTGGTTCTTGGACCAGATGGCCCGGGAGAAGGCCTATCCCGGATCGGTTATCTTTGACCGTTTCCTCCCCTTTGAGGAGATGGTCTATGGGAAGGTTCTCCGTGGAGACCCCATCTACTCCTTGAACGATCCCTACATGAAGTCCCTGAAGGACCTGAACCCCACCATCATCTACACCCGCCCCAGTTCTGAGACCATTTTCAACTGGGATGGCCGGGAGCAGATGCCTGGAGTCATCGCCCAGAAGGAAGAACTCCTGAGGGCCTGGGATGACCTTATGTGGAAGCTTCAGGCCCTTGGATGGGTGGTAGTGGTATATGACTACCAGCTAGACAAGAAGGGTAATAAGGAGGACCCCCTGAGCCGCTTGGGGGAGATTTTCTCCAACCTGGTCCACAACCACCCCAACTGCAAGTGCACCATTGAAATCAACGAGGAGGAAGACTGATGAACATCAATCATGCTGTGGAAGAGAAGGTGGAAGGTGACCTGCTGAAGGCCATCTTCGACAGACAGAAGTCTCTTATGAACAAGTACCACGACATCGAGCTCAGGTCTGGGTTGCTCCAGACTGAGGACTGCCCCGTCAATCTGGACGACAAGAGAGGCCAGGCCCGTATCAAGGACTTTGCCTGGAGAGTGACCGAAGAGCTTGGTGAGGCTCTGGATGCCAAGGCCACAAAGGACCACTACCAGGAGGAGCTCATTGATGGTCTCCACTTCCTGACCGAGCTCACCATCCTGGCTGGGAAGGACTATGACACCATCCTTCCCGTGGGGACCCCAGAATACCATGAGGACCGTCTGGGGGATCTGGTGGTTAATGCCCATGAGCTGATGCTCAAGATGGGAAGTGACCGGCTGGACTACTGGGTGTCCCGATTCATTGAGAATCTGGGCATGATGTGTAACTGCCTGAAGAACAAGCCCTGGAAGCAGTCCATGATGAAAACCGATCATGATGCTTTCTACGGAAGGCTGACCGATGTTTGGTGCTGCTACATCACACTTCTGGTGGTATCCGGTATGACCGCCGAGTCCATCGCCTGCACTTACCTGAAGAAGTCCCAGGTTAACCAGTTCCGGCAGAGATCCAACTACTAAGGAGGGCCTATGCTGATACGGGAGTACAAGGACTTCAGCGAAGCCTATTTTGATCTCAATCGTGAGATCCTTCTTCATCCCGAGCTCATAGACTATCAGGAGAACACTCGGGGAATCATGGAGAACCTGTTCATCACTTTGAACAGCATAGACTGTGATAGAGTGGACCTGGCCCCTCTGGGGTATGCCAAGCAGAAGTGGTCCAGCCTGGTGAGAACCTATCTGGACATGGACCAGCTAAGAAACTTCTACCACATGTGCACCATCTCCAAGGGATCGTCCATAGCCTTTGACTTCAAGAGGAAGTCCCAGGGAAACGGGTCTTGCATGAGGGAGATAATTCTTACCCGGTGCAACCACAAGAAACCGTGGGACACGGCCAAGGTCATCTGGAGGTCCACAGAACTCCAAAAGCGATGGGCAGCTGACCTAATACTAATTCACCACATCTTGAAGAGAATCCCCAACTGTCAAATCAAGAAGGTGGAGTTTTACATGGCCAGTGCCTACCAGTCTGGGGTCTATGTGGTTCCCCTGATAGGGCCTCTCTTCGGGGTAGATATAACCAAGCTGGACCCAGAAAAGAGCCGGTACTGGAAGACCATTCAATACCAGAATGCCAAAAGGTTTCAGCCTGACTCCCCTCGGCACAAGCTTAGCCCGGGATGGAGAATGCAGGATGTGGCTAAGGCCCTCCGGGAGGGGAAGGAATTTGAACCACTCACCTACAAGGAATTTGAACTGGAGGTATGATCAATGAGAATCTACATGAATGCCCCCGAGATGATCGAGGAGACCAAGCGTGACCTGGCCGAGATGGGTATCACCGTCAAGCCGGCCACAATGCAGGACAAGTACGTCAAGGGAGATCCCAACTACGAGACCAAGGAGCTGCAGAACTACAGCTACTGTCTTCTGGACGCCAAGTCCGTGGACATCCCCGGGGTGACTCAGCCCTGGGCAAATGCGGAGTTCGAGGAGAGAGTAACCGACCCCTGGGGGAGAGACTGGGAAGGAAAGAGGCTCATGTTCCAGATCCCCCAGTTCATCAACCCCGGCAAGGCCTGGGAGCTCCGCAAGGAGGTCTGGTCTGAGTATATGCACGATGGGAAGCTGGCCTATACCTACAACGAGCTCCTGTGGCAGAATGACCAGCTTACCAAGGTCATCAACCGGCTGAAGGAGGACCCTGACTCCCGCCAGCTGTGGATCTCCCTCTGGAACCCCGAGAAAGACCCCGACTTTCTGGGTGGTGTCTCCCGTGTTCCCTGCTCCCTGGGCTATGGTCTTCAGGTTCGGGACGAAAAGCTCAATCTGCACTATGTGATGAGGTCATGTGACTTCGCTACTCACTTCCGCAACGATGTCTACCTGGCCATCCGGTTCCTGGAGTGGGTGGCAGAGAAGACGGGGTATCCCGTGGGGAGCTTCACCCACACCATCTTCTCCCTGCACGTATACAACAAGGATGTGGAAGGGGTGTTCTGATGAACTGCTCTGACTGCAACCTGTGCTCCTTTTCTGACCCCACCTGCATCTGGGGGTCTGGAAACCTAAAGGCTGAGGTGATGGTGGTCAACAGCTATGCAAGTGAACAAGACGAGGAGGAGGGGGCGGCAGTGATGCCGTCCTCCCTCGTTGAAAGACTCAGGGCCATGGGGTTGGACCCGGAGGAGGTCTACTACACCAACGCCATAAAGTGTGCCTGTCCCCGTGGAACCAAGTTCAAGGTGGGGGACATAAAGAAATGCAAGAAGCACCTGGATCAAGAGATTGCTGAGGTAAAACCCCGCTATGTTTTGGTTCTGGGGGCTCAGGCCCTGAAGGCTACGGTAGACGGGTCCATCACCGAGCTCAACGGGGTTATGGTAGAGAAGGATGGTGTCAAGTACATGCCTTCTTACAGCCCTGGCATAGTATTTCGTGACCCGGGGAAGGCCCCGTTTGTGGATAGGGCCATGAATAATTTCAAGGCCATGCTGGATGGAAATTTGATGGGACTTCCCGAGCTAGACATAAGGATCATCACCAACATGAGACAGCTCAGAAGGGCTTTTCAGCATCTGGAGTCCGAGGGGTTCCTGGATCTCAGCTATGACATAGAATCCACAGGGCTTATCAGGTTCGAGGATGAGATAAACCTGCTGGGATTTGGGAATGACCAGGTACAGTATATCATCCCCCTGGAAGCTAGGTTTAGCCCCCTGAGAGGACTGAGGATGGCTCAGAGAAAGATGGTTACCAAGGCCATTAGGTGGCTCAACAACCACACAAACAGCCTGGTGGCCGGCAACGGGAAGTTTGACGACCTATTCCTCAAGTACAAGTTCGGGGTGAAGCCGAACATAACCTTTGACGTGGTTCTGGCCTCTCACATCCTCAATGAGAATACTCCCAACGGGGTGAAGGAGAATGCGGTTCTAGAGTGTAATGCCCCAGACTGGGATGTGGACAAGGACCTCAAGACGGGGAATTACAAAACCCGTGAGAAGTACCAGGAGTACCTCACTTATCTGGGGTATGATATCTATTATGAGTACATGCTATTCAAAGTGTTCCGTAAGAAGCTGAAGCAGGACAAATCCCTGATGAAGCTATTCTACCACCTCTACATGCCCGGTATCAGGGCCTATGAGACTGTGGAGGAGCACGGGGTGTTCATATACCCCCAGCAGTTTAAGCAGGTTAGAAAGCATCTGGAGGCTGAGAAAGCGGCTATCGAAAAGAAGCTGAGGAAGATGGCCGGACATGATATCAACTGGAACTCTCCGGTGCAAATTCAGAAGTTGCTTTACGAGGAGCTTGGACTTCCCATAATTGAGAGAACCGAGTCCGGGGCACCCTCCACCAGTGAGGCCACAATGAACCAGCTCAGGGACAAACATCCAATCATAGAATGGATCCTGAAGTATCGTGGAGTCAACATTCAAATCTCCCATTTCATTGACGGATGGATCAACCGCATGTGGGGCCGGAGACTGTTCCCCAACTTCAAGCTTCATGGAACGGTCACAGGAAGAACTTCCTGCACCGATCCCAACCTCCAACAGGTACCTAGGGACCCAATCATTAGAAACCTGGTAGGAGCCCCCGAAGGATGGTCTGTGGTGGAGATAGACTATTCCCAGGCTGAGCTCAGGATAGCAGCCATCATGTCCGGGGATGAAACCATGAGAAGGATCTATCAGACCGGTGGTGACATCCATACCCACACCTATGAGATGATAACCGGGGAGAAGGTATCTGATGACAAATACATCAAGAAGGAACAGAGAAAGAAGGCCAAGTCTGTAAACTTCGGTTTTGTCTATGGTATGGGATGGAGAAAGTTCAAGGACTATGCTAGGGACACCTACGACGTAATACTGACGGAGAAGGAGGCTGAGGAGTGGCGTAAGAAGTTCTTTGAGACATATCCGGCCCTCCCCAGGTGGCACTCCAAGCAGAGAAGGATAGTTCAGTCCATGGGGCAAGTAAGGTCCCCAATTGGAAGACTCAGGAGGCTCCCGGACATTTACTCCACGGATAAGTCCAAAAAGGCTGAAGCTGAGAGACAGAGCATCAACTCCCCCGTCCAGGGTTTTGGTTCGGATCTCACAATCATGGGTATGTCAGAGATAATGGGGACAGCGGCCTATGTTGACCCCGAGTACCAGCTTGACAAGGACAAGTTCTTCGTCATTGGAACCGTACACGACGCTACCCTGTTTGAGGTCAGGAATGACTACCTCATGGAGTTCTGTCCCCGGGCCAAGCACATCCTGGAAAGCCCAAAGGTTCTGGAGAAGGTATTTCACTTTGAGACCGATGTTCCCATAGTAGCCGACGTGGCTGTTGGGAGATCCTGGGGGGCAGGGATGGAGCTCCACATGGACCCGGGGGAGGATACCTGGAAGCAGCAAATACAAGATTATCTGGACGGCCTCAAAAAGCCTTGATATGGTCAAGAATATCCCCCTTTACAGGGGGGTATTTTTATGATATAATAGTTATACCGGGAAGGGGGTGAATCAAGAATATGTCAGAAATACTCAAGCTTTCTAATTCCAAGGTTACTACCTGGAGAAAATGCCACATGGCCTACCATTACAAATATCATGAACACCTGAGACCCAAGAAGAAGGGGGTGGCCCTTCAGAGAGGATCTATCATTCATGAGTGTATCGAGGCCTATGACTCTGGCCGATCTTGGAGGAAACCATATCAGAAGTTTGCTACCCAGTTCTACAAGGAAACCTTCAGGGAGGAGATTGTGGAGATCGGGGACATCCCCAGGATGGTGGAGGAACTCATGGAGAACTACCAGGCCCTCTATGAGAATGACGGCCTGGTCTACCTGGGTAATGAGGTACACTTTGAGCTACCCCTGATGCCTGGAGTGGTCATTGAGGGATACCTGGATGCTCTGGTGGAGGATGAACACGGGGCCATCTGGCCGAAGGAAACCAAAACCTACAAGAAGAACCCCGACTATGACTTTCTGCTCCTCAACACCCAGTCTGCCCTCTATACCTGGGCCGTTATGGAGATGGGCCACAACCCCAAGGGAACCCTGTGGGACATTATCAGGGCCAAGGAGCCTAGCAGGCCCCAGGTTCTCAAGAGTGGAGAGATCTCCCGTAAGGGGATAGACTCCACCCCATACACGGTAAAGAAGGCCCTCCTGGAGATGGGAAAAGACCCCAAGGATTATGTGGATCTTCTGGGAAAGGTATCTTTCGAGGACTACTTTCGGAGGTACCCCGTAAGGGTGAACCATACTGTTGTAAGGGGTATCATGGGGGACTTTAGATCCACAGCCAGGGAGATCCTCCGGAGTGGTTCCAAACTGTGTGATCGGAACCTTGGAAAGGGATGTGCCTGGTGTGACTACAAGCCCCTGTGTCAGGCCGAGCTAATGGGACTGGATACGGAGTTCATCAGGAAAAAGCAATTTGAGGTATCAGAAAAGGAGGGAAGACCAGATGGCAACAAAAAGTAAGACCAAGAAACCCAGCAGCATAGAGGACCGGTTCAAGGACCTCATGGACATGGACACCCCAACCATAATCACCCTGTATGGGAGGCCAGGAACTGGGAAGACCACTATTTCTTGCACTCTCCCCAAGCCCATACTCCTGATAGACGTCAAGGATAAGGGCACCGACTCCGGAAAGCGGGAGGAGCTGGAGAGGGGTGACATCATAGTCTTCGAGCTAAAGGAGTTCGACGACATCTATGAGATCTACGACTACATTGAGGAGAACCCAGATAGGTTCAAGTCTGTAGTGATAGACCACATGACTGCCCTCCAGGACTTCTGCTATGACAAGGTCATGACGGAGGAAGGGAAGAGCAAGATGTCCCAGAACATGTATGGGACCGCTAGCGGATACTTGAAGGAGGTAATCAACCTCTACAAGGGTCTGGCTGATCTGGGGATAACCCCCTGCTTCAATTGTCAGGACAGGATGGAGTCCGGGGACGGTGAGGGGGAGGACCAGCTGCTCCCTGAGGTTGGCCCCGGGCTAATGCCATCTGTGGCCAGAACCCTGTGTGCAGCCTCTCGGGTTATCGGCCACACATACCAGTTCGAGAATGTGGAGAAGCTGGAGGGGGCGAAGGTTCGCAGGACCATAGAGTTTCGTCTGAGACTTGGGCCTAACCCCTACTACATCACCAAGGTAACCCGTCCCTTTGGCACTCCCTGCCCCCAGTTTGTGGTGGATGCCACATACCAGGACATCATGAAAGTGGTCAGGGGTAAGTGGGAGGACCCAAAGGCCATCAAGAAAAAAGGTACCGGGGTGAAGAAAAAACTCAGCAGAAGGTGATTTACAACCCGGTAAAAGTGTGATATAATAAACATAACCACAATTAAGGAGGTATTTTTCATGGCAATGAAGTCTAGAAGAAAGGGCCGGGGGGGAGACTCGGTGAATGTTGACCTTTCTGGGGTGGAGGTATCCCGTAAGGTCCTGCCGGAAGGAACCTACGAGGTGGCGGTTAACTCGGCCGAGCTTACCACCTCCAAGAATGATAAGCCCACCGTCAAGCTGGAGTTTGAGGTTTGTGAGGGACCCCACAAGGGGGCTAAGCTGTTTGAGAACTGCTCCCTTCAGCCTCAGGCCCTGTTCAAGCTGAAGTCGGTCCTGATGGCCCTGGGAATGGAGATCCCGGATGGAGCCTTTGACCTCAATCTCCGGGACCTCATCGGCCTCACCTGTGGGGTGGAGGTTGGACATGAGGTGTATGAGGGGAAGAAGAGGTCCCGTATCCTGGAATACATCAACCCGGATGAACTGGAGGAGGACGAGGCTGAGGACGAGGAGGACTCCGAGGACCTGGAAGAGAGACTCCAGGAAATGGACAAGGATGAACTCAAGGACCTGGCCCTGGAGCTGGAGATCCCCAAGAAGAAGGTTCTGGCGGCCAAGAAGGTCCAGTCCCTCATTGACCTCATTCTGGAAGAGGCAGAGGAGGATGACATTCTGTCTCTGCTGGATGAGTCCAGTGAGGAGGACGATGATGACTCCATCGACTACTCTGAGATGTCCCTGTCCGAACTGAAGGCCGAGTGCAAAGACCGGGGCCTGAAGGTCAAGAAGGGTATGGACAAGGATGACCTCATTGAAATGCTGGAGGAGGATGACGAGGAGTGATGGGGTAAACCCCCATCCTCCCCCTTTCATCATGGCCAGTAAGCCAGAGACCAAGGTGGTCAAGAAAATCCTTGAAATGCTGGAGACCTCCTTCCCGGGATTTTACTTCAAGACCCACGGTGGACTATATCAGAGAATAGGACTCCCTGACATAATAGGGGTTCATCGAGGAAGGTTCATAGGGATTGAAGTTAAGTGTCCCGGGAAGGAGGACACCATCACCAAGAACCAGGAGAAAACCCTTCGACTCATCCAAAACTGTGGGGGAGTTGGATTTATGTCTACCTCCCCGGAACACACCAAAACTCAACTAAGGAAGGAAATGATATCATGGCAAACACAAACGAGAAGCTCAAGAGACTTAAGGAGATCCACAGCCGGGAAGAGGCCATCTTCGCTGAGAGAAACGAGAAATATGGTGACAGTTTCTCTCGAACCTTCGAGAAGAGGGGTCCGGCGGTAGCCCTTATCCGACTGGAGGACAAGCTGTCTCGTGCCGACTACCTGCTCTCCCACGGCCTGATGGAATCCGACGGAGAGTCTGTGATCGACACCCTGATGGACCTCTCCAACTACGCCAACATGACCATCATGGAGCTGATGGGGGAATCCGGGTCCCTGGAAAAATCCGCCAGCAAGAAGAGCCGTAAGCCCAGAAAGTCCCACAAGGAGACCACGGGTGAGGAGGGACCCCTGGACCACTTCAGCAAGAAGCAGCTCATCTCCATCATTGAGGAGCTGGGGGGAAGCGTTCCCAAGAAGGCCAACCGGGAGAAGCTGATCTCCACCATTGAGGGGTATCCCAAGGCCAAGGTGGCTGTGGTGATAACCTCCCTGAGCTCCGCCGATCAGGAGGAGAATAACGATGGGGAAGAGGAATAAGCTTTATCCCCATCAGAAAGAAGGTGTAAGGAGGGCTCTCGCAAAGCCCTTCTTCGCCTTGTTTATGGAGCAGGGGACCGGGAAAACAGCCGTAGCGATTAGAACCTTGGTGAAGAGGTTCAGGAGTCAGGGGCTCCATAGGGTGGTCATCTTTGCCCCCAACACGCTAATCTACAACTGGTCCGTGGAGATCAAGGAGTGGGCCTGGCTGCCAAAGGGAAGAATAAAGGTTCTTAGACTACACGGAAAGAAGCAGGACTGGCTGGACCAGATAGACCATTTCCGAAGATATGACCCGGAGCTCTGCACCCGTGAGGAGTTAAACCTGAAGGGAAGGAAGAGAGATTATCTGAGAACCCACAAACCATCCCTCATGATTATGCTGGTAAACTATGAGAAGGCCCGGCTTATTGAACCCCAGCTCAGGAAGATGAAAATACAGTCACTGGTGGTGGATGAGAGTCAAAGGGTGAAGAGCAGAAATGCTCAGGTATCCAAGGCTATATACCGGGTGACCCGTCGATGTGATACCCGAATGCTCCTGAGTGGGACCCCAATTGGGAAGGGATATGAGGACCTATTCATGCAATACAAGATAATGGATCCTGATGTATTCGGGGAGGACTACAGGGACTTTGAGTCACGGTACATTGTCAAGGGCGGATACATGGGGAAGGAGATTGCTGGATACCGGAACTTGGATGAGCTGAGGGAGCTGGTATCAGAGACCTCCTACCGGGTGGAGATAGACGACTGCATAGACCTACCCGGGATGGACTTTAGATACCTCACCTGTGAGCTCACTGGAAAGGCGCTAAAGGCCTATACCGAGCTCTATGAGGATTTATATACCCAGATACCAATGGAGGCTTCCAGGGGGCGTCTAAAGGCCATTCTGAAACAGAACCACATAGACTACCTCCCAGGGGAGAGCTACCTGTCCTTGTTGATAAAGGCTGAGCCATATATCAATGTGGCATCCTGTGATTTGACCATTACCCAACTGATCCGGCTGCATCAGCTTACTGGGGGATTTTTGAGACTGGACAGCGGGGAGCTGGTAAGACTGGGGGAGGACAAGCTAAAGCTGGCCGTAGAATACCTCAGGGGGAGGACCCTTCCCACAGTAGTGTTCTGCAACTTTGTGGATGAGATAAGGCTCCTGGAGAAGGAGCTGGGGAGGGCCTTCCCCAGAAAGAGAGTAGTTAATTACCGGGACTCCAAAAACAAGGAAAGAATCCAGGACGAGTTCAAAATGGGTAAAATTGACATCATAATCCTTCAAATACACTCGGGGAGCACGGGACTTAATTTCCAAAGGGCAAATGCTGTGTTATTCTACTCCACGAACCACAGCGGGGATGACTACTCCCAGGCCATAGCCCGTATAAAGAGACCGGGACAGGAGAATCAAATGGAGGTTGTTTCCCTACTCTGTGAGAATACCGTAGATGAGGACATAGCCGAGGGGCTTAGGATGAAGATGAAGCGGATGAAAGATTTATGGAAAAAATCTTGATTTACCCATTTACAAACTCAAGAGAGTGTGGTATATTATATACATACCAAACAACACACTACCAACTAACAGGAGGAAAAGAAAATGACTAAGATGACTAAGGAAATGTTCCTGGAGCTGTTCAACATCACTGAGGACTCCTAACTGATGGACAACATCCTCGAAAGACATGACTGGGATGAATCCAACATCGACTGGTGGGAGGAGGCCAAGGGCCAGGTATCCACCATGAACTTCCTGCTCCTCAACTGATCAAGAAAGACCCCCTTTACGGGGGGCCTTTTTTATGGTATAATATACATGTAAAGGAGGGTACAAGATGCCGGAATACCTAATGCATAAATACTCCAAAAGAGTCTGGGAGGTCAAGACTGACCACGGACCTGAGAGCCCATATCTGTATAGCTTCCCCTATGTTAGGGAATGTGGTATGGTCAAGATGAAAAAATTCTTCACCCCATGCCAGGGTCCCTCCTGTGGATCGAAGATCTCGATTCATCAGGAAATGGAATGGGAGAACAGGCAGATGATAAGGGAGCTACCAATCGAGGTAAAGGCCCCAAAGAAAACCCACACAAGGAATCCTAGGAAACCAAAACCCGTAGAAGATGTTGGGTATACCCTGAGGGATCTATGCTCAGAACTTGGGATCTCCCCATCTCGAGCCAGGAAGCTTTTGAGGTCTGGAAAGAAGGCCCCACCAAATGGAGTGTGGAGGTGGGGATCGAGGGAGGAGGCCAAGTCCATAAAAAGGTTTCTCAAAAAATTTCTCTAAACCCATTTACAAGTCTTGAGAAATATCTTATAATGTACCTGTAATCAAACAACAGACCGGCTACCAACTGGACATTATAAGGAGGACCTAAAAATGACTAACCTGACTACCATTGATCTGACCACTCTGAACCTCAAAAACCTTCAGGCCCTGGCTAAGGACCTCAAGATCAAGTCCTGGTGGACCATGAAGAAGGCTGACCTCCTCATCGCTCTGGAGGAGGAAAAACTCAACCAAGAGGATGACGAAGCTGTTAGAAAGGCTAACGAGGAATATCAGAAGGAGCTTCTTGGGAAGGACCAGAAGACTGAGGACTCCTTCAACAAGGGTAAGGAACCCAAGTCCAAGAAGTCCCGTAGACCCAAGGTGGAGAAGGACCAGGACAACCTGGTAACCATTAAGGAGCTTGCCGCTGAGTTCGGGATGAAGGGAACCAAGGCCAGAAGACTCCTCCGGAACGAAACCGCTGCTCGACCCTACGGGGGAAACCGCTGGGAGTGGGATTGTGAACTCCATAAGGAGGCCCTGGAGGCCGCCAGATCCATCCTGAAGGCTCACACCAAGTAAATCATAATACATGCAAGAAAAGCCCCCTGGGAGTCTCCAGGGGGCCTTGTGATGGATGTTATTTATTCTTCTGTATCATGTCAATGATGCGCTGATCAATCTCTTCCAGCTCCTTGTACTCTATGTCAAGCCTAAGGAGGGGAACTCCGTTTGTACCAGATTGCAAGTAGCAGCCGTCCGCAATGTCGGACCGAGCGAACATGCGGTATGCTTCCCCAGCCTTCACCCGGAAGGTGAACTTTACAGACTGAACCGTCTTGGCCCCGGTAAACGATTTTTGACAGGTGAATTCGGTCCGGCTGTTAGGCACTTCCGAAAAGGTCCCGTCCCCGTTCACCTTTGCGAGCCACAGGGAGCATTGACTCGTACCCTGAGCAGGTACACTTTCGCCACAGTACACCTGAGCCGTGTAGCTCATGGTCACACTTCCATCGTCAAGGAATTTGCCGTCCCCTTCAAAGGCCCAGGTGTTTCCGCTGCTGTTCCAGCCACGGTCGTTGATAACCTCGTTGCCTCCACCGGATACCAGGCCAAAAGGCAGCTCTGTGTCGGCGTCATTTACCGTGTAGCGAAGAACAGCTATTCCGGCAGGGGTAGCGGTAAGGCCGCGATATGCATATAGGTTGCTATGCAGATGCCGTTCCTTGTCGGGGAACGTGCTGGAAACCATGGGCTTTGTAAACGCGGGGGAAATGTCAGCCTCAAAGTCTGCCAGCGTAAGCATGGTAGGAATTTGAGATACCTGGGGATAGATAATAATGGCAAACTGCCTTGCATCACCCGGAACGGTGAAGGCGTTGCTATCCTCATGTATACCGCTTACCACGTCTTCACTGATAAACTTTTCGGACACTTTCTCCCATCCTGCGGCAAACTGGGGCACCGTGTTCTGGTAGCCGGTTAGAATTGGCAGGGTTGCGAGAGCGTCCTGAGTCCACTTCATCAAAGCATAGATAAATGCGTTCTGCTTGTCCTGGATTTTCACCCGGGTCATCAGGTTTTTGAGCAACAGCTCATAGGAGTCTACCTGGTCTGCAATCTGACCCACACAGAAGACGGGTAGGTTTGTTCCGTCATCTGTAATGGTCAGCACATTGTTTTCTATTTTGGCCTTGACCTGGGACATGGCAGAAATAAACAGACCGTCACCCATTCTTTCAGCGGCCCCAGCGGGAAGAATCTGTTCCGCCTTTGTGCGGGTTAGGGCTGCGGCAAGGTTCATCCAGTTTACACCATAGTAACGGGACGCACTTTCGATGATGTACCCCGTGTGCTGCTGGAACATCATTTCTGCAATGCCGCTTGTCGCGTCCTTGCCCACGACCTGGAGGTAGATAGCTGTGCTGGGGGACATACGGATGATCTGGTTGCCAAATGAGCAGTCTACCTCAAAGGCAATCTTGCGGGATCCTTTCGCCTTAAAGGCCGCAATCAGTAGCTCCGGCTTGAGGGTGTCCCCAGACTTGTAGTCCCTACGAACGGCAACAGGAAACCCGTTTTCGTCAATCAGGTAAGCCCCGGTCATCACGTCAACGACCTTTAGCTCCACATACCCGTCCTGTGTGGCGATAGCGTAGCCGGACTGAGGCTCAAAGTACATGCCAAGACGCACGGGTGTTCCACCAGTTACATTCGGGTCAAGCTGGTCGCCCTCCTGCACGGTATATGCCTTATCCTTCATATCGTCTCCGAGGTACATTCCCATATATGCCCAGCGGTCGGAGAACCACGGGCGCTGATCGTGAAAGTTGGTGTTTACATCCTCCGGCATACCTAGCTTTGCAAACACACCCTCCTTGAGGTTGGGAATCTCAACGGAAAGGTCAGCAACTCCGCTGGAAAACTGAGCAATGCGGACGGACTTATCAAGGGATTGCAACTTGGTAGCCTTAAAGTCAGCACCCACAATGCCGTCTGTGACTTGTATACCCTCATCAACAGCCACGTCATCCATTCTGATAAAGGTCTCCCCGCTGTCGGCGTTGTGCTCAATGAAGAAGGGCGTTTCAACCTTAATGTTGTTAGCCCCCACCACCACATTACCACGGTCATCCGATATGGACAAGGGGAAGGGGGAGGTGGAATGGTGAGAAACAAATTCATAGCCCTGATCGTTACGAAGGGGAAGGAACATACCGAGATAGCCCTGCTCGGTAAATACCACCTTGCTGTTTGCAATGTCCCCCTCAAGATGTTCGCCATCCACAACGTCAATTTCCAGCGTTGCGCTGGTTATCCCCTTGCTAAAAAGCATTTCCACCATGACGATCTGGTTTGTATCATGTGGGGGTAGAACCTGCTTGAACACTTGTCCCTCGCTTGTAATCTGGCATACCAGCATCAGGGTGGTGGGAGCGTCGAAGGGTGGTTGCGTAAGGTCTACGGGAGCGGTTTCTTCATACCGGGCGGAGAAAAACAGTTTCTTGATTTCTTCAGCGGTTAGGCCAGCAGTCACGGGGTGTCTGTTTTGAAGGGCTATGAATGCCGCATTGTACTTTAGCTCCCTGTCAAAAAACCCCGGGTCCCTGAGGGTGGACAGCCCGCTTTGCACTGCTTTTAACGATTTACCCACATCGCCGTCCATAACCTTTTCAGAAAGCTTTGTCAGGTCAACGTCTTCCAGGCCGTTCTGTGCAAAACCGGCTGCTTTTCCGGCCCTGAGCATATCCTCCTTGGATACGTTGGATAGATCCGTTTTGGCAAAGTTAGATACCGGGGTTTCATGGTGTAGTACCTGTGTACCATTCATAAGGTCCTTGTCGACGGTATAATTGACCGTATAGGTACTCATACCGTCGATGTCAACCCCGAGCAGGATGTTGCCGTCCTGGGATATCATGGCACCCCACCTATCCACAGTGATCTTATTTTCCCTAGGGGTGAAAGATACCTTGGCAGCAAAATCGGGGCTGTTTTTATCAAGGACGTATACCTGGTTGGTACCGGCCTTTTTGCACTTTATGGATATCTCCGCCCCAGCCGGTATAGAGACGGGCACGGAATGGTCAAAGAGTTCCAGGGTACACAGGTACCTGTTATTGTTTTGGTGAAATTCACCAAGGGTAGCGCCGTTTTGGCGGGAGCTATCCATGATGAATTGCCTTGGTTGTACTGCTCCAAAATCAGCCATGATGAGGAACCTCCTTACTGTGGGGTGGATCCGTTCTCAGATGTCTGACCTTCTCCAATCGGGCATCCATATCCCCATTCCAGTCATGATTTTTGTAGTTTTTATACATCTCCTCCAAGACCCTTCTTTCGGCGGGTGTGGCATACCCCTTGTTCAATAGGGATTCAATCTCCTCACTCATACGATAGTAGGCCAAAAGGCGAACAGTTTCCAGACTGGTGTTAGCCCTAGTGTAAAAATCTTGGTTGGCCCTTTTCTGTTCCTCTTCCCTCTTGTCCTTCCTATTGAAGTATCTTTGAACCAAGAAGTAGACCAAACTACTTGATAGAAGGGATGATACCACACTCACCAAAACCCCCATGGTTTACCCTGCCTTTCTCTCCTCCATGAGCTTTCTGTCCGCCGCAATCTCATCCTGACGGAAGCTATTGTTGTTCCACCAGGCCACAATGGCAGAGACAATGGTCCAACCCGTGGAAACCAGGGTATTGACCATCTCATCCTCAATGGGGATGGCCTGAATCCCAAATGCGAGAAGCACCTGGTTCACCAGGGCCAGGGCAAGCACTAGGGTTCTGGAAATAGTTCCAGCAGTGATCTTCTCTTTCATACAAACCTCCTAACCGGGGGAGGGCTCCTTATAGGAGCCCCTTCCTCCCCAATACCGCAATGACCTCGTCACGCTTCATGGCCCGCTCAGGGCTGGAGCCGTTCACGATACCGGCGGTGGTAGCTCGGGCCCAGTGGCCCTCCTCCTTGCTCCAGTCAGGCTCGGGGAGCCCCTTGGAGTATAGATCTGCCTTCTGCATGATCCGGTATGCCTGCTCGGGAGTGAGCTGGGAAATGAGTGCTGGTATGTCCATTTCTTCATCCTCCTTCTCTTCGTCCAATCTCTTGTTTACCTCCTCAGCTATTGCCCCATGGAGGTTGTAGAGGTAATCTCCGGGGCAGGCTTTAGCAGCAAACCACCGATGAACGGTCATGTTCTGTTTGGACACCTGGCCAATGAGAGACTTGTTCCCGCTCCACCGCAGCCTCCCTATTCCGGGATTGCGCTTGCAGATATCAACCAAAAGTTGAATGAGGGACTCATAGGCCGCATCAGACACAGGCCAGGACGGGGCTCCGCCGCTGTTGGCCACCTCAATGGTGATAGCCCGGTGATCATTGTCTGCGGAAGAGGTACACCAACTGCGGTTTGCTTCGTCCACATACAGGGCAATTCTCCCATCGCTGCCTATGCCGTAGTTGCTGCTGGCATTCCTGGCTGGGTCAGCAAAAATGGATCCGCAGGTCTCCACCGTGGCATTGCCAGCCATACAGTGAATGGAGACCGTGTCGATGGCGTACTTGCGCTTGCCAGAATGGTTGGGGGAGAGACGGGTGTAACTCACCAAAGGGCTGTTACTCATCGTCATCATCTCCTTTGTTGTTGGTTATCTGATCAATGAGCTCCTGGGGAAGATCTTGGTGTGGATGTACCTCAGGGAGTTCCACCGGAGACTTTTCCTGGGTGATATTCTTTTCATCCATGACGATCCTCCTCAGGCCAGCAGGTCGGCCAGGGTCAGCTCGGGGTCCTTGTAGTAAGTAGCAGCGACGGCGTTGAACTCGTTTGCGCTGTGACCGATATTGCTGCCGGTGGTTGCGTGGCAGTATGCATCTGCCATATTGACGAAGGACAAGCCCTCGTGGCCGTTTGCGTTGGCCCAGGAAATGATGGTCTTTCTGTTCATGAAAATCCAGTTGTCGGCCAGGAAGGCGCGGTCAGCGGCCAACTTCTCTTGTGCTCTCTTACTCAGTGCCATAATAGTTCTCCTTTCAATTCAATACGCGATACGGATATGTGATAGTTACATCTTTATTTCAATATCACCCCCTTTAATGGGTTTATCCTGTAGCTTGGCCTTTCCCCACCCTGAACCGCGTACCTGAGCCAATCGAAAATGGGGATAAAGGCCAGACACAGGGCAAACCACAACAGGGAAAACTGTGGACATATCTGACCCCATAAGTTGAATGGAAGGCCGGAATAGTCCCAGACCATAAGCCCAAGAGCCACGTTGAGCACCAGCCCAGTGGTAAGCTCCACAATAGTAACTAAGGCAGCACAGGCGAGCGCCTGGAGCCATAAGGGACACTCCCACGGTAGCTGCTCCCCCGCCCGTTCAATCGGCACACACAGCAGCATAGCTACCACTAGCATGGTCCATGATATGGACTCGGGATGACCACGACAGGTTTTCCACCCAACCTCCATGAGAAAGTAGGTAGCGCCGCCCCACACCCACAGCAGCATGGATAGAACGACATCACTGTACCGTGTCATAATCTATCACGATGGAGTTGAGCTCATCCAGGTCCTTGGCGTCCCGCATGGCAACCTCCTGGGTCTGCTGGTAGGTGACAAGGGTTGTCACCCGTGCGTCGATAGCAAAGGCCAGGGTGGATAGGTCTTCCAGGGTCCACGATTTACATATCTCCCCTGTGCTGTTCCATGTCAGGTCGTAGGGCTGGGAAAGGGACTGCGCCATAGTCGCCGCCATGAGCTTGCCGGTGAGCTGCGCCTGCTTCTCTGCGGTAATGGCGTATGCCTGGCCGTCGGTCCAGGCCAGGGGGTGCGTCTCCAGGTATGCGGCCAGGTCTTCCTTGGACTGGGCAATCCGCTGGGCCTTGGCCTGTTCCAGGTACTCCGGCAGAGTCTCGGGAGGGTCGGACGGGTCCACAGGAGGGTCCACAAATTTACCGTCAAGGTACATTTTCCCTTGCTGGGCGCTGGGGTCATCGGCCACCTGTGTCAGACGTGCCACGAAGTCCGGTGCATACCTGTCAGACACAGAGACTCCGGGGAAAATGGGGTCTTCGTCCGGGATGATTTCTTTCACCTTGTTATCTTCAAGTAAAATATACATTCTCTTCTCCTCCTTACCATGTGACTACGACGACACCAGAGCCAATTCCTCCATTAGAGCCATAACTCTGGTATCCGCCGCCGCTTCCGCCGGCAAAAGAACTTGTTCCAGGGACTTTAGTAGAACCACCGCCGCCGCCATTGCCGCCGCCATTGCCTCCATTTCCACCAGGTCCTCCGCCGGCTCCTCCACCGCCGCCGATGATATTTGATCCAATAACGTAGCCACCGCCACCACCTCCACCGCCAGCACTTTGTTCAATATTACTCCCCGAATTAGCTCCACCACCGCCGCCATTGCCGCCAGATGCACCAGCGCCGCCGGGCGCAGTAACGATTGCCCCGAACGAAGACGTGCCACCTTTGCCCCCATTTGCAGAACCGCCTGATCCAACGGTTACGCTAATAGGGCTCAACTCCGTAAGGACGTGTGTAGCGAACTTTATTGCCCCCGCATTTCCACCAGCGCCTCCTCTCGTTGA
>OGNF01000382.1_pt1 | contig 50117 bp, 41 predicted proteins | sample 1573321 | NCBI WGS metagenome assembly OGNF01 (sample SAMEA2581911, study PRJEB24529) | metagenome | biome: Human gut stool | place: China | collected 2011 | reverse complement strand
TAAACAAGATGCTTGAACAGGCCCCCGAAACGGCGAACATTTTGGCAGACAGTCTCGGCGTTGCGAAGTCGCAGCTCTTGACGATGGCGTCAGAGGGCACAATGACCGTCCAGCAGCTCAAGGCCGCGTTTATGGACTCTTCCGGCGCAATTGATGCAGCATTCTCACAAATGGATATGTCTGTGACATACGCCTTAAAAAATGTGCGGAACAAGTGGGGACTATGGCTTGCCGAAATGGATTCCTCGCTCGGTATCACAAACTTCATTTCGCGTGGGATCGTCAAACTGACCGACGTTGCCTCACGAGGACTGAACCGTGTACGGACTGCGACCGTATGGCTAAATGAAAAGCTCGGCGGCTCGAATAATCTGTTGAAGCTCGTGACCGCCGCCGCGGGCGCGTTTGCAGCAGTGACCGCCGCGCAGAGCTTCGGGCAGTTTGCGACCTTCTTGAAGGATATAAATACAAAGCTCGGTCTCATCAACACGAAAAGCATGAAAACCGCCGCCGTGCTCCTCGCCCTTGCATTGCTTGTCGAGGACTTTGTCAGCTTCTTGCAGGGAAACGATTCTCTCATCGGATCGGCCTTTGATTCGCTCGGGATCGGCGCAGATCAGGCAAGGGACGCTATCAAAAATGCCTTTGGGAAGGTCAAGGAAATCATAACGACCGTTTGGTCTTCCGTCACGGGCTTTCTTTCAGATCACAGCGAAAGCATAAAAAATATGTTCTCGGAGATTTGGGGAATGGTCGGGCGGATACTGCTCAAGGTCTTCAGCTCTATCGCATCCGCCGCAACGTCTATCTTTTCCGCTCTTCAAGCCTTTTGGGCGCGATGGGGCGACAAGATCACAGCGGTTTTTGCAAGCCTTGCGGGCTTCTTTGGCCGAACCTTTGAGCGGATCATTGCCGTTATCACGCAGTTTGCAGAATTTTTGAGTGCGGTTTTCGATGGTGACATTCAAGGGGCGTTGCAATCTCTTCGCGCTATCTTTGAAACGGTTTTCAACCAGATTGCAGACCTTGTGAAAACTGTGTTCACGGCAATATGGACGGCGATCTCAGACAGAGTCACGAAAATCAAGGACAGCATCGTCGACGGTTTCACCGCTGCGATTGACTGGATCAAAGCACTGCCCGCGCAGGCGGTACAGTGGGGCGCTGATATCATTCAAGGCATCGTCGACGGTATCAAGGGCGCTGTCGGCAAGGTCGGCGACGCCGTCAGCGAAGTGGCTGGCAAGATCAAGTCATTCCTGCACTTCTCCAAACCAGATGAAGGCCCGCTGAGCGACTTCGACACCTATATGCCCGATATGATCGACATGATGGTAAAGGGCATCAGTGCCGGCCGCAGTAAGGTCAAGGAGGTAGTCGGGAACATTGCAAGCGATATCGCCGGTGGTATGCCTGACGTACATGCAGAGGTAATGACCACAACTGCAAAGGGCAGCACAGCGGGCTTGCAGCAGATCGGTGCGAGCAAAGATAAACTACTTGACGCAGTACAAGCCTTAATCGGCGGTATTGCGGTCATGGCTCAGTATAACGCGGCAGTCAGCCCAGCAACAGCTGCCACCGTGTACGGCGGGAATACCAGTCGGACTATCATCCAAAACAACAACTTTCATCAGCAATTCAACGGCGATCAGGCAATTCAGCGGAAAACAGCCGCCGCAACAGCAAAGGTATCGGAAGATGCAACTGCGGCGCTTGCCCGCTCTCTCGCATACCTGAAATAACCGTGTCCGTCGGACAGTCCGCGGACAATCCATCGGACAATCTGCGGACAGTCCGCAGGACACAGCGCAAAAAGCAAAAAGCACGGGATTCGTTCTTCTTTAGACAAGTCTCGTGCTTTTTTGTTAGATGCTCAGGCCTTGAATCGCGTTATCATACAAGAACTCTTTCAGGGTCTCGGGCTTGCCGGTGTTGTAATAGTCAAGCAATAGAGTGTTGAACTTCTCCATATTGTTTGCTGTGATCGTCAGCATACCGGCTCCCGCTTCCAAAAGAATCTTGTTGGCAAGGACAAGGCTTGTGCGCTTGTTCCCATCCCAGAAGAATTGTCCCCGCGTCCCCCACGCAAAGGCCGTCAGTGCCTCTTCTGTTGCTGTCGTGTCCATGTTCAGGATCTGTGTCAGCTCGCTCCTGACCGTCTCCAACTCCGGCACAGGCGGTTCATAATCTGTGCCGGAAATCGCCACACGTCCCGTGCGAAGTTTGCCCCATTCCAACGCTTCATTGCGGGCAATATACTCGTTGAGCTTAAACCAGTATTCCAGCGTTACCGGCTGGCCGATTGTATCAAGTACAAAGCGCCACGCATCCCGCATATTCAAAATGGCTTGAATATCGTCCAGCAGCACATTCGGGACGTTGACCCCCTCCAGAATGGTCTTTGTTTGGGGGAATGTTACGGCGCGGTTCTCCATTTTCATACCGCAGTAAACATTTTCGTCCCACTTTTTCTTTGCGAGGAAGCGGCTCTGTTCCGCAGTCAAGTGGTATTTATCAGCATATTTCATCGCTGCACGCTCCTTTTGCTTTTTCTTTTGGCCGCATTGCCTGCAAAACTCTGTCGCGCTGGGCCTGCACATCGACGGAGCGACAGATAAACTCAGACACGGTCTCTCCTGCCGCCTGTGCGGCTTCCTGCGCTGTTTTGAGCGTTGCGGGTGTAAGGATAGCCCCCATGCCCTGCGGCGCTCCTGCGGCGTTCTGCGAGCTTTCTCCCATAGCTTCACCAATGGCGCGGTTGATAAAGCCGTTTACGCTTTCGCCGGTCTGCGCTGCAAATGCCTGAATTTCCTCTTTCCGGCCTTTGGGCACTGTTAGGTTGATGCGGTCATAATTAGCGGCCATATATTTATTTACCGCCTTTTGCTGCGCTTTTGATACTGCCATATATTCGCTCCTTCCTCTTTTGCGTGTGTGAGTGTGTACAGAATGGACGTCACTTTTCCACTATCCGCATTATATCACGCGCTGTCTATCTGTGTAAATAGATAATCTGCACAAATATATCTACGCAAATATGTGTTCTATGCCTATTGATATATCTGCGCAGATATGTTATATTATAATCAAAGCAAGGGAGAAACAAAACAATGTTTCGTAACCGGCGATCAGAAGAGCTTGATAGAAAGTCCCAAAGGGATAGAGACTCAGGAGGTCGCCGCCCTCGCAAAAATCAAAATGGAGGTTTGATAAATGAGCATCAATGAAATTGAGAGCAAAGCCCGCGAGCTGCGGCAGCTACAAGCGCTCATTGACGAGGCCACGGCGGAAGCCGAAGCCCTCAAGGACGCGATCAAGGCCGCTATGGGCGACGCCGAGGAAGTCCATGCCGGCGAGTACAAAATCACATGGAAGCCGGTAACGGCCTACCGGCTGGACACTGCGGCACTGAAAAAGGCGCTGCCGGATGTGGCCGAACGCTTCACCAAGCAGAGCACAACGCGCCGTTTTTGTGTGGCGTAACAGAAAAAGCCCTTGCGGCGTCGCCTCGCTGCAAGGGCTCTCACTGGGGAGTTATGTTTCTTATGAAAAAGACTCACGCAAAAGCGGCTCCCGTTCGCCGCTCATATGAATCAGCGTATACGATAAGGAGGACGCTGTCAAGATGGTAATTAAACGAAATAAGGCAGAAGAGCAGGAAGTTTCCCAGCGCTGCGGCAACTGCTTACACTGGCGGCTGTTGAGCTCGCAAAACGTGCGCGGGATCCGCGTCTGTCACTACCTGTTAGATACCGGAAAAACGAGAGGAATGCGTGCGCAGGAATGCACGAGAAAGGAAACAGTATGAGAAATTTAGATATCGAATTCATTTGCGACAAGTATGATATGATCGGCAGCTTAATCTATGCAATGGTAGATTATGTTCCAAGTTATGGCAGCGAGAGAGAAACGCATGACCGTTTCGATCATCTTTTCTTCCTTCTGGAAGAGGAATTCAACAATACAACAAAAGAATTCCACACCTTGATTAATGAGATGAGCTGCGCAGACGCCGAAGATCAGAACGACAGTGACAAGATCGACGAAATGCGAGTTACAATCGAAAGACTGAAAAAGGGAATCAAGTAAGGGAACGCCCGCCGCTGGATCATCTCAGCGGCGGGCGGTTTTATGCGGTCAAGCACTTAAAGTTTTCTATCAAAATCCCCCCGAAATTTTGACCCCATATTTGACCCCTTACAGCTTTTATAACCATTTACAGCATTTTACAGCAAAACCCAAAAAGCCTTGAAAACACTACCCTTTTTTAATACGATTTTACAGCATTTTACACGCCTTTCCCAATTCAAATCTGGGTGTCACCTCCAGAAAGAAAGACACGCTTTGCGTGTCTTTTCTTTTTAGTATTCAAGGATACCCCCTTGTGCTGCGCACCGAAGCGCATCTTTGACGCTGCCGCAGCCTTCAAACTGCGCGGCCAACGCTTCCGCCAGGCGAAGGCCGTTGAGCCTGTGGGGGAAAGTGAAAGAAACAGTTAAAGTGGCTGACAGTCAGTACTGTCAGCCACTTTATTCTTTGCAGTGCTGATACCCGGAAATATTTTCGAGCGGTGCAGCTCAATTACTTGGACATCACTTCTTCGATGGGGGTATAATCGAAATCAAGCTTAAAGTATCTGGGGCCAAGAATTGCGATACCCTTTTCCGTGCGGAATACGGGGTTCGCCTTCAGGCCGATCACACTGACCTCATTGCCGACCGCCAGAATGGGGTTTGCATACGGTTCGCCGGTCTTGGCATCGACGACAGCAATGATGTCGGGGCTGGAAACATAGGGCTTGTCGTTTTTCCACATGGCATGGTTCTCGTTTTTGAAGAAGATCTTGAAGGTGTTGCCCTTATCGTCGCCGGAACCCTCAATGGTGTGATAACCGTAGTAATAGCCGTCATCCCAGGTTTCCTTGCCGGTGACAACGCCGGTTGCCAAACGCCATCCGCCGAGTTCGGTTACAATGGTTTCGACGGGGTCCTTGCCGCTTTCGCGCGCTTCACGAATCATCTTGCCAATATTATAGCAGGAAGACAGCGTGCCCTGATTGATGCACTTCTTCATATCCTTGCCGCTCATCAGGAAGCCCGCCTGACCGACAAGGCCATAGGCACTTTCGGCAATTTTCTTGCCGATTCGCTCCACGATGCGGTAGTTCTTTGCGTTTTCGATATAGGAAATATCGTTATAGGCATCAACAGACGCAACGGGCCAGAGGGTTTTGCCGTGCAGATACGGCGTGGTCTGCTGGATCTCAGGGATCGCGCGGCCGGTATAATCACCGTCGACACAAACAGCACCGCTGATAATGCCCGCAGTTACACCACCGGGCGTATTGGCGCCGCCCAGCTCGATGGGTACGACCGCGTCGATCTTCGTGTCGCAAAACTTTCCGAGATACTGAATAGCCTTGGCCAGCTGCTCCTTCTCAGGATATACAGGGTCAGTGAAACCAAAGTCTGCCATCTCCGCTTCGACCTCAGGCGTATGAGGGGCAATAGATCCCATCAGGAAGGGGCAGGCTGTCATCGCATCGTCGGGGATCTCGCTCATATCGACCCAACCGACCTTGGTCCCCTTGTTGATCTCACTCATCAGGGACTGCAGCCCGTTTGCAGGCAGGCCGCCGCCGCCTGTGCCCATAAATGTGCATCCGCGAACAAAGTCTTCAGCCATCTGCTGATTTTCCAGATACATAGTAGCCATTTTTCTTCTCCTTTTAGTTATTATATTGACACTGGTTACAGTTTTTCCAATTCACCGCGTGCGTTCTCGACATATTCGCCGCCAAAGTACAGGCGATTGGTGTTGTTTTTGAAAAGCGTAAACAAAGCGATATAGATAATCGCGGTAACAACCATGCTGTTGATCGCCGCGATGCCCCAGGTAACGGTATATCCTACAAGGCAGCCGATGGCCCAACTGGCCAGTGCAGGGATGGAGCAGAAGCGGTGTTTAACACCAGCACCGAACCGATAGGATTGGTGCTTTACGCAGAAATAGTCGACAATGAGAATGCCGGCCACCGGAGGGATCGCAGTGCCGAGGATACTCAGCCACGTGGTAAAATAGTTTACAATACCAAGCGCGCCGGCCACAGTCGCAATAATACCAAAGGTAATTACGACATACTTCTTCTTCCATTTCGGAACAGCAACGACAGCCGCAAGGGAGGAATAATAGAGGTTGTTGTCATTGGTGGTCCACTGGGCAAGGATTAGCAGCAGCAGCGACCAGGAACCGAGAATATTCAGCAAAGCAACTGCCACATCGCTGGTATCAGCAACAGTGCAGATAAAGAATCCGGCAATAATGACGAAGGAATTGGCGATAATGAATCCGAAAACGGCACCGATAACACTGTCGCTACATTTTTTACCATAGCGGGTCAGGTCAGGCTGCAAAACCGCACCCATGGCATATGCTCCGATAACGGAAACGATTCCGACCGCGGTGGACATACTGCCGGTGTGCGCCAGCGTGATCTGGTTGAACTGTTCCATGCCGCCGACACGGGTCGCGGCCAAACCGCACGCAACAACGCACGTGAGAAGGATAAGCGGAGAAGCGATGTTGCTGAGCAGTTCAAGGCCTTTGTAGCCGATGAAAGCCGTTGTCATCATCAGCAGGCCGCCCCAGATACCGGCGACTACAGGCTCGGTGATAAATCCGGCATTGGGAAACATGGCGTGGATCGTGGAGCCAAAAAAGCCGCACTGATAACCAAACCAACCCAGCTCAACGATCGCTGTCAGCACAGCGATGATGTAATTACCAAGGACGCCAAAGGATTGGCGCATCAGCATTGCAATACCGACACCGGTTTTGGTGCCAATATAGCTCAACAGGCCGCCAAGCACAGACAGAACTGCATTACCGACCAGACAAGCGGTAACGACCTGAGACAACGAAAGCTGGCCGACGAAACTTGCTCCAACGTAAATCGAACTGAGGCAAATGATGCTGCCGACCAGAACCATTGCCAGTGAAAAGGATGATCTGCGTTGATCCAGGGGGACCGGTATGGTTGCATAGTCATTTACATAATTGGTTTCGCTTCCGGGATTACTCATAAATCTTCTCCTCCGTGTTCTCAGACTTTTCAATTGACTAACCGAAAATCATAGATGGAATCAATTGAAAGTGATATTATGGTAGCATGCTTGAAATAATAAAAAAATGTTTTGAAAACAAAACGCGACCCGGTTTTTTGTTTTCAAAACATTTTCGCGAAAATTATTTAATAGCTATGTGGATTTATCAGGATTTAATAATGCGAGCGACCTTGGCTTAAACTTGATTATTCAAGATTAATCAGAGTTAATCGGGATCAATAACGAAGGGGGCGCGGTGTTTGCCGCGCCCCCTCGCTATAGTAAACGGATTGAATTATTCGGGGATTTCGTAGTAGGGGATGTCGACCATGCCGACCTCGAACTCGAGAGCCGAATAAGGTAGGACTTTGCCGTTCATGCGGCCGCCGTAGGCGAGTTCGTAGGGCATCACTACGGTGCAGGTATCTCCGACGCGCATATCCATCAGCGCGATAGCCATTCCCTGAACGGTACTCTGCGGACTGAGCAGAGCGATTGCGGGGCCATTGGCTGTCTGGAGATAGCTTGAGTCGAACGGTTCGCCGGTGCAGAGCCGCCCTATATAACGGACTGCGGCTGTCGAGGTCAGATAAGGGGAGAGATTGCCCTCGGTCAGCGAGCGGTCGTTATGGTAGTGGATGAGTATCTGAGCCGACGGGTTCCATGCGGGAGATACCGTCTGGAAATACTGTGTGCCGTCGGCAGCGAGCGAATCGCGCTTGACCTTGAACCATTCGGTATTCTCTTCTCGCCACTTGCGGTATTTCGACCAGTAGTCTTTCGAATCGTCATCGTCGCCGTCGCTGTTGCAGGCGACGACAGCGAGACAACCGAGAATCATCAGCAACAGAGGAAACTTCTTCATTGTCGGGATGCTGGCTTTTGATTAGAACTCAACCTTGGGAGCTTTCTCCGAACCGGGCTCGGCGGCGAACTGAGGCTTCTCTTCGAAGCCGAACCAGCCGGCATAGATAACGGTGGGGAACTTCTTTATCGCTGTGTTGTAGTCTCTGACGGCGCGAGTGAAGTTTCCGCGGGCTGCGGTGACGCGGTTCTCTGTGCCTTCGAGCTGAACCTGAAGGTCTCTGAAATTCTCGTTGGCCTTGAGATCGGGATAGGCCTCACTGACGGCAAGGAGCGATTTCAGCGCACCCGAGAGTTCGTTCTGGGCCTGCTGGAAGCGGGCGAGCTGCTCTTCGGTCATATTGTCGGCGTCGATGGTTATCGAAGTAGCCTTGGCGCGCGCCTCGGTCACCTTTTCGAGCGTGGCCGACTCGTGGGTTGCATATCCCTTTACCGTCGACACGAGGTTGGGAATGAGATCGGCACGGCGCTGATACTGGTTCTCGACCTGCGCCCAGGTTTCGTTGACGGCCTGCTGCTTCTCGACCAGAGAGTTGTAGTTACATGATGTCAGCATAGGCAGCAGAGCTGCCAGAGCGATTATGATTCTGAAAAGTCTCATTGATAAAACAATTTTTGGCGTCAGCCGAGGCGGCGCAGAAGCGACGTCAGCGAAACGCGGTCGTGGATAATCTTGTGGAGGTCGGCGATGGCTACGCGCTCCTGCTCCATCGAATCGCGGTGGCGCAGGGTGACGGTGTTGTCTTCGAGCGTCTGATGGTCGACGGTGATGCAGTAAGGCGTTCCGACGGCGTCCTGACGGCGATAGCGTTTGCCGATCGAGTCTTTCTCGTCGTAGCGAGTCGCGAAATCGAACTTGAGGTCGTCGACAATCTCGCGGGCCTTTTCGGGAAGCCCGTCTTTGCGGACAAGCGGAAGAACCGCGCATTTCACCGGGGCGAGCGCTTCGGGAAGATGGAGCACTACGCGCGAGTCGCCCCCTTCGAGCTGCTGTTCCTCGTAGCTCGAGCAGAGCACACTGAGGAACATACGGTCGACGCCGATCGAGGTCTCGATGACAAAGGGGGTGTAGGACTGGTTGAGCTCCGGATCGAAGTACTGGATCTTCTTGCCCGAGAACTTCTCGTGCTGCGAGAGGTCGAAATTGGTGCGCGAGTGTATGCCTTCGACTTCCTTGAATCCGAAGGGCATCAGGAACTCGATGTCGGTGGCGGCGTTGGCGTAGTGGGCTAGCTTCTCGTGGTCGTGGTAGCGGTACTTGTCGTCGCCCAGGCCGAGAGCCTTATGCCAGCGCAGGCGCCATTCCTTCCAGTACTTGAACCAGGTCATTTCCTCGCCGGGGCGGACGAAGAACTGCATCTCCATCTGCTCGAATTCGCGCATACGGAAGATGAACTGGCGGGCGACGATCTCGTTGCGGAAGGCCTTGCCGATCTGTGCGATGCCGAATGGGATGCGCATGCGGCCGGTCTTCTGCACGTTGAGATAGTTGACGAAGATGCCCTGGGCGGTCTCGGGGCGGAGGTATACGGTCATGGAGCCGTCGGCGGTCGAACCCATCTCGGTCTTGAACATGAGGTTGAACTGGCGCACCTCGGTCCAGTTCTTGGTGCCGGAGATCGGGTCGACGATTTCCTCGTCGATGATGATCTGGCGCAGGCCGTCGAGGTCGTTGTCGTTCATGGCCTTGGCGAAGCGCGAGTGAACGGCCTCGCGGTGCTCGATGTGGCCCTTGACGCGCTCGTTGGTCTGGCAGAACATGTCGCGGTCGAACGAGTCGCCGAAACGCTTGGCGGCCTTCTCGACCTCCTTGTTGATCTTGTCGTCGATCTTGGCGATGTGGTCCTCGATCAGTACGTCGGCGCGGTAGCGCTTCTTGGAGTCGCGGTTGTCGATCAGGGGATCGTTGAAGGCGTCGACGTGGCCCGAGGCTTTCCAGATCGTGGGGTGCATGAAGATGGCCGAGTCGATGCCGACGATGTTCTCGTGCAGCAGGGTCATAGCCTCCCACCAGTAGCGCTTGATGTTGTTCTTGAGTTCAACGCCGTTCTGGCCGTAGTCGTACACGGCCGAGAGGCCGTCGTAGATCTCGCTCGAGGGGAACACGAAACCGTACTCCTTGGCGTGAGCTACGATTTTCTTAAACACGTCTTCTTGTTGTGCCATCTTTGTATAATGCTTTTGATTATTGTCGGTTAAAACGAAAGTGCGGGTGCCGGGGAAACCTGACAACCGAAGTGCAAAATTAGCAATTAATTGCGGATTAGCCAACATTTGGGCGGAAAACGCCGCCCCGCCAAGCTTTTTTAACGCTCAGCCGGGGCGGCGGCGTGGGGAAATGAAAGCGGGCAGCGGCCGGGATGGCTGCTGCCCGCTGTGTGGGGGATGTGGCGGGCCGGGAAGGCCCGGCGCGGGGTTATTCGCCGAAGATGTCTTCGGTGGTGAGCATTACGACGCGGCCGATCTTGGAGAGGGCGTCGAGGTCGAGGTCGGCGGGGTCGCCGAGGATGCCGTAGTAGTATGTGGCGCCCTTGACGTTGTCCTGCTGGTATTTGATTACGTCTTCGAGGGTGATGTCGGGCAGGGCGTTGTAGACGGTCTCGCGTTCTTCGCGGTCGAGGCCGAGGCGCTTGGCGCCGAGGTAGGCCCAGGCGATGTCGTCCTTGATGACGCGCTCGGAGCGGAGGCGTGCCTCAAGGCCGTTGCGGGCCAGGTCGAAGGCTGCCTGCGACTCGGGCATATCGTTGATGATGAGCAGGAAGGCGTCGATGGCGTCGAGCATCTTGTCATTCTGCGTGGCGATCTGGGTGCGGTAGACGTATGGGCGTGTGAGTACCGAGGGCTCCATCTCGAATGCGAACGCGGAGTAGGCCAGCGATCGGCTCTCGCGCATTTCCTGGAATACGATGCTGTTCATGCCGCCGCCGAAGTATTCGTTGTACATCTCGACCATGGGAGCGCGGGCGATGTCGAAGCGGCCGCCCCGGTTGGCGAACATGGTCATGTAGAGCTGCTTGGCGTCGTAGGGAGCGACGAAGATGACGGTCTCCTCGGGGTTGACGTAGGCGAAGCGGTCGGCCTCGGGCACGGGACGGAGGGTGTCGGGCAGGGGATGGATGCGGTTGATGACGTCGACGATCTCCTTCTCGGAGAGGTTGCCGTAGTAGATGACTTCCTGCTCGTATGAGTAGAGGTCGCGGACGGCGGCGATGATGTCGGCGGGTTCGAGTCCGCGGAGCTCATCCATGGTGTAGCGTGTGGTGACGGGGTTCTCGGGGCCGTACATGACGTAGGTGGCGAGGGCCGAGAAGTTGGAGCGCTGGTTCTTCTTAGCGTTGTCGCGGCTCTGGCCGATCTGGTCGACGAGGCGGTTCCAGGCCTCGGTGTCGACGGTGGCGTTGGCGAGGAAGTTCTCGAAGAGTCCGGCAGCCTTGGGCAGGTTCTCGCTCAGGCCAGTGATGACGATGTATGAGCGGTCGCCGCCGAGCGACAGGCGCCACGAGCAGGCGAGGTTGTAGAACTCGCGCTTGAGGTCGTCGGCCGACATGTCGGGGGTGCCGAGGAGGTCGAAGTAGTCGGCTGCGACGGTGAGGCGGCGGTCGTCGTTAGTGCCGAAGTCGACGACGTAGATGAGTGTGGAGATGTCGTTGGTGGTGTTGCGGGTGTAGTAGACGGGGATGTCGTTCTTGGCCCGAAGGACGGTGAGATCGCGCTTGAAGTCGACGAATACGGGTTCGATGGGCTCGACCTCGGAGGCTGCGACGCGGCGGAGGAACTCGCTGGAGGCGTCGCGGTTGGTGGCGATAGGTGTCAGCTCGGGCTTGGGCATCTTGACGATGGTGGTGTCCTGGCCCTGGAGCTTGTAGATGGCGGCGTAGTTTTCGGGGCCGAAGTACTTGCGGGCCACGCGGACGACGTCGTCCTTGGTGATGGAGTCGAGGCGGTGGAAGTCGGCGACGCGGTCGGCCCAGTCTTCGCCGTTGACGAATGCGTCGACGTAGTAGTCGGCGCGAGAGCTGTTGCTCTCGAGCGACTGCTGGAGGCTGAGCTTGGTGTTGTTGACGATGGCGGGTATGAGGTCGTCGGCAAACTTGCCCTCGCGGAGCTGAGCCATCTGGTCAAGGAGCAGGTCGCGGACCTCGTCGAGGGTCTGGCCGGCGTTGGGCAAGCCGATGAGGAGGAAAGCGCCCTGGTCTGCGAGGTCATATGAGCCGGCTCCGGCGCCGAGGACTTTCTGCGAGTTGTTGAGGTTGACGTCGATGATGCCGCAGTCGCCGTTGTTGAGGACCTCGCTGATGATGTCGATGACGAGCTTGTCGGGATCCTTGGCTGCGGGGATGCGCCATGCGAGGTAAATGCGCTCGGCGTCGGTGCCGAGGACCTCGACCTTGACGGGTTCGGTGATCGGGGCCTCAGGCTTGACGGTGAGAACGGGCAGGGCCGGGTTGGGCTCCATGTCGCCGAAGTATTTGGCAATGATGTCGACCATCTCGTCGGGGTCGAAGTCGCCCGAGAGACAGATGGCCATGTTGTTGGGCACGTACCACTGCTTGTGGTAGTTCTTGACGTTGGTGATCGAGGGGTTCTTGAGGTTTTCCTGTGTGCCGAGGACGGTCTGTGTGCCGTAGGGGTGGCTGGGGAAGAGGGTGCGGAGCATGGCCTCGTTCATCTTGCGGTTGTCCTGGGTGAGGGACATGTTCTTTTCCTCGTAGATGGTCTCAAGCTCGGTGTGGAAACCGCGCAGGACGGGGTGGCGGAAGCGGTCGGCCTGGATCATGGCCCAGTTTTCGATCTGGTTGGAGGGTATGTCCTCGACGTAGCAGGTGACGTCCTGCGAGGTAAAGGCGTTTGTGCCCTCGGCGCCGATCAGTGCCATGAGCTTGTCGTACTCGTTGGGGATGGCGATTAGCGATGCCTGATAGCTGATCGAGTCGATCTGGCGGTATATGTCGCGGCGTGCGGCCGAATCGGTCGTGACGCGGTAGACCTCGAAGAGCTGTTCGATCTGATCGAGCATAGGCTTCTCGGCGGCGTAGTCGGATGTGCCGAACTGTTCGGTGCCCTTGAACATCAGATGCTCGAAGTAGTGTGCGAGGCCGGTTGTCTCGGCGGGGTCGTTCTTGCCGCCGACGCGCACGGCGATGTAGGTCTGGATGCGTGGCTTGTCGCGGTTGACGGTCATGAAGATCTTCAGGCCGTTGGGCAGCGTGTACATTTTCGTGTCGAGCGGGTCGCCTTCGACGGTGGTATACTCGTACTTGCCGGCGAAAGCGGCCGAAAAGCCGGCCAGCAGCAGGAGCATACTCCACAATAGTCTTTTCATACGTATATTTAATTGGTTATAGAATATATTCTTCTTAATAAGACGCAAATTTATCGATTTTGTGACAAACGGCAAAGCAAAAGGGGGCGGGAAGGGAAGAAAAATATGCGAAAAGGGTGTTTAACACGATTTTGCGGTGAACAATCTTTGGGCAGAGGCGTTGAAATCGTTGTCAGACATACATTGTCGGCCCACTGATGAAAACTGTTGCAGTGCTTCTGTTCCCGATTTTACTCACAAAATCACAAATTAAACTGATTAATGTGTCATGAATAAAAAAGGTTGTTATAAAAACATTGCGGTAGCTTCAGCAATCGCCTGTGTGGGGTATGCCGGCCCTGTCGGAGGCATGTACGCGCGCCGTATATCTCGGCCCGGACAGTATGGTCGTGACCGGGCGCACGATGGATTGGAAAGAGGATCCTCAGTCAAACATCTATTTCTTCCCCCGGGGTATGGAACACCGGGGCGGAAAGACGGAAAACAGTGTGAAATGGACATCAGCGTACGGCAGCGTGGTCACGGCCGGTTATGACATAGGCGTGTGCGACGGAATGAACGAGAAGGGGCTTGTGGCCAACCTGCTGTTCCTGGCTGAATCGGATTATCACCGGGCAGGCGACACGCGCCCTGTGATGGGGCTGAGCATATGGACGCAGTACGTGCTCGACAATTTCGCTACGGTGGACGAGGCCGTGGAGGAGCTGGGCAAGGAACTGTTTCGCATAGATGATCCCGACCTTCCCAATGGAGCCAAATCGACACTGCATCTGTCGATATCCGATCCGACGGGCAACAGCGCGATATTCGAGTATCTTGACGGGAAGCTCGTGATCCATCACGGACGGGACTGCCAGGTGATGACCAACTCGCCCTCGTACGACAAGCAGCAGACGCTCGACGATTACTGGGATCAGATAGGGGGCCTTGTCATGCTGCCCGGCACCAACCGAGCGTCGGACCGCTTCGTCCGCGCGTCATTTTATATCAAGGCACTCCCGCAGACTTCCGATTACCGCCATGCTGTGGCCGGTGTGTTCAGTGTGATGCGTAATGTGTCGGTGCCGCTCGGAATTTCAATCCCGTCGCAGCCCAATATAGCATCCACGCGCTGGCGCACGGTCGCCGACCAGAAGAATCTCGTATACTATTTTGAATCGACACTGAGTCCCGACATATTCTGGATAGATCTCGGAAAGCTTGATTTCGGGCCGGACCGGAAAGTGATGAAACTCACGCTGACCGACGGGGAGATCTATGCCGGTGATGCGGCCGACAGGATGCAGCCCTCGGGGCCTCTGCCGTTCCTTTTCGGGATCTGACCGCCGCGCGGCCACTCGGACGGGGGGCCGCGCAGGCCTCCGTTATGGATTGTTAACATAAATTGGTAAGAAGAGAGGGATATTTTGAAAGAAAATGATGATTTTTTTGGACATTTGAAACATTGTTGCTACTTTTGTGCGATTTCAGTCGCAAGCGGTGCGAATATTCGCAAGACACACACCGCCGTCATCCGGCTGACAGGAAGTGATGTCCAGCGAAACGAACCGATATAAAGTCGTAGAACGGCTGTTCGAATCCCGGCGGAAGTTCGAGCGGTTCGCCATGCTGTACATCCGCTCGGCGCATTATGCGCAGGATATAGTGATGGAAAGTTTCGTCTACGTTCTGGAGCATTACGACGAGCTCGATCCGGGCCGGAATCCTGAATCGTATCTGCTGAGTGTGATCAAGGGCAAGTGCATAGACTGTCTGCGCCACGAGCAGATAAAGAGGGCTGCGGAGGCCAGCATACTGAGCGACGCGCAGTAGGAGCTGCAGATGAGCATAGCGACTCTGCAGGCATTCGATCCTGACTGGCTCTACGACAAGGATCTGCAGCGGCGTTTCCGTGAGGCGCTGGACGATATGCCCGAGGCCACGCGCCGCATATTCATGATGAGCCGCATCGAGAACAAGACGTATGCCGAGATAGCAGCCGAAACGGGAGTGTCGGTCAAGACGGTGGAGTACCGCATATCGTCGGCGCTGCGGCTGCTGCGCGGCCGCTTCGGCGATATCTATCTGATACTGGCTGTGCTTTTGCCCGACTGGTAAGGATCGGGGGCGCCCCGGTGAATGGCGAATTATTATTCAATGTATAGATATATGTGGATTATGGGACGGTCAGAGAGATTTTTTAGTGAATTTTTTATTAAAAAAGATGAATTTTTTAAAAGATTCGTTTAGGGTGCGCCGTAGCTGAACCGAATATAGCATAGACCGCCGGAAGAAAAGTACGCGGCGGCCGCAGCTATACCATGGAAAAAGAACACCTGTACAGATATTTCAGCGGAGCCGCGAGCGAAGACGAGCGGCACGAGATACGCCGCTGGGTCGAAGCCTCGGACGAGAACCGCAGCCGGTTCATGGACGAGCGGAAATTCTACGACATAGTCAGCCTGCTGGAGGCCGACGAATCGGCTCCGGCCGCGGCGGTCGGTCCGCGGCGCGGCCGCGGATGGCTGCGTGTGTTCACGGCTGCGGCTGCGGCTGCGGCCATAGCCGTGGTCGCGACGCTGGGCGTGCAGGCCGTGCTCCAGACTCAGATGGCCGAGGCCGTGCTGCCGATGCAGCAGATCACGGTGCCGGCCGGACAGCGCATAAGCCTTGTGCTGGCCGACGGCACGTCGGTATGGCTCAATTCGAATTCGACGATGCGTTTCCCGGGCGCGTTCACCGGCGGGGAACGCCGGGTCGAAATCGACGGCGAGGCCTACTTCGCTGTTGCGAAGGACGCATCGAAGCCGTTCACGGTGACAACTGTCCGCGGCGACGTGCGGGTGACGGGTACGAAATTCAACGTCGACGCCTATTCGGCAAGCTCCGATTTCGCGGTGAGCCTGGTCGAAGGCTCGGTGAGCTTCGCGGCCGGCGATCGGGTGTATGATCTGACGCCCGGCGAGCGGCTGACGGAGACGTCGGGCGGAGCGTTCGTGACCGGAGCTATGGATCCCGAGACGCTCGAGTGGGTCAACGGCATCATAAGCTTCCGCCAGCTGCCGATGGATGAGATACTGGCACGGTTCGAGAAATACTACGGTGTAAGCGTCGAGATGCGCCGTCCCGATCTGGCCAAGGAGCGGTTCAGCGGCAAGTTCTATCTCGACGAGGGCATAGAGCAGGCGCTCAACACGCTGCGCCACGATGTACGCTTCGAATACGAGAGCGACAAGGACAACCGGCACATCATTATCAAGTAGGAATGCGCAATGCGCAATGCATAATTGAAAATTGAGAATTAAAAATTAACAATTTATAATTATATAATAATCTAAAAACAACAGACAAACTTCGCAGAAATCAAAAGAAATCCTGAAAAGACTCCATGAAAAGCAGTCCGCGCAGTGAGCGCGGCAACGGGAAGCGGATTCCCGGCGACACAAACCGAATCAATCATTAATCGAAAAGCATTGCAATTTATGAATCCAAAACGAGAGGACTGTAGAGTGTCCTCGCACACAGCCAAGACTCTGATGAGAAGCCTGATGCTGGCGTTGCTGCTGATAGCGGCCTCGACTGCAGGCGTTTGGGCCGAGCCGTCACCGTCGGTGAAGGTGAAATCAGAAAAAGTGACTCTGTCAGTCAGCCAGCAGCCCCTGAAGACCGTCCTTGACCAGATCGAAGGCCAGACGGGCTATCTGTTCGTGGTGAACAACAACGTCGACACCAGGGTGAAGGTGAGCGTCAGCGCCACGGATGAATCCGTGCGTACGGTGCTCGACAAGGTGCTTGCCGGCAAGGACATATATTATGCCTTTGAGGGCACGAACATCGTGCTGTCGAAGAACCGCCTGGGCGGCGGCCGCAACGCCGGCGCCGACTCCGAGACCTCGCAGAGCGGCCTGACGACCGTGACGGGCACGGTGCTCGACAGCGAGGGTGAGCCGGCCATCGGCGCCAGCGTCCGCGTCAAGGGCCAGCGCACGGGTGTGGCTACCGATATCGACGGCCGCTTCACGCTCACGGGCAACTTCACGCCGCAGTCGAAGCTCGAGATCTCGTACGTGGGCATGAAGCCCATGACCGTGGAAGTGGGCAACGGCAGCGACCTGACCGTGAGGATGAGCAGCGACACCGAATTGCTGCAGGAGGTAGTGGCCGTGGGCTACGGCACGCAGAAGCGCGTGAACCTGACCGGCGCCGTCAGCACCGTCAACGTAGGGCGGCAGCTCGACGGGCGACCCATCACGAACGTCACCAGCGGCCTTCAGGGTGCTGTCCCGGGCCTGAACGTGACTTCGGCCAACGGTCGTCCGGGCAACAACGCTACGATGCAGATCCGCGGCGTCATCGGCTCGATCCAGGGTTCGACCAATCCGCTGATCCTGGTCGACAACGTGGAGGTCAACGACCTGAGCGTGGTGAATCCCGACGACATCGAGAGCATCTCGGTGCTGAAGGATGCCGCCTCGGCGTCGATCTACGGTATCAAGGGTGCGTTCGGCGTAGTGCTGATCACGACCAAGAACGCGAAGATCGGCGAGCGCTTCACCGTTAGCTACAGCGACAACTTCGCCTGGAAGAAGCCGACCGTGAAGCCCGAGCTGGCCATCGGCTCGGAAGGTGCCACGCTGGCGCTGCTGGGCGCCGAGCGCTCGAAGGGCGTCAGCTCGGTGACCAACGACATCAACATGTACTGGGACTGGAACACGATCGACCGCATGAAAGAGTGGGAGCGCGTCTACGGCGGCTACAATCTGTCGCCCGAGCTGGTCTACGGCCGCGACTACGAGCGTCTGAACGGCAATCTGCAGTTCTACCGCTCGTGGGATCCGTACGACATGATGACGCGCAACAGCTCGTTCATGCAGACCCACAACTTCGGCATCAACGGCTCGTCGGGCAAGACATCGTACAACGTAGGCCTGGGGTATATGGGCAACACGGGCATGATGAAGGTGAACAACGACAAGCAGGAGCGCTTCAACGTGTCGTTCGGCACGCGCACGCAGCTCAACAGCTGGTTCGAGTTCCACACCAAGCTGATGTACACCCGCACCAACACCGAGAATCCGTATGAGTTCAACTCGAACTACGACCAGTTCTACTACCTGTACCGCTGGCCGGCGACATTCCCCTACGGCACGATCAACGGGGAGCCGCTGCACAACTCGATCAGCGAGCGCGCGCAGGCCAACATGAACAAGGTGCGCAACAACTGGATGCGCGTGAACCTGGGCACTACGATCAACCTCTACAAGAACCTGACCCTGGAGGCCGACTACACGTTCACGCACGTGAACCGCTACACCGAAACCAACGGCGGCGAGGCCAAGGGCTACGACTTCTGGAGCCTGAACGACTTCGTGTACAAGACCTGGACAACGCCGGCCAACAACGTGTCGCGCAAGGCGAGCGCCTTCTCCGACTACCACGTGTTCAACGCCCTGCTGCGCTATAAGTGGAGCAACGACCGCATCGGCAACATCGGCGCGTTCGTCGGCACGAACATCGAAAGCTACAACGACTACGGGCAGACGGGCAGCAAGCTCGACCTGGTGCTGTCCGACCGGCCCGAGATATCGCTGGGCACCGGCGAGATGCAGGCCACCTCATACAACAACAAGAATACGCTGACGGGCTTCTTCGCCCGCGTCAACTACGACTACGACGGCCGGTACCTGCTCGAGGCCAACCTGCGCTACGACGGCTCGAGCCGCTTCCCGCGCGGCAAGCACTGGGGCTTCTTCCCCTCGTTCTCGGCCGGCTGGATCGTGTCGAACGAGAAATTCATGGAAGGCCTCAATCCGGTATGGTCGTTCTTCAAGATCCGCGGCAGCTGGGGCAAGATCGGCTCGCAGCAGGTGTCGAACTCGATGTTCGTGCCCGTGATGTCGCTCGTAGAGTCGGGCTGGATCATCGGCGAGAACGGCGTCTACTCGTTCAATATGCCCAAGGCGCTGGCCTACGGCTTCACCTGGGAGAAGGTCGCAACGACCGACCTGGGCGTCGACCTCCGCTTCCTAAACAACCGCCTGGGCGTGACCTTCGACTGGTTCAGCCGCAAGACCACCGACCTGATCAACACGGGCGCGTCGTTGCCGTCGACCTTCGGGCAGGCGGCGCCGATGACCAACTACGGCCATCTGACCACCCGCGGCTGGGAACTGGCCGTTGACTACAACCACATCTTCCCCTTCGGCCTGAGCATGACCGTCACGGCCAACATCAGCGACGCCACGGGCAAGTTCGACAACGTCGACCCGAACGAACGCCGCTGCGACTACCGCTACAACGGCAAGACCTACGGCGAAATCTGGGGCTACGAGACGGACCGCCTGTTCACGGCCGATGACTTCACCTACGACGAGTCCGGCCGCATCACCGGCTATGCCGAGGGCGTGGCCTCGCAGCAGTACCTCGTGGACCAGTACGGCCAGACGAGCTTCGAATTCCTGCCCGGCGACGTGAAGTACAAGGACCTCAACGGCGACGGCCAGATCGACGACGGACGCACCAACGGCGTGCCGACGATCGACAACCACGGCGACATGAAGGTGATCGGCAACACGACGCCGCGCTACCAGTACGGCGTGCGCCTCGACCTGCAGTACAAGGGCTTCGACCTGGGCGTATTCTTCCAGGGCGTGGGCAAGCGCGACCTCTGGGGCACCGGGCAGCTCGTGATCCCCGGCTGGCACTACGGCGAGGCCTACTACCAGCACCACATGGACTACTGGACCGAGGAGAACACCGACGCCTTCTATCCGCGCCCGTGGGCCCTCAACTACCAGAGCGCCAACCCCAACTTCCGCAAGCAGAGCCGCTACCTGCTCAACATGGCTTACTGCCGCTGGAAAAACCTGACCTTCGGCTACACTCTGCCCGAGAAACTCACCCGCAAGATCATGATCAGCCGCCTGCGCGTGTACGCCTCGTTCGAAAACCTCGTGACATGGGACCATCTCGGGGGCGTGCCCATCGATCCCGAGACGCGCACCGCCACCGGCGACGGCGGCTACATCGGCCGCTCGTATCCCTTCAGCAAGGAATATTCGTTCGGTCTTCAAGTCACTTTCTAATCCACTCATCTACAGCAAATCATGAAAACATCAAGAATATTATTCACCGCTCTGGCCATCGGCGTCGGGCTGACGTCGTGCAACGACTATCTCGATGTGGCTCCGGTGGATCAGGTCGACGAGAACGACTACTGGAAGACCGAGGCGCACATACGCACGTTCGCCAACGGGTCGTACACGTCGTATTTCACGGGCTTCGCCGGCAACTTCGGCTACAACGAGAAGATCACCGACAACACCAGCGACGTGACGCAGACCACCTGGCCCTACATCGTGGTGAGCGGCACCGACAACAACTATACGTACTCGTACGTGCGCCGCGCCAACTACCTGCTCGAGGGTGTGGAGAAGGTGCCCAACCTCGATGAGGCCACCCGCAATCACTGGCGCGGCGTGGCTCGCCTGCTGCGCGGCATCGAGTACTGCGACCTGTCGTTCTACTACGGCGACACGCAGTGGTACTCGACGCGCATCAACAGCACCGACCTTGACTCGCTCTACAAGCCCCGCGACAGCCGCGACCGCGTGGTGATGCCCCGAGTGCTGGCCGACCTGCGCTTCGCGCTGGAGAATATCCGCGAGAACGACGGCGAGCTGCAGATCAACCGCTACGTGGCCGCCGCGATGATCTCGCAGCGCCTGCTGCGCGAGGGCACGTTCCTGAAATACCACGGCATCAACGCCGACATGGCGCGCCAGTGTCTGGAACTGGCCCGCGAGGCATGCCTCGTGGTGATGAATTCGGGCAAGTACAGCCTGGCGCCCGACTACGCGTCGCTCTTCGCCAGCGAGGACCTCTCGGGCAATCCCGAAGTGATCCTGTACAAGCGCTATATCGACACCAAGACCGGTCACAGCGTGCTTAACTACAACTATCTGCAGCCGCAGACCGGTCCGAGCCGCGACTTCGCCGACGCTTTCCTGGCCTCCGACGGGCTGCCCGTCTACGCCAGGGACATCACTTTCTGCCCCAAGACCGCGGCCGAGTACTTCGCCGACCGCGATCCGCGCCTGGGGATGATCATCCGTCCCGACAAATACTACATCGCGGGCGAGGACGTCAGCGGCGCGGCCTACTCGCGCTCGGGCTTCTCGCTGTGCAAGTACATGGATCGCTCGAAGGAAGGCAGTACCGATCTGATCTACACCGGCAACGCCAAGAACACGACCGACTGCCCGCAGTTCCGTCTGGGCCAGATACTGGTGGACTATGCCGAAATCTGCTACGAACTGGGTATACTGACGCAGCAGGACCTCGACCTTTCGATCAACGTGCTGCGCGACCGTCCGGGCGTGAAGATGCCGCACCTGCAGGTGATCGGCGGCGAACCCGCTGTGGGCGGCGTTGTCTACGACGACCCGAACCGCGATCCCGACGTGCCGTCGCTGCTGTGGGAGATCCGCCGCGAGCGCCGCGTGGAGCTGGCCTTCGAAGGCTCGCGCCTCGATGACCTGAAGCGGTGGAAGAAGCTCATCTATGCCTGGAGCGAGTACAATCCGGCCATCAGCACCGGTGCCTGGATTTCGTACGCCGACTTCGCGAAGGCCGACAAGACCAAGGCCGTGCTGCCCGACGGCGCCACCGAGGGCTATCTGGTGGTGACACGCCCGGCCCAGTACCGCCCGGCACCTCAGCCGCACGACTATATCCGGCCGATCCCGACCGACCAGATACAACTCTTCGAGCAGAACGGCTACGTGCTCGAGCAGAATCCCGAATGGAAATAATATCATAGAAATACAGTATGAAACGCTATAAATCCATCGCCCTGAGCCTATGTGTCGGTATCGGCCTGGCCGGCATCGCCACGGCCTGCAACGACGACGACACCAACTACGACAACCCGTCGGGCGAAACCATCATCTACAATATCGCGGTGGCCAACGGCGGCTTCACGGGCGCCGAAAACATCGCCGGCGAGCTCGACGAGGAGTCGAAGACCATCCAGTTTGTAATCCCGGCAGAGACCGACATCGAGGCAGTGCGCTTCACGGCGAAACTGTCGCTGGGCGCCAAACTTGACCGGGAGACCTACGACGTGAGCGGGGGGTCGACCGTCATCGCGGTCGTGAACAACGAGAACACGGCCGTGTATACCGCCAAATTCGTGATGCTCGACCCGAAAGAGAAGCCCGTACTGACCGCCATCCAGTGCAAGGACGCCTCGGGCAATATCCGCACCGGCTTCGTGAGCGACGTCACCGGCACCGTCTACCTCAACTGCGAGGAATCGGCCACGGCCGAGCCAGTGAGCGTGACGATGCTGCCGCGCCGCACGCAGTACAGTTTCAGCAACGCTGAAGGCGGCGTGATAAGCGCCGAGAATCCGGGTCAGATGACGCTCGACTTCATGGGCCTGACCAAGACGTACGACATCTCGTTCTCGGGCGTGCCCGTCTTCGGCGGCGACTTCGCCGAGGCGGTCATCTACGACCATTCGGCCCACGAGGGCAGCATGATCTACGGCGACTACGAGGCCGAGAACACGCGCTGGACGCAGTTCGACGGCGAGCAGCTGCTGGTCGTATCGCGCCAGGGCGGCACCAATCCGAAGGTGCTGCTGTGGGATGAGGTGGCCGCAGGCGCTCCCCTGGACCACATGCTCGACAAGACCGGCATCGCCGGAGGTACCTACGAGGTAAGCTCGGGCGTCCTGGCCCACGGTCACATCTACATCTGCAACCTCACCACCGGTGTCAGCGCCGAGGCTCCGCTGAAGATCTACCACTGGACCGACCGTGACGCAGCGTGCGAGACCGTGCTTGACTTCGCCGGCAGCGATGCCGTCAAGGGCCGCTGGGGCGACAACATGAGCGCCACCATCGACGAGCAGGGCAACGGCTACCTGTGGCTGTTCGACCACGCGCAGGGCGGTCTGGCACTCCGCTTCAAGGTTGAAGGCTTCACGGCCGTCAGCGCCGAGCCCGAGACCATCATCCCGCCCTACAGCGTGGCCTACTACGCGGCCATCAACCCCGTCGTGGGCGAGGAGGGCGTCTATACGCTCACGTCGACCTACCAGCGGGCCATTCTGCTCGTGGACCAGGATCTGAACGTGATCAACATGATCGACGGCAAGGACGGCTGCGACTATCCCGGCACAGCCGAGACCGATGCCCGCGTGGTGAACTTCAACGGCGAGCGGTACCTGCTGACGACCAACTGCTACGGCTGGAGCAACCGTCACGCCCAGACGCTGCGCGTCTACGACGTGTCGGCCGGTCTGAACACGTCGCTTGCCTTCACCAACTTCAGCGACACCGACCGGCCCGTGCTGTGGGAATACAGCCTCAACGGCAAGAACTGCTCGGCGTTCTCAGCCAACACCGGCGCCGCCATCGGCCCCGACGGCAAACTCCGCATCATGGCGGCCGCTCCGCGAGCAGGCTTCGTACTGATCGAGGTCGGCAAGAAGCTCTGACGCGAACCTTAGAAACACTGACACAGATCCGGCAGTCCGGCGTCCGGGGCCGCTCAAGGTATTCAAGTAATTGAAGATAGAGAGACACAGACGCAGATTGCTATAGTAGAGTAGTTGAAATGAGGCCCCGGAAGCGGGCTGCCGGATTCTTGCATCGAACCGTGAAAACAAATTACAGGCAAATATTATGAAAAAAGCTTTATTGACGGCCCTCGTGGCGCTGCTGGCCGTGCCGACGGCAGGCGCGCAGACTCTGCAGGGCAAGAAAATCTACATCAACCCCGGCCACGGCGGCTACGAGGCATCGTCGGGCACGCGCGTGCCGGGCGCCTTCGCCAACGGCTACCGCTCGGACGGCTCCGTGTCGACCGACCGCTGGAATCCGACCATCCCCTTCCCGAACGTGTGCGAGGAAGGCTGCTGGGAGTCGAAGCACAACCTCTGGCGCGGGCTCGAACTGCGCCGACTGCTCGAGGCTGCCGGCGCCGAAGTGAAGATGTCGCGCACGCAGAACCGTCCGGAGGACGACCGTATCCTGACCGAAATCGGAGAGGAGGCCACAGCCTGGCAGGCCGACATGTTCGTGTCGATCCACTCCAACGGCAACGGCGCCAACCACCTGATGGTGATGTACCGCGGCGCCGATCCGCGCCCGGGCCAGGCGTTCAACATCAACGATCCCGACCGTCCCGAATCGAAGGTGATGGGCACCACGGCCTGGCGCCATCTCCACGACAACAACCTGACGTGCTGGCAGGCCATGAAGAGCCCCGGATCGCCCTATGTGGTGTCGGACTCGGCGTTCTACTCGTCGTGGACCGAGGGCTACCACCTGGGCGTGTTCCGCCACATGTGGCGCCCCGGCTATCTGGCCGAGATCGCTTTCCACGATTATAAGCCCGAGGCCCACCGCATGCTGAGCGAGGACTACAGCAAGATCGTGGCCTACAAGATCTATACCTCGATCTGTGAGTATTACAGCGCGCCGCTGCCGACGACCGGCATCATCGCCGGCGCCGCCAAGGACTCGAAGCGCATCCTGCGCGATCCGCTGTTCCTGGGCGCATCGTTTGGCGACCACGACCAGTACAAGCCCCTCAACGGCGCCCACGTCACCCTGACGGGCAACGGCGTGAACCTCACCTATACGACCGACAACAACTACAACGGCATCTTCTACTTCCCCGACCTGCAGCCCGGCACCTACCATCTCACCATCGAGGCCGAGGGCTACACCAAGTATGAGGAAGACGTAGTGTGCGAGGCGGCCAAGACCCGCGGCCCCATCGCCATGCTCGACGATCCGAACTACAGTGAGGAAGAGGCCAACGGGCACGCCAACGTCTATGCCTCGGGCCTGGAGCCCGTACAGGCCAACTCAGTACGCTTCACCCTCAACGACGACGCCACCTCGGTGACACTCAACCTGATCCGCGACGGCAATGTGGTCAGGAGCATCGATCTGGGCCCGCAGCCGCGCGGCACCAACACCGTGGGCTTCGAGTCGACGGGCATCGCCGACGGCGAGTATGCCTGGAGCATCACGGCCAAGGCCGACCCGATCACGGGTGAGCCCTCGCAGTTCTCGGTCAACGGTGATCCGCTGCTTGAGATAGCCAACATCCGCTCGGTGGCTGTCGACTGCAACCCGGGCAGCCAGTGGTTCGGCCACATCTACGCCACCTCCATCGCCGCCAACGGCAAGAAAGGACAGCGGCAGGGTACAGGCATCTACATGCTCGACGCAGCCTTTACCGACGTGGCCGGGCAGGGCGGCACTCCATGGCAGGGCGGCCAGAAGTGGTCGGGCAACTCGTCGCCGATGCGCCTCGACGTGGCCGACGACGGCCAGGTCTACATCTGCGACTGGAGCGACGGCCACTCGGGTGTGTGGGTTCTGGATCCGGCCAACCCGGCTGAATTCCGCACAGTATTCGGCGGCACGCGCAACGGCGACGGCTTGGCTTCGGAGAACGGTACGGCCATCCACGGCTCCATCGTCGACCTGTGCGTGACCGGTTCGGGCGAGACACTGAAGCTCTACACTTCCGACGAGGACCTCAACCCCGGCGCCAAGGACGAACATCCGGCCGAGAACGTATCGTACATCACCCGCTACGACCTGGGCGCCTCGACGGCGGCATGGACGGCAGCTCCCTCGTATGTCTATCCGATGTTCGAGAACGGCGGCGTCAACAAGCTGCGCAATCAGTCGGACTGCGTAGAGCCCGACGGCCGCGGAGGTCTCTGGATCGGACAGAACCGCGACACGAACAGCGACGGCGTGCCCTCGCTGCTTCACCTCAACGCCAAGGGTGAGTTCGACTACTATTGCGGCGACGCCGCCATGATCAAGACCTCGACCCCGATGGGCGCCATGGGCGTCAGCTGCGACGGCTCGCTGATAGCCGTGGCTGGCAAGAGCGATATCCGTGTGCTGGAGGCCACTTACGACGAGGCCGGCAAACCCTCGCTGACGCTTAAATACACCATGGGTTCGACCTACGGCTCGCGTCCGTTCGACTGCGACTTCGATGCCGCCGGCAACCTCTACATCGCCTACAACGACAACCAGGGCGGCATCGCCGTCTGGGGCCTGCCGAAGGACAATAACGAGTTCACCACCATGGCCAACGCTCCGCTCAAGACCAACGCTGGCGTCTTCTCGGCCATCGCCGACGAGAGCGGCATCAGCGTGGCCGACGGCATCGTGACCGCCGACGGCGCCCTCGTAGAGCTCTACGATGTGGCCGGGCAGAAGGTAGCCGAGGGCTATGCGGTGGATCTCGGCGGGTTCACTCCCGGCGTCTACGTGGCCCGCTCGGGCTCGAAGTCGCTGAAGATCGTCAGATAAGCGGCAATTCTCAATAATTATTTCAATCAGACCGTCCTGCCGGGATCTCACCCGCCGCAGCGGCGCCCCGGCGGGACGGCCATAATAACCAAATTTTTAACCAAACTTATCCCATGAAGAAAGTTTTACTCCCTCTGGCAGCCATGCTGCTCGGCGCAGGAGCCGCACAGGCCGGCGCCAACGTCTATGCCTCGGCCCTGAAGGCTGAGAACGGCAAGATCACGTTCGTGCTCAACGACGCGGCCGACAAGGTCGTGCTCAATGTCATCAAGGATGGCGCCGTGATAGCCACGGCCGACCTGGGTGCGGGGGTGAAGGGCGTCAACAGCGTCAATGTGCCCTCCGTGGCCGTAGAGGCCGGGCAGTATGAATGGAGCCTGACTGCATCGGGCGCCGCACACGCCGACGTGATCCAGGTGACTGACGGCACGGACGCCAATCTGCAGCTGTCGTCGGGCCGCGGCATCGCCGTCGACATGTTCCCCTCGAGTCCCGCGTTCGGCAACGTCTACGCAGTGTCGCCCGCGACACCCCGTAACGAGGGCGCCCGCACGGCCTGCGGCCTCTATGCGTTCGACGCAGCCCTGACTCCGCTGAACGCCGATCCCTACACCGGCGGTATCACCTGGGAAGAAGGCAACTCGAATCCCAACAATCTGACCGTGGCCGAGAACGGCCAGGTGTTCATCTGCTCGTGGGGCGATGCCCAGGGCGGCGTATATGTGGCTGATCCGGCCGATCTTGGCGCCGCATGGGCCCCGGCATTCGCCGACGGCGAACGCGACGCATCGGGCCTGGTGACCATCGGAGGTACGGCAGTTCACGGTTCAGTACAGGACGTGGCTGTCTACGGCACGGGCGACGCCCGCATGATGTACACTTCCGACGAGGACATGCACGGCACCAACGGCGACATCATGGTCTACAACATCGGCACCCTGGCTTCGCCCTGGGACAAGGCTCCGACAGCCGACTGGGGCCATCCCGAAGGCTATGTCAACGGTAACCATCGCCTCGAAAGCGACCAGCGCGGCGGCCTGTGGCTCGGCCAGTACCGCTGGAACGAGAGCGCGGCCAACGCCTGCGTATATCATCTGAATAAGGACGGACAGCTTGACTTCCAGACCGGCGACAAGAGTGTGTTCCTGGGCTCGTACCCGGCCGGCACCATCGCCGCCAATGCCGACGGCTCGCTGCTGGCATGCGTAGGTCTGGCCGACGGCACTGGCTTCGTAGTGGCCAAGGCCACCTATACGGCCGAGGGTGTTCCTTCGCTCGAGAAGCTCTGCGAGTACAGCTACAGTGGCTACGGCAACCGTCCGATGGCAGCCGCTTTCGATGCCGCAAACAACCTGTACATCATGTTCAACAACGCTGACTCGGAAGGCGGAATCGGCGTATTCGCCATCCCGACCGAGAAGAACGAGTTCACCACTCCGGCCGCGGCCAAAATCGCCCTGGGCGGCGCGGGTGTCGAGAGCGTGGCTGCCGACGCAGCCGGCTACACCTTCGAGGACGGCATCATCGCAGCCGAGGCAGGCGTGGCCGTCTACACCGCGGCCGGCGTGAAGGTGGCCGAAGGCGCTTCGGTGGACACGAAGGCTCTGGTAGCCGGCGTTTACGTGGTGCGCGCAGGCGGCGCAGCCTTCAAGATCGCGAAGTAAACCGATAATGAAGAATGCATAATGCATAATTGGAATGCAGAATTATGCATTATGCATTCTGAATTTTGAATTAAACAACCGTTTATGAAAATCAAGAAACTCTTCCTGCTCGCGATGATGCTGCTGGTTGCCGGCGCTGTGTCGGCCTGCGGCGGCGACGAGCCTACACCCACTCCGAAACCCGACACTCCCGCTCCAAAGCCCGATGAGCCTGCCAAGCCCGACGAGCCCGTCCCTGAGATCGTGACCTACCGCCTCCCCGACCGCGAGATCCGCGGCGTGTGGGTAGCCACCGTAGGCCGCATGGACTGGCCCAAGGCAAATGTCGAGGCCATGCAGAAGGACGAGTTCATCAAGTATCTCGACGCCTTCGAAAAATATAACGTCAACGCGGTGATCATGCAGATCCGACCCTGCGCCGACGCATTCTACAATTCGCCGCTGGAACCCTGGAGCGAGTATCTCTGCGGGAGTCAGGGCCGCGATCCGGGCTACGACGTGCTGCAGTGGATGATCGAGCAGGTGCACGCCCGCGGCATGGAATTCCACGCCTGGATGAACCCCTACCGCATCAGCAACAGCGCGTCGGCCTTCGCGCAGAACGGTGCCACCTCGCACCCGGCCAAGCAGCATCCCGAGTGGACGATGAAGTACGACAACTTGCTCATGTACCGTCCGGCATGCCCCGAAGTGAAGCAGCTGCTGGTCGATGTGGTCGATGACCTGATCACCAAGTACGACGTCGACGGCATACACTTCGACGACTACTTCTATCCGTACCCCAAGAGCGGCGTCGAGATCGACGATGCCGAGGACTACCGGACCTACGGCTCGGCCTACAAGACGGTGGGCGACTTCCGCCGCGCTCAGGTCGATGACGTCATCCAGCGCATCCACAGCCTGCTAGTGTCGAAGAAGCCGGGATGTATCTTCTCGATCTCGCCGTTCGGTATCTGGCGCAACAAGGCCAGCGACGCCGTCAACGGCTCCGACTCCAACGGCCTCCAGAACTACGACGACCTGTACGCCGATGTGCGCAAGTGGTGCCAGGAAGGGTGGATCGACCTGGTGGTGCCGCAGCTCTACAACTCGACGAGCAACATCGCCATGAACTTCACGAAGATGTGCAAGTGGTGGAACGACAATTCGTTCCAGGCCACGCTGGCCATAGGCCACGCGCTCTACCGCTTCGGCGTCGAGGCCGAGGGCGCGCCCTATCAGGATCTGAATCAGCTCAACGAACAGTTCCGCATATCGCGCGGAAATGCGAATACCCGAGGCAGCTTCCTGTTCAACGCCACCTGCTTCAAGGAGAACAAGATCAACATCCTCAGCCGCGTGGCGCAGGTCTACGCCGACAAGGCACTTATCCCCGTGATGGGTCCGCAGACGGAGCCGGCCCCAGGCTCCGTGGGCGAGATTACCGTCAGCGGCCGCACGCTTGTATGGCCCGCAGGCGCCCAGGGTATGCGCTTTGCCGTCTATCGTGTGAAGCCGTCGTCGACCGACGGTGTCTACGAGGCCAAGCTTGTCGATGTGACCTCGAAGAACACATACACGGCTTTGCTCGACGGCTCATACGCCGTGGCTGTTCTCAATCGCGACAACGTCCAGGGCGAGCTTACCAAGCCCGTCAAGATCCAATAGTTTCTCATAAGCTTAAGGTTTTTGTTAAGTCGGGGAGTCCGCGCCAGCGGGCTCCCTGGTTGCGCTATGGGGCATCAGTAACGTGCAGGCTGGCAATCGACGAAGTCGCTTTGCAAAGCAAAGAAAGCCTGCTTTCCATGATGCGACAAAAAATAATGGAGCGCGGCCGTCGGGGACTGCGCTCCATTGCTGTCTTAATATAGCTGTCTTAATATAGTTGTTGCGGGGTGTAGGAGTGGCTATTTCTCTTCGCGGCTGAAGACTCCGCGCAGGCGGTCGGAGAGCGAGGGGCTGACGGGCTTGAGGTGAACGGAGACGTTGGGGTTGCGGCGGTTGAGGAAAATAATCGACGAATGCAGCACTATGGCGGTCCATTCCTCGAAGGGGACGAATACGTGGACGTGCGACAGAGGTATGGTGTGGAAGATCGACTTGGGATCGATGCTGCCGATGGTCAGGGAGTTGGTCTCGATGTCGATGTTGATGTTGTGCATCTCGCCGACGGTCTCGAAGAGCATTGCGATGTCGAGGTCGTCGACGCTGCGTGCGCGCCGCGGATATTTCTTATACAGATTTTTTATGACTTCTTTGGTTATCATCGTGACATGGGTGTAAACAGTGATGCCCTCGGGGGCGCACTTTCTTAAGCATTATCATGATTAAAACACACGGAGAGGCCGGTTTGTTTTGGGTGTGTCTGATAAATAAGCAGTGTCTTATAAATAATCCCGTCCGAAAAGGACGAACCGATTCGGACGGGATCTGTGTATTGGTCAGCGCATACCGGGGGGTCAGGCAAGGAAGCCGAGCAGGACGCCTGCGGCGACTGCCGAACCGATGACACCGGCCACGTTCGGGCCCATGGCGTGCATGAGCAGGTAGTTGCTGGGGTCGTATTCGAGACCGAGATTGTTCGAGATGCGGGCCGACATCGGTACGGCCGATACGCCGGCGTTGCCGATGAGGGGGTTGATCTTCTTTTCCTTGGGGAGCACGAGGTTGAAGAGCTTGACGAAGAGCACGCCCGACGACGAAGCGATGACGAATGCCATGAAGCCGAGGAAGAAGATGAAGATGGTCTGCGGTGTGAGGAACTGCGAAGCCTGGGTGGAGGCGCCTACGGTCATGCCGAGCAGGATGGTGACGATGTCGGTCAGGGCGTTCGAGGCGGTCTTGGCCAGGCGGTTGGTGACGCCGCACTCGCGCAGGAGGTTACCGAAGAAGAGCATGCCGAGCAGAGGAATGCCTGAGGGCACCACGAAGCAGGTGAGGAGCATGCCGACGATGGGGAAGATTATCTTCTCGTTCTGCGACACGGCGCGTGCGGGCTTCATCTTGATCAGACGCTCTTTCTTAGTGGTGAACAGGCGCATCAGCGGGGGCTGAATCACGGGCACGAGAGCCATGTAGGAGTAGGCCGACACGGCGATGGCGCCCATGAGGTTCGGGGCGAGTTTCGACGACAGGAAGATGGCTGTGGGGCCGTCGGCGCCGCCGATGATGGCGATAGCGCCGGCCTGGTCAGGGGCGAAGCCGATGGCCAGGGCTACCATGTAGGCGCCGAAGATGCCGAACTGTGCGGCCGCGCCGATGAGCATGAGCTTGGGGTTGGCGATCAGTGCCGAGAAGTCGGTCATGGCGCCGATGCCGAGGAAGATCAGCGGGGGATACCATCCGGCACTCACACCGTTGTAGAGGATGTTGAGCACGGATCCCTGCTCGTAGATGCCAACTTCAAGTCCCGCCTCGGTGTTGAAGGGGATGTTGCCGATAAGGATACCGAAGCCGATCGGTACCAGCAGCATAGGCTCAAAGTTCTTCTTGATTGCCAGCCAGATGAAGAAGAGGCCGACAAGTAGCATGACGATGTTGCCTATCTCGGCGTTGGCAAAACCTGTCAGTTCCCAGAACTGGCGCAGGTTTTTCAACAGAAAATCACCGAAATCCATATGGGTGCGATTATTCGATGACGATTAAGGGGTTGCCTTCGAGGACGGAGTCGCCGGCATTGACGAGGATTTCCTTGACTGTGCCGTCTGTGCCGGCGTGGATAGCGTTCTCCATCTTCATAGCCTCAAGCAGGAGGACAGTGTCGGCGGCCTTGACCTGCTGGCCGACCTTGACGGGGATTGACAGCACGACGCCCGGCAGGGGAGCCTTGACGGCCTTTGCCGAACCGGCCACGGCGGGCTTTGCTATGACTTTCTCGCCGGTGGCGGTGCGGGGTGCGGCGCTGGGACGGGGTGCCTGCACCGACTTGACGGCAGCGGCCTTCGAGGCCTCGATCTCGACGCGGTAAGCCACGCCGTTGACTTCGACACGGGCAACGTTGTCCTCGATATCGCCGATGGCTACCTTGTAGGGGTTGCCGTTGATCTTATATTTGTACTCTTTCATTGTAATCGATTGGTTAGGGGATTAGGAGTGTTGACGGTGAGTGGGCGTGGGCGGAACCTCGCGCAGTGAATAGATCTTGGAGCTCCAGGGCGAGTAAGCTTTCTTGACCTTGTTGATGGTCAGGACGGTGTTTTCGCGGTCGTGGGCGTCGAGATGCTCATGGAGGGCCATGGCGATGGCGGCGATGACGTCGCCGGTGTCATGCTCTACGTCGCGCGCGGTGAGGTTGGTGTCGCTGTCGGCAGTAGCCGTGCGGGCCTTGTTGGCGCGCGAGACGAACGATCCGATCTTGCCGATGGCATAGAAGCTCAGGCAGAGGACGAGCAGGGCTGTGAAGACGATGGCCATGGCCATTACTGTCATGCCGAAGCCGTTGGCGTCGCGCTCGGCGAAGTCCTCGATCTTCTTGTTTGTGTCGCGGATGACGTTGGCGCCCGAGGGAGTGATGTAGCTCGCGTCGGAACCGTCGCGGACAGCCCACTCGCCGGCGCCGTCGAGGGTACGGGCGTAGGTCTGGCCGGGAAGGACGGATGCCGGGACGACAACTTCGTCGATCACGGAGCCGTCGGCGTCGAGGATGGCGATATAGTTGTCCTGGCCGGGCACGAGGACGAAGTTGGTGTGGAACGTGCCCTTGTTGGGCTCACCGTCGGCGAAGAATACGACGTGCTGGCGCTTGGGGATGCGTGTGTTGACATCGCCGAGCGGCACGGGGTACTTGGCCTTGTGCGCGGTGTCGGTGGTGAGATAGATGCTCGAGATCTCGATCGGTGCGAAGTTGGAGTTGAAGAGTTCGATCCATGCCGAGTAGCGGCCGTATTCGTCGGCGATACTGGTCGAATCGTTCTTCACCATGACCTCGTTGATGCGGACGGCCTTGCGCGACTGCGCCTGAGCCATGCCGAACACACCCGCCAGCGCCACGAGTATCAGAATTATACGTTTGTTCATTTGTTCTGACTGTTGTGTGTGGTGGATGATGATTACAGAGGAATGTTGCCGTGCTTCTTGGCGGGATTGAGGACCTTCTTTGTGGCGAGCTGCTGCAGGGCGCGGATGATGCGGAAGCGCGTGTTGCGGGGTTCGATGACGTCGTCGATATAGCCGTAGCGGGCGGCGTTGTAGGGGTTGCAGAAGAGCTTGTTGTACTCCTGCTCCTTCTCGGCCAGGACGGCTTTGGGATCCTCGGCAGCCTTGGCTTCCTTGGCGTAGAGTACCTCGACAGCGCCTGCGCCGCCCATGACGGCGATCTCGGCGGTAGGCCATGCGTAGTTCATGTCGCCGCGGAGCTGCTTGCAGCTCATGACGATGTGCGAGCCGCCGTACGACTTGCGGAGGGTGACCGTGACCTTGGGAACGGTGGCCTCGCCGAAGGCGTAGAGAAGCTTGGCGCCGTGGAGGATGACACCGTTGTACTCCTGGCCGGTGCCGGGCAGGAAGCCGGGGACGTCGACGAGGGTTACCAGCGGGATGTTGAAGGCGTCGCAGAAGCGGACGAAGCGGGCCCCCTTGCGCGAGGCGTTGGAGTCGAGCACGCCGGCGAGGTACTTGGGCTGGTTGGCCACGATGCCGACCGACTGGCCGTTGAAGCGGGCGAAGCCGACGATGATATTCTTGGCGTAGTCGCGCTGCACTTCGAGGAATTCGCCGTTGTCGACGATGGCGCCGATTACCTCGTACATGTCGTAGGGACGGTTGGCCGAGTCGGGGATGATCTCGTTGAGAGAGTCTTCGAGGCGGTCGATGGGGTCGGTGCACTCAACCATCGGGGGCTCCTCGAGGTTGTTCTGCGGGATATAGGTGAAGAGCTTGCGGATGATCTTGATGGCGTCTTCGCCGTCTTCGGCGGCGAAGTGGCATACGCCGCTCTTGGTGGAGTGAACCTCAGCGCCGCCAAGTGCGTCCTGGGTGACGTCCTCGCCGGTTACGGTCTTGACTACCTTCGGGCCGGTGAGGAACATGTATGAGATGCCCTTGGCCATGATGGTGAAGTCGGTCAGAGCGGGCGAGTAAACGGCGCCGCCGGCGCAGGGGCCGAGGATGGCCGATATCTGGGGAATGACGCCCGATGCGAGGATGTTGCGCTGGAATATTTCGGCGTAGCCGGCCAGTGCGTTGATGCCTTCCTGGATTCGTGCGCCGCCCGAGTCGTTGAGGCCGATGACGGGGGCGCCCATCTTCATGGCCATGTCCATGATCTTGCAGATCTTGAGGGCCATGGTCTCGGAGAGCGAGCCGCCGAAGACGGTGAAGTCCTGGGCGAATACGTATACCAGACGGCCGTCGATGGTGCCGTAGCCGGTGACGACGCCGTCGCCGAGGAATGATTTCTTTTCCTGACCGAAGTTGTGGCAGCGGTGACGGACGAACATGTCGAGTTCTTCAAAAGAACCCTCGTCGAGGAGTTGTGCGATACGCTCGCGGGCGGTGTACTTGCCGCGTTCGTGCTGCTTGTCGATTGCTTTCTGGCCGCCTCCGAGGCGCGCTTCGTTGCGTAGCTCGATGAGCTCTTTTACTTTTTCGAGTTGGTTACTCATGGTTGAATGCAGTGTGTAATTCAGGAGGGCGGGGCTCCGGCCGGCCTATCGGCGCGGCGGCGTCCCGCCCGGGAAGTCAGTGTTATTTGTTGGGGTCCTCGCAGAGCTCGATCAGAGTGCCTACTGTCGATTTGGGGTGGAGGAAGGCGATGTTGAGGCCTTCGGCACCGCGGCGGGGAGCCTTGTCGATGAGTCGGCAGCCCTTGGCTTCGACTTCGTTGAGCGCGTTCTGTACGCCGTCCTCGATAGCGAAAGCCATGTGCTGGATGCCACCGCGGCCGCCGTTGTTGGCGATGAACTTGGAGATGGCGCTCTCGGGAGCGGTGCCTTCGAGGAGCTCGATCTTGGTCTGGCCTACCTTGAAGAAAGCGGTGCGGACCTTCTGGTCGGCTACTTCTTCGATGGCGAAGCATTTGAGGCCTAACATGTTTTCATAGAACGGGATAGCTTCCTCCAGCGAGGGGACGGCTATACCGATGTGCTCGATATGGGAGATTTCCATAGCTTTGGTGTATTAAATGTTTTTTATTCAGTTGTTTCAAGCGGTCGTAAGCGCGCAGGGGCGCACTTGGCGGCAAAGGTACGCAATTTTTCTCAAACGGCCAACCTTTTTTCGCGCCGTCGCACATTTATATAAGAAGTGAGGCCGTGAGACCATGAGGTGGAGTAAGGCGGCACGGCTTTAGCGCTTATTGTGTGAAAAGTGTTAAATTTCTGAAATCGGTGAACAAATTTCTTGCCGTTCCAAAATAATGTCGTACTTTTGCAAAGGTTAAGAACAGAAAAACCGACACACACAGCAATTATTAACATTAAAATCTACGTCAGCCTATAGCCTACCTCTACTCTAAAAAATTTAAGAATAGACAGTTAGAAACATGCAACAATTAGCACTTCTCTCCGACGACAAGTTGGTGCAAGCTTATGCTAAGGGTGACAACGACGCATTCGACACGCTGCTGGACCGCTACCAGACGCGTCTGCTGAGCTACATACTGCAGCTCACGCCGAACCGTCAGCTTGCCGAGGATATCTTTCAGGAGACGTTCGTCAAGGCCATCATGACCATCCGCCAGGGCAACTATACCGAGAGCGGCAAATTCGGCGCATGGCTGTCGCGCATCGCCCGCAACCTGGTCATCGACCATTTCCGCCAGGAAAAGAGCGAGCCGACCGTATCGGCCGACAACACCGAGGTAGATATCCTGAACCGCAAGGACCTGAGCGACGCGACCGTGGAGGACGATATGATCGACCTCCAGATCCGCGACGACGTGCGGCACCTGATCCGCCAGCTGCCCCACACCCAGCGCCAGGTGCTGGTGATGCGCTACTACCGCAACCTTAGCTTCAAGGAAATAGCCGAAAAGACCAATGTAAGCATCAACACCGCGCTGGGCCGCATGCGCTATGCCATACTGAACATGCGTCGCATGGCCCGCGAACGCAACATAGCACTCTCACGCTGATCCCGGTCCGGGACCGGCTCTGACTTACCGCAGGCGCGGAGTATCCCGGCATCCGGGGAGGCTCCGCGCCTGCTCTTGTGCTTTTAACGATTTTTTGAAGGAGTGTAGGTGATTGATAGCCTCCGATTGGTTATTTTTGCGTAACTTTGCCGTCGCTAATGGCTGCCGTCGCGGCCTTATGCATCAGACAATATGCTTGAAGACTTAGGAAAATACATAGTAGAGGTCGCCGACTTTCTGTGCGGCTATCCGCTGTTCTTTCTGCTGATCGGCGGCGGCCTGTACCTGTTCATAAGCTCGGGGTTCGTGTCGCTTCGGCGTCTGCCGTCGGCGATGCGCGAGCTCCGGCGCAAGAACGACGCGCGCAACGGCCAGATCTCGTCGGCTCAGGCGCTGGCGTCGGTCATCGCCGCCACGGTCGGGCTGGGCAATATAGCCGGTGTGGCCATCGCGCTGGTGATGGGCGGTCCGGGAGCCATATTCTGGATGTGGGTAAGCGCTCTGGTCGGTATGGCCACGAAGTACCACGAAGGTGTGCTGGCCATAAAGTACAAGGGTACCGACGACCGCGGCGAGCCGCAGGGCGGCCCGATGCACATAATCACGCGCGGCCTGGGGCCGCGGTGGACGCCGCTGGCCAGGTTCTTCGCTGTGGCGGGCCTGTTTGGAACTCTGTGCATCATGAACGCCAACCAGCTCACCGAGGCCTTCATGACCACGTTCTCGACGCCCGAGGGCGTGGCTTCGTCGGGTTTTCTGAGCAGTATCGGCTCGATTGTCGGCCTTGAGAACGCGCAGACGTACAAGCTGCTGTTCGGCATCGCGGTGGCTGCGGTGGTGGCGGTGGTGATCCTGGGCGGCATCCGGCGCATCGCCAACGTGGCGTCGGTGATGGTGCCGTTCATGGTAGGAGTGTACTTTCTGATGGTGCTTTATATCATCGTGACGCACATTGCCGACGTACCGGCCGTGTTCAGCTCGATCGTGAGCGAGGCGTTCAACCTGCGGGCAGGCTTCGGCGCGCTGGCCGGCATCGCCATCATAGGCGCGCGGCGCGCGGCGCTGGTCAACGACGCCGGCATCGGCACGGCCTCGATCATGCACGGCGCATCGCGCAACAACAATCCCGTGCGCGAGGGTCTGATCGCCATGCTCGGGCCGGCCATCGACTCTGGCCTGGTATGCACGCTCACGGCGACAGCCATTCTGCTCTGTGTGCCCGACCTTGGGTCGGTCGAAGGCATCAAGGGCCTGGAGGTGGCCATGACGGCTTTCGGCCGCGGCATCCCCTACGGGGAATATCTGCTGATGTTCATCGTGGCGTGCTTCGCGCTGTCGTCGATGTTCTCATATTCGTTCTACGGATCGACCTGCGCGTCTTACCTCTTCGGAAGCCGCCGCGCGCGCTGGTACAGCTATTTCTTCCTGGCCACGATGGTGATTTTCGCCGTCGTGCCGCTCGAAGCGGCCGTGGGCATGTGCGACCTCTTCTATGCTCTGATGGCCATACCGACTATGATCGCCATAGTGGGGCTGTCGCGGAAGGTGCGCGAGGAGACCCGCAAGTATTTTTCAAAGAGCTCTAAAACTGAAAAGCAATGCTCGGATTCATAACGTGGGACGTCAGTCCCGAGATATTCACGTGGCCCGTGACCGTAAGGTGGTACGGGCTGATGTTCGCCATAGGCTTCTGGCTGGGATTCAACATAGTGTCGCGGATGTTCAGGCGCGAGGGCGCGCCTGAGAAGTGGCTCGGGTCGCTGCTGATATGGGTGGCCGCGGGCACGATCGTCGGCGCCCGTCTGGGCCACGTATTCTTCTACCAGTGGGACTATTACTCGCAGCATCTGGGCGAGATACCGAAGATATGGGAGGGCGGTCTGGCCAGCCACGGCGGAGCCATCGGCGTGATCCTTGCCGTGATCCTTTTCTCGGTGTTCACCTCGAAGCGTTCGCCGCTGTGGACGTTCGACCGTCTGGTAGTGGCCATCGCCCTCGTCGGCGGCCTGATCCGTATCGGCAATCTGATGAACAGCGAGATTTTTGGCCACGCCACCGACCTGCCATGGGGATTCAAGTTCGTGCGCTCGGCCGAGTGGCACGCGCTCTACGAGGGCGTGGCCTGCCATCCGACGCAGATCTACGAGGCGCTGTGCTACTTCGCCCTGTTCGGCCTGCTTATGTGGATGTACTGGAAGAAGAATGCCGGCGAGCGGCCGGGTCTGATCTTCGGCACGTTCTTCATAGGCATCTTCCTGCCGCGCTTCCTGATAGAGTTCATCAAGAACGATCAGGTGACCTTCGAGTCGGGCATGACGCTCAACATGGGCCAGTGGCTGAGCATCCCGTTCATCCTGCTCGGCGTTTTCTTCGTGATCCGCGCACTGACGCGCCCCAGCGTGCATCTTGATTATCCCGACCGCTTCGCCGACGAGAAGGAGGCTCCCTCTAAGAAAAAACAATGACAGTGAGTGATTTTCGACGCCGGCTGAAGCCCTGGATGCTTCCGCTGGCCATGCTGTGCGGCATGCTCTTCCATGACGCGATCGATTCGGTGCAGTTTCTGGCGCCGTATCTGATCTTCACGATGCTGCTGATCACCTTCTGCCGCATCAGGCCCTCAGAGTTCCGCATCGGTCGGCTGACGCTGGCGGTGGTCGGTGTGCAGGTGGCCGGGTCGGTGGCGGCGTGGCTGCTGCTGGCGCCCGTGAGCCGCGATCTGGCCGGCGGAGCCATGATCTGCATCCTGTGCCCGACGGCTACGGCAGCCCCGGTCATCACAGCCATGCTGGGAGGCAGCATCGCCACCCTTGTGGCCATTTCGGTACTGAGCAATCTGGCGGCCGCCGTGTGCGTACCGGCCTTTTTCGCGCTGATCGACGCCGGCAGCGGCGCCCACATCACGTTCGGGGCTGCGTTCATGACCATTCTGTCGAAAGTCGGACCTCTGATACTTGCTCCGATGGCTGTGGCGCTGGCGCTGCAGTACGGACTGCCGCGCGTCCACCGTGCCGTCTCCGATCATCAGGGCCTGTCGTTCTATCTGTGGGCCGTCTCGCTCATCATCGTGGTGGGCCGCGCCGTGTCGTTCGCCATGAAGGAACCGGCCGACCGTATCCCCGAGATGATAGCCCTGGCACTGGTGGCAGGGGTCGCCTGTTGCCTGCAGTTCGTCGCCGGGCGGCGGCTGGGCCGGGTATTCGGCGACAGAATCGCCGGCGCGCAGGGCCTAGGACAGAAAAACACCGTGCTGGCCGTGTGGATGGCCGTCACGTATCTCAACCCGATATGCTCGATAGCTCCGGCCGCGTACATCCTGTGGCAGAATACCATCAACTCGCTGCAGCTATATCTGAAGGCGAAGCGCGAACCAAATGCAGTCGGAAAGTGTTAAAATTTGAAACACAAAACAATGGACAGTATGTTTGAAATATTGATGGGCCTGCCGCTGCTCAAGGGGGTAAGCGCCGAGCGCATGGAGAAGACCGTGGGCTCGGCGAAATTCCATTTCCTGAAGTATCCCCCGGGCGAGACCGTCTTTCATGCCGGTGACCCGTGCACCGACATAGCTTTCATCCTGGCCGGGACAGTGAAGCTGACTATCCGCAGCGCGGACGGACGCTTCGCCGTGTCGCAGCTCATCGACGGCCGCGACGTCATATCGCCCGACTTCCTGTTCGGACGCAAGACCAACTATCCCGGCGACGTCATAGCACACGACACCGTGTCGATTCTCCGCATCCCCAAGAGCGACTACATCAACATACTGACGAGCGACCACATATTCCTGTTCAACTACCTCAACCTGCTGTCGATGAACGCGCAGAAGTCAGTCGAGGGAATTCTGGCCGTGTCGTCGGGCGACGTGGCCGAACGCATCGCCTACTGGATCAGCGCCATGACCCAGCCGCGCAGCCACGGCATCGTGCTCGAATGCTCGCGCCGCGACCTGACTACGCTGTTCAACACGCCCCGTTCGGTGCTCAAGGCTGCCCTCGAGGACATGAAGGCCCGCGGCCTGGTGGACTACACGCCCCACAGCATCACCGTCACCGACCGCCAGGCCCTGATCGCCCTCCTGCACGACCATCCGGAGTAAATTTTTAATTTAGAATGCGCAATTATGCATTAAGCATTGCGCATTGAAAATTATACATTCTTAATTCTTCATTTTTTCAGAAGCCGAGGGTGAGGCCGGTGGAGAGGGAGCGGAATTCAGGAGCCCCGGCGGAGGTCAGGACTTTGTAGGGCGAGTAGCGCAGGTAGACGCCGATGCTGCCAAGCGAGAGGGTGCCGATGAAGTCGACGGTGAACTTGCGCTGACCGATGGAATTGGATGTGACGGTCGACGTGCGGTCCTCGCCCGGTTCGCGCCACGATGTCTTGGCGGATCCGTGCGTGTTGAGACACAGTACCGGCCCGAGATGCAGCCACGCTGCGTGGCCTGCGGCGCGGCCGAGCCTCAGACCGTAGAGGATCGGGAACTGCAGCGAGAATATCTTCAGGCGCGAAAAGCGCGGGGTGACGTCCTGCGGAAACAGTGACAGTCCCACGCGGCCGTTGTCGGCCGTAAAGACAGTGCCGCGCGTGGCGCGGTAGTTGCGCCAGTCGATGCCGAAGCCTAAGGATACTTCCCATGCGTGGCGATGGTATTTGAATCCGAGCAGGTCGAGTACGCCGATTTCGAACGATTTGCCCATTTCGACGCCCATGCCGTCGGGTGCGCCGGGCGTGCCTACGAAGCCGAACATCGGCCCCTGCATGAATACTTCGAAGTGGCCGGTGCGGGTTTTGCCGAACGTGAATCCGCGGTGCGAGCGGTTGAGACGGCCCTCGTCGAAAGGACTTTCTATGACGGCGGAGCTCCCGGCCTCGCCGATCGTGACGGTGACGCCCGAGGCCGACTCGACGATGCGGACCGTGTCGGGACGCGTGAACTGGTAGACGGTGTCGGCCGGAGCCGAGGCCGAGGCCGTAAGGGCGGCCAGCGCGGCCAGTGTGGCTATGATTGTCTTTTTCATAATTGTCAGAAACCGATGGTGATACCGAATGAAAGCTGGCTGAACTCGGGGCCGAAGCCTTTGTCGAAGACGCGGGCGGGCGAGTAGCGTACGTAGAGGCTGAAGTCTTCGTCCCAGCCCAGGGCACCGTACATGTCGACGGTGGCGAAGCGCTGGTGCAGCCCCTTGTAGACGGTCTTGGTGGTGACGCCGCCGGTCTTTTCCTTGGTGGTGGCTTTCATATATGTGTTGAGGTTGAGGATTCCGCCGATCTTGAGCGCGAGGCCGCTCCAGAGGGTCTGCTTGAGCATCAGGGGTATTTCGACGCGATACAGGTGTATGCGGCTTGAGGCTTTCATGCCCTCGGGGGTGGGGACGAGGCCGATGACGCCGCGGTCGCCGGCGAGGTGTGCGCCGTGCGATACGTTGGCCGAGCGGTAGCCCAGGCCGATGCCGAGGGTGAAGTCGGGGCCGCCCTTGACGGGCGAGTAGCGCAGGCCCAGGACGTTGCGGATGCCGATCTCCCAACCGCCGCGCATGCCGCCCGGAGCCCGGACGCTGCGCGTGATGCCCAGGTAGCATTCGTCGAGCGAGAAGATTGCCCAGCGGCGCCGCAGACCCGAGAGGTCCGACTGGCTGCGGGTGAACGGGAGTTCGATGTCCCACTGGCCGTTGACCTCGCCGGCATCGGTTTCGGTGGTGTATTCGTAGGTGTAGGGCTCGCCGTGGCTGCGGCCCGAGGCCGTGACGCTGAGCGACGAAGGCGTGACGGCCACCCGGACCGAGTCGGGTCGTACGAGGGTGGCCAGAGTGTCGCTGCGCTCGGCGGCCGGGGCTGCGAAAGCTGCGGCCGCAAGGCAGATAAGGGTGAGTATCTTCTTCATAAACATCAGTTTTTCTTAAGCATTGCTTTGATTGATTCGGGTCCGGCGCTGCCTTCCATGTATATTAGGATGATGCGCTTGCCGCCGGCGAGGGTCTGGTTGAGGTAAAGTACGTAGCGGTGGTCGGAGCCCGGGCAGGGCAGCGACAGGAAGGCGTAGTAGAGGTGTCCGCTGCGGTAAACGGTCTCGCGGTCGACGGCCGAGGCCAGATCGGCTTCGACGTAGCGTTCGAGCGTCGGACCGTACTGCGGCTCGCCGGTGATGGTAAGCCCCTTGTAGACCGTGAGCCGGTGGGGCTTCAGGGCGTTGCCGGTGACGATGGTCTCGGCCGCGGCGGGTACGTTGCGGAACTGGCCGCCGAAGACCTGCTCGTCGCACTGCGGGCGGCGCCCCATGGCCGCGATGGCGGCCAGCAGCATAATGGTCAGGATTAAGAGCCGTGGATTATTCATGTTGGCATGGTTTTGGTAGGTTCTCTGTGGTTCATAGGAAATCGCCGAAAAGCCCGAGGTCGCTGCTGACGTCGGCGTCTACCGCTTCGGATGCTGATCCGATGGCGGCGAGCTGGCTGTCCATCAGGGCCAGGGCGGTGGCTGAGTCGTCGGTGCGGTGGCCGCCGATGACGGCGTAGCACTCCGATTCTCCGCCCGTATGCGGCAGGGCGGTCCAGAGCGCGGCGGCAATGGCGGCGGCCACGGCAACGGATGCCGCTGCCGCCAGGGTGCCGCGTCGGCGCTGAGCGCGGGGGGCGGCGCTGCTGCCTGCAGCCTGTGCGAAGGCCATGACGGCGCGCGCTGCCGTGAGGTCGCGGTCAGCCCCTTCGTAGCGGGCCAGGGCGCGGCGCAGGGCTCGTTCTTCGGCCAGGGTGGTGAGGCCGTCGTAGTAGCGGCCGAGCAGCTGATGTAGGCGTTCTTCGGTCATAATCTATAGTATTTGAGATATGCGTCGCGGACGGCGCGGCGCGAGCGTGAGAGGATCATGCGCACGTTGGCTTCCTGCAGCCCGTGGCGGGCGGCTATTTCGCCGATCTCGTAGCCCCGGTAGTCGCGGAGCACCAGTATGTCGGCGTCGCGCGGGCTGAGGACAGTGTCGATGACGGCGCGGACGCGGGCAAAGGTGTCGTCGGTGTCGGTGCGGTCGTCGGCGTGCAGTTCGGCTTCGGAGGCGTCGACTGTGCCGGTTCCGGTGCGCACGGCCCGACGGCGCAGCAGGTCGATGCTGCGGTTGCGGACGGCAGCCACGGCCACAGCGTCGACGTCGGCCTCGCCCAGGTCGGCACGGCGGTGCCAGAGCGTGCAGAAGGCATCCTGCAGGGCGTCGGCCGCGTCGGCGTCGTTGCCGACGATTGCGCGGGCCATCGAACGCAGCCGCGGGCCGAAGCCCTGAACGAGTGATATGAAGCCTTCTTTGTCCATTTCGATTATATCACGCGCAGCCGGGACGGTTTGCAACGCCGCAGCGGTGATTTTTTAGATCAGGAATCAAAATTAGATAAAATTCTCAAAAAAATTGTCTAATTTTGGCCCCGATATGGGAAAAATGACGACATTCCGCGCCTGGATCGAGGCGATGCGGCTGCGTACGCTGCCTGTGTCGGTGGCCGGTATAATTACGGCCGTCGGCTATAATTTTATTAATGACAATGTAAACTGGACGCCGGCAGTGATATGCCTGGTGTTCGCCGTTCTGGCGCAGATAGCTTCAAACTTCGCCAACGAGTACTATGACTACACAGCCGGGCGCGACCGTGCCGGGCGTGAAGGGCCGCGGCGCGGGGTCACCGAAGGCGACATCACGCCACGGGCCATGCTGCGTGCCGTCGGCGTGACGCTCGGGCTGGCGGCCTGCGCCGGCCTGTCGCTGGTGGGCTGGGGCGGCTGGTGGCTGATCGCCGTAGGCGCTGCGGTGGCCGTAGGCGTGTTCATGTACAGCACGGGTCCTTACCCGCTGTCGACGCACGGGCTCGGCGAAGTGGCCGTGATATTCTTCTTCGGCCTCATACCGGTCAACCTGACTTATTATGTCGAGACGCTCCAGTGGTCGTGGGCGGTGGCAGCCGGAGGGCTGGCCATAGGGCTGCTCGGTGCCAACGTGCTTATCGTCAACAATTACCGCGATGCCGACGACGACCGGGCCGTCGGCAAGCGCACGCTGGCCGTGAAGTTCGGTTCCGGCGCGATGCCCCGTCTCTATGCCGTCAACGCAGCCGCGGCCATGGCTCTGATGCTGCCGCAGTGGCTTTGGTTGGGGGGGGCGTGGTGGACGGTGCCGGCTCTGGTGCTGGCTGCCTCATGCGCTGTAGCGCGGGCCATGACGCGCCGCAGAGGCGCCTCGCTGACGCCCCTCCTGGGTCTGACGTCGGTGCTGATGTGTGTCTATTCGCTGATCTTTGCCGTGGCCGCGTATGTGACAACTTGTCAGTAACCGGTGACATATTTTTTCCGCGGAAGTGTCGCGCGGGACGGCATGTTGTGCTAAAAATGGCGTACAAACCTTTTTGGCACAACATTTGTTTATAGAGTGATTGAAAGGCTAAAAAAGTAACAATATAAGAAAACAACATAAAACTCTACAACTATGGGAAAAATCATAGGCATCGACTTAGGCACGACCAATTCGTGCGTAGCAGTCCTCGAAGGCAATGAGCCTCAAGTAATTCCTAACAGCGAAGGCCGCAACACCACGCCTTCGGTGGTCGCTTTCGTCGAAGGCGGTGAACGCAAGGTGGGCGATCCCGCCAAGCGTCAGGCAATCACCAACCCCAAGCGTACCATCTACTCGATCAAGCGCTTCATGGGCGAAAATTGCCAGCAGGTGGCTGAAGAAATCAAGCGCGTACCCTACAAGGTGGTATGCGGCGCCAACGATATGCCGCGCGTCGACATCGACGGCCGCGACTACACCCCGCAGGAAATCTCGGCAATGATCCTGCAGAAGATGAAGAAGACCGCCGAAGATTATCTGGGCCAGCCCGTGACCGAAGCTGTCATCACCGTGCCGGCCTACTTCAACGACTCGCAGCGCCAGGCAACTAAGGAAGCCGGCGAGATCGCCGGTCTGACCGTGAAGCGTATCGTCAACGAACCCACCGCGGCTGCCCTGGCCTACGGCCTCGACAAGACCAACAAGGACCAGAAGATCGCCGTATTCGACCTCGGCGGCGGTACATTCGATATCTCGATCCTCGAACTCGGCGACGGCGTCTTCGAAGTGAAGTCGACCAACGGTGACACTCACCTCGGTGGCGACGACTTCGACCACGTGATCATCGACTGGCTGGCCGACGAATTCCTCAAGGAGGAAGGTGCCGACCTGCGTAAGGACCCGATGGCCATGCAGCGCCTGAAGGAAGCCGCCGAAAAGGCCAAGATCGAACTTTCGTCGACCACCTCGACCGAGATCAATCTGCCGTACATCATGCCCGTCGACGGTGTGCCAAAGCACCTCGTGAAGACGCTCACCCGCGCCAAATTCGAGCAGCTCGCCGACAAGCTCATCCAGCGCACCCTCAAGCCCTGCGAAGAGGCCCTCAAGGACGCCGGCCTGAAGCCGTCGGACATCGACGAAGTGATCCTCGTGGGCGGTTCGACCCGTATCCCCGCCATCCAGCAGGTAGTCGAGAAATTCTTCGGCAAGGCTCCCTCCAAGGGCGTCAACCCCGATGAGGTAGTAGCCGTCGGCGCTGCCATCCAGGGCGGTGTCCTCTCAGGCGAAGTCAAGGACGTGCTGCTGCTCGACGTCGTGCCCCTGTCGGTAGGCATCGAGACCCTCGGCGGCGTCATGACCAAGCTCATCGAAGCCAACACAACCATCCCGACCCGCAAGAGCGAGACCTTCTCGACCGCGGCCGACAATCAGCCCTCTGTCGAGATCAACGTCCTGCAGGGCGAACGCCCCATGGCCAAGGACGACAAGCTCCTGGGCAAGTTCCACCTCGACGGCATCGCTCCCGCTCCCCGCGGTATCCCGCAGATCGAAGTCACCTTCGAGATCGACGCCAACGGCATCCTCAACGTATCCGCCAAGGATAAGGCCACTGGCAAGGAACAGTCGATCCGCATCGAGGCCTCAAGCGGCCTGACCGACGCCGAAATCCAGCGCATGAAGGACGAGGCAGCCGCCAACGCAGCCGCCGACGCCAAGGAGAAGGAACGTATCGACACCCTCAACAAGGCCGACGCCGTCATCTTCCAGACCGAGAAGCAGCTCGCCGAACTCGGCGACAAGCTCCCCGCCGACCGCAAGGCAGCCATCGAGGCCGCCGTCGCCAAGCTGAAAGAAGCCCACAAGAACCAGGACGTAGCCGCCGTCGAACCCGCCATCAAGGAGATCGAGACCGTCTTCGGCCAGGCTCAGCAGGACATCCTCAACGCCCAGGCCCAGCAGCAGGCCGGCGCTCAGGCCAACCCCGGCGCAGGCTACGGCCCCCAGGGCGGCGCAGGTGCCTCGGCCAACTCCGGCCACGACGACACCGTCACCGACGTCGACTTCGAAGAAGTGAAATAACATATAGCTCCCTGAGGAGCATCTAACGCATCAACGGCGTGTAATCTATCAGGTTACATGCCGTTTTTTCGTTGTTAACAACTTGCTCGGCGGGGCTTTATCCGTCGTTGCCCGAATAAGGACAACCGGCTGAATCGACTGCCTGCGCGCACGCCGTAAGGCAGCATACCGATTTTCCTGCTACATTTTCCGGAATCAATTAATATTATATGTGGAGATGTTCTCGCGTGGGGCATGACCAGTTGCTTAATATTATTGACAAATTTATAATATCGAAAAATTATGGCTTCGATAAAAATAAAATTCAGACCGTCGTCGGTCAGTGGGAGAGATGGGTCTCTGTTCTTTCAGATCATCCATCTGAGGCAGGTCAGACAGCTGAATACCGGCTTACATGTCGGCGGTTCGGAATGGGATGCGGAAGAGGCATCCGTCATAGTGCCGGCTGGCACTCATCCGGAAAGGATAAAGTATCTGTTTGCTGTAAAAGAAAACCTGGAAGAGCGGTATGGAAAATTACGGTCTGTAATTTCGTGGTTAGACAACAGTGGAAAGGCATATACTGCGGATGATGTAGTGGCAGCCTTCGGGACGCCGCATGCCATAGTGGGTCTGGTGTCATTTACGCGGAGACTTATCGAGAACCTGAAGAGAATAGGCAAAAAGGCTACGGTTAGGCGCCTGGATGCGACTCTGAGCAGCCTGCTGCGTTACACTGGAGGATATGAGGTCGCGTGGAATGAGGTTACTTCTACGTTTGTTCTCGGGTATGAGGAGTTCATGATAAAACGCGGTTTGTGCCGGAATTCGACTTCTTTCTACATGCGCAACCTGCGTGCGATTGTCAACCGTGCGTCAGAGCAGAATTTCGAAATGCCGCGTAATCCGTTCAAACATGTCTACATGGGAGTTGACAAGACGGTGAAGAGAGCGGTGAGCCTTGATGTAATCCGTATGATCCGGGATATTGATCTATCCGGGCGTCCGTCGCTTGACTTCGCCCGCAAGGTATTCATGTTCGCGTTTTATACCCGCGGAATGTCGTTCGTGGACATCGCTTTTCTTAAGAAAAGTGACTTGCAGAACGGGGTGCTGACTTATTCACGCCGCAAGACGCGCCGGCAGCTCATGGTGCGGATGGAGCCGGTGACATGGAAACTCATCGAAAGTTTCGGGGAAAACAAGACGTCATTTCTGTTACCCATATTAGGGGAAGAGTCGACCAACCTGGAGCATCAGTATGAGAATGCATACTTCCGCATAAACCGAAATATTCAGAAAGTCGGCAAAATTCTGGGACTTGAGACCAAGCTCACGCTATATGTGGCGCGCCATGCCTGGGCCAGCATAGCCCATTCAAATCATGTGGCGCTGTCCACTATCAGTAAGGCGATGGGGCACGATTCTGAAAGGACTACCATCATTTACCTTCAGTCGCTCGACACATCATCTGTCGACAAGGCGAACAGCGATATAATCCGGATGATGGATATGAGGAAGGGAAAACGATAAGACGGATAGTTATAACTGATTTTCGGCGAAAAAGTAAGTTTCTTCGGGAGAGACTGATTTTTGGTTCAACTGATTGAAATTCAACACATAATAACATGGTCGAATTGAGCATTCCTAAATAAATTGTTTTGAAAAACAGGTCAAGACGGGACTTTTCAGGGTAGCATATAAAATTTCATCTTCATAAAAGCCATTATTCCCAATAAATTGAGTAACTTTGCAGTCTCAAAGCATCAGTCTCTCCCGAAGAAACTGATGCAGCGGGAGCCGAAGACAATAATAACTCGATGAATAGAGCAATGGCAATTCAACGAGGTGAGACAATCAATAGGGAAGCCTCTTTTTTTTGAGGCGAGCGAGTAACTGCTTAGATTCCAGTATATTCGGAATTTAAGCAGGATTTGAAGAATTGCCCGTAGGACCCGGAAACATCATGTCAACTTCTGAAAAACAATGGTTTGTGATGCGCGATTTAAAGCGCAGAAACGCCAACACCCTCGCCATACACGACTTGGAGAATGCAGGCCTCGAGGTGTTCACGCCGATGACTCAGATGATAATGACCATAGGGGGCCGTCGACAAAGACGGGATGTTCCGGTGATTCAGGATTTGTTGTTCGTTCATGAGACAAGAGACACTCTTGCCCCGTTTGTAGCGAAGTTCCCGACTCTCCAATTCCGCTACCTTATCGGCAAAACGAAAAACGAGCCGATGGTAGTCCGCAATGAAGAGATGGAGAGATTCATCTTTGCAGTCAACAACACTGGAACGCCGCTATATTATATGCCGGGTGAAATTACGGAGGCAATGTACGGCAAGAAAGTGCGCATCATGGGCGGTATGCTTGACCAATATGAAGGTCGACTTCTGTCTGTCAAGGGCATGAGAAAGCGTCGTCTTATTGTGGAACTCCCCGGCCTTATAACCGCCGCCGTGGAAGTTGAGCCGGATTATATCCAGATTGTCAGATAAGTTGGAATGATGGTTTTAGCGCTTCCGTCAAGAATCATGAACTATAAGGTCTCGACAGTGTCGCCGACCGATGAACTGATTACAATCGGACAGATATTGTCGGAGGTCGGAGATTATGCCTGTACGGTACTGGATAAGGAGCATCTTTCGTTTACCCGAAAGTGTGCCGCCAGGCTTAAAAAAGTTGTAGGCGAACTGATATCAAGAGGTTGCATCCGATCTACGGATGACCTTTACGAGATACAGAATGGCCCGGCTGAGTCGGCGGACCTCTCCGCAATGTCAATCGGCGAACTTCACAAGCTCTATCGCCAATGGCCGATCCGCCATCAGAAAAGGCTGAAAGAAGGCAGGGAGCACATGACATATTATTACGAGAGGCGGATAGTCAGGGAGTTGCAAAGCCGCAAACCGGCAACGAAAGATGAACGGCTGAAGATGGACTATTGCAATGCCACATACAGCAATGAGCTGGACAACATGTCATTCATTTTCTCATGTCCCGTGGAAACCGGCACAGACAAGATTTATCCCGAGAGGACAAAGGTGTATTCATCAGATGAGCTTGCCGAGCTTATAAATCGTTACAGCCGCTACGCTGATATAGCCGAACGCGAAATCCTGATAGAGTATGTCGATTATGCTCTGGATATGCTTGAGCGCAATGGCAGCAATCAAGAATCACTCCGACTGTTGACTGCGCTTGCAGATCTGCGCCAGAGGAAAATAATCAAAGTCCCGGATTGGATAAACGGACTTAAAACTTGAGAATAGATTCTTTCGTATAACTAAACTGAATTCCAAATCAATGGAAAAGGACATTAAAATCTGCGTCATCGGACTCGGATATGTCGGGCTGCCGCTGGCACGCCTGTTTTCGACCAAGTATCCCACC